>ERZ1027208.562-NODE-562-length-14102-cov-6.651171_pt1 | contig 14102 bp, 10 predicted proteins | sample MGYA00520867_ERZ1027208 | MGnify/ENA primary metagenome ERZ1027208 (study PRJEB33311, sample SAMEA4378413) | marine metagenome | biome: Marine biome; feature: Fjord; material: Water | collected 2014-07-20T08:00:00Z/2014-07-... | depth 75 m ...
GTATCCATACGGGCGTGCCAGCTTTCGGGCATAAACATAAACCCAATCACGGCCAAAACTACAATGGCTATTCCGGTAACGAATTTGTAGCGAGAGGAGATCCAAAAATAACCCGAAACTGCGATAATAGCGAGTAAGGCGCCTCTCGACTGAGAGCCTAAGGCCGATACCAAACTCAGTAATACCGCCCCTCCTATTCCAAGTTTTAGCCAGCGAGTTTCAGTGATTCGATAGAGATAGATCATCAGTGGGATGACCATCAATGTGGCCAATGCCAGACTGTTGTTTTCCTGTATAAAGCCGCCTGGTGGCCCATAGACCCGAGATACGCCTCCGGTCATTACGGTAAAAATCCCGCCTTTTATACTGTAAAAGCCGATAGAGGCAACGATCACCCAAATAAGAAGATCAATTTTCTTTTGATCGGTAATTAGCAAAATCGTAAGAAACGTGACAATTTGGATTTTTATGATTTTGATGTATTGGGTCCAAGCGTCTCCAACGTACAGCGCAAAAGTAGATGTCAGTGCCATCCATGCGATGAACGACGCCCAGACCCAAAGCATACCGCCAGACGGAGGAAACTCCTTCTTCTCTTTGTCGAGTAAAATAGAGACGAATAGTACCAGCGCGACAATTTGAGCGAATGGCATATCAAAGGCAAAGCCCCACGTCAGGCGGTGAGGGTTCATGTAGCCAATCCACGACCACATGAGCACCCCAATCCACGGCCGTTTCATGATATACGGCAGGCTTCCCAGAATAATTGCGGTTACGAGTAAGTCTCTCATGGTTATTTAGCTCGCCACCTCGCACACTATATATCGGTATTTCCCTGAAATTTCCGGATCAATTTTTTGAGGATAATCAAAAACACATTGTAGATTATTACCCAATCGCTTAGAAAACTCTTCAGCAATAATGAGTTCGTTGGACGCTTGATATTCCTTTCCCTTGACGATTTTTACGTGCAGTAGTGTTTGTGTTTTTTGGATGATTTTAAAGCTCTCTACGCCTTGGACCTCTCGTAAGACATAGGTAAGCGCCGCTCCATGTAGTTTGCTTCCATCTTCTGCTACGACAAAATCCGAGCTACGCCCTACAACATCTTGTAACACCGGTAAACCTCGACCGCAGCTACATGGTTGCTCGCTAAGCACGCCAACATCACCAGTTTGATAACGAACAAACGGAAACCCACTGGTCGCCATGTGGGTGACAACGATATTGCCTTGTTCCCCGCTCGAACAGCACTGGCCCTCGTCATCGACAATTTCAACAATAATGTCTTCGGCGCTAATGTGAAGGCTACCATGCGGGCATTCGTGAGCGATAAAGCCAGAATCGCGACCTCCATAGCCATTTGCAACCTTGCAACCAAATGCCGTTTCGATGATGCGTCTTTGCTCGGGATAAAGGCGCTCTGCGGTCACAAACACTACGGCGATATCAAGCCCTAACAAATCAATAGCGTTTTCATTGGCGAACTTCGCGATACTCGAAATTACCGATGGGTATCCAAATAACATTTCCGGCCGCTGCCGCAGCAGCTGATCACACGACTTGGTCAAGGTAGTATCAGAAAGATCAAATGCCGAAAACAGCTGAGTCCGGTAAATCTTATCTCGCAGATTTCGAACTCGATCTTGTGCGCCAAGCTCTATCGGCGATCCCCAAACCACCATTTCCGGATCACCTATGTCTACATTCCACCAACGGGTCGCTCTCCATTTCGCCGCCACATCGTGACTGATTCGTTCATTATCTAAGTAAAATATCAGTGGGTTGCCACTGGACCCTCCGGTACTGAACCGTTTTAGCCCAGACGCCCTATTTGAGCGCAGTGCATCGGTGTTATCCCTGATAACCGCCTTACTCATCATCGGTAGCTGAGCAAGATCCGAAATATCGTCGATGGAGTTTGGATCGAAGCTCAACTTCTGGAAAAGCCCTTCAAAATAGCTGACGTTCACCTTCAGGTGACTCAAAAAAGCTCGCAACTTTTTTGTTTGTTCTCTGCGTAATTGGTCACTAGTGAGCCACTGACTCATTTCTAGCGACCGCCTTAGTTCAAGAGTACGGTGACCCTTTAGCTTCTCTTGCAGCGGAAATAGAAAATGGGATACCAACCGAGTGTATGGCCGTAACCCCTCTCGATGGGATGCCATCGCTTGCTGTCGCCGATATCCTGCCAATCTACTATAGAGTGACAACCAATCTAATTTCACAGCGGTCCAACTGTACCTTCTGGCCTCTTCAATACCTCTATCAATCAATCGTTTTCTTAGTTTCTGATCACTCAGGAGTCGAGCTATTTGGCTAGCCAGTTCATCTACATCATCTATATCAACCAGTAATGCTGTGTCTTCAGAGCAAACCATCCGTGGAATCCCTCCGGCGCGAGTCGAGATAATCGGCACGCCAGAGCTCATCGCTTCGAGCAAAGAATTTGGCATATTATCCACTCGCGAACTGTTCAAAAAAATGTCCGCTGACTGATAAAGATCAACGACTTTTTCTCGACTCAAACGACCGAGAAAAATAACGTTATCCTCGACTAACAATTTCTTCGAAAGCGCTTTCAAATTCGATTCTTCAGGACCACTTCCCGCAATCTTCAGCGTGATATGCGGGAACTTCTCGAGCACTTTACTAAATGCGTGAATAGCAACATCTACACCGTAGATACTCTCAAGATTTCTCACCAGTATCAGGCTCTTAGGTTGGTTTCCAAGCAGCGAATCTCGACGCCGCTTATTGTTCGAAAACAGGTCGATATCAACGATGTTCGAGATTACATGTGCGCTGTAGCCATAGCGGGAAAAGACATCGCTCAAGAAACCCGAGGGAACAACGATCGCCGCGGCCTTATCTAAGCTTGGTCTAATCCATTTTTCTGATTTTCGAAAATAAGGTTCTGCGCCACCACCGCGGTAATTTACAATTACCGGGACACCACGACAACGAGCCAACCACAATACCGGTGCCGAGTAGAGCTGCCACGACCACCCAGAATTTGACATTACATGAACCAGATCAACTTTTGCCAAGCTTCGCCAGCTATCAATCGCATACTTTATTAGACGAACGCCGGCTCTGATCACAGGCATCGACTCAACTAAGGCAATACCAATGGGTCGATTAGTTTGTAAAAAGAGTACTTCGACACCCTCCGCGGTGAGAAGAGTACAAAGCTGATGAGTTTGCGCCGCCATTCCCCCCGCCGGAGGCGATGCTGGACCTACGACGAGCAAACGTGGATTATTGATCACTGGCGATACCATAAGCCGCTCGATAGAATGATACGCTTCGCTCCCAGTTGCGATCCTCTTCGACGTAGCGTCTTGCTTGGCGTCGGATAACTTGCCACTGATCCCTGTTGCGAATCGCATTGACAATGGTCCGCGCTAACGATTCAGAACTTCCTGGCTCAAAAAGCAGCCCAGTTACACCGTTGTTGATGAGCTCTTGATGTCCTCCCACCCCAGAGGCAATCACGATCTTCCCCTTGGCCATCGCCTCAAGCGGTTTCAATGGTGTGACCAGCTCGGTCAAGCGCATTGAAAGCCTTGGGTAGATCATTAGATCAACTATGTGGTAGTAGTCTTGAATTACATTGTGGTCAACTCGGCCCGCATACGTGACTATGTCAGCCAATTTTAGGTCTTCGATTTTTCGTATGATTTGCTGTTGTTTTGGGCCCCCTCCTGCCAATATCAAGAGTACCTTTTCTCCTCGACTTTTGAGTAACGCCATTGTATCAAGCAGCATCGACAAGCCTTCATACTCGTAGAATGAACCGAAGAATCCCAGTATGGTTCTTTGTTTAATGTCAGGGATTTGGTCCTGAAAACTGGCCCAGACGGCAGAGCTATCACCGTTTCCTTCTTCAGTGAACTTCTCAAGATCCACTGCGTTGGGAATAACAGTGATTTTTTCTGCGTCAATACCACGTGCGATTACGTCACGTTTTAGGCCTTCGCAGATAGTCGTTACTGCATCGGCCTTGTTGAAGATATGTGTTTCAAGCGCTCGGCTAAGACGATAGCGAAAATCACCCTGCCGAGTCGATCCGTTGTCAACAGCGGCATCTTCCCAGAACGCTCGGCATTCATAGACCAAAGGGATTTTTCGTTGACGACAGGCCCATCGAGCCGCCAGACCGTTTAGCGCCGGAGAGTGGGCATGCACGAGATCTGGTGTTAATAAATCGATCAACGCAAGTGCACGCCGGTAGAGTTTCCAGACTATAAAGAACTGACCCAATATCGGTAGTGTTTCAAGAAATCCACTATTACTACTTGTTCGATAGAATCGCAGCCCATCGACCTCTTCTAATTCTACGCCACTCACTCCTTGCTTGCCCGAGGTGAGATGTTCTGTTTTCCAACCCATCGCGCGCTGGCACTGTATAATTGCCCTAGTTCGAAATGTATAGCCACTGTGTAAGGGAATGGAGTGGTCAAGTACATGCAGAATTTTCATACGCTCACCACCCGATCAGTAGTGCTCCGAGACACATTAGGGAATTCGTTCAACTCTTGCTGCAAGAATCCCTGAAACATAAACAATGTCCAAATTAGAACACTATTATCGCGAGTTCTAGAAAGGTGCTGGTCGATAACCTTCTCTATGAATTCGAGATTGAATAGGCCACTATCGGCAATCACCCCATGAAGCAACCTTTGCTTTAGTAGCGTCTGTAATGGACCACGAAACCACTGAGCCAAAGGCACACCGAACCCCATTTTTCGACGATACAAGATTTCATGAGGAAGATAGGTCTCCATAGATTTTTTGAAAACGTACTTTCCTGTTTGTCGACGTAATTTTAGAGACGACGGCAACTGCCAAATCCATTCAACCAACTTGTGATCCAACAGCGGGACCCGTACTTCTAATGCATGGTGCATGCTGGCGCGATCAACTTTGGTCAGTATATCGCCGACCAAATAGGTCTTGATATCAAGATACTGAATAAGCCCGAGGGGATCATCAGTCGGCGCCTGTTTTGCGTGATCATTGAATAGATCAACCGATCGATAGCCTTGCAAGTCGCACAGTAATGCATCGCTAAAAAGCGCACTGCGTTGAGATTGTGAGGTAAGAGAAACCGAGTGAAAGTAGGCTTCAACTGAACTTCTCGCCAACGATTCGAAAGTCGTTTTCGCACGAAATAGACGTGGAGCCCAATCGGATTTTGGGTATATTTTCCCCAACGGGCCAAATATATTTCGACGCAATGTGAGTGGCATTGCAGATCGCAAACGTTCTTCATTCATGTGCCAACAATAACGTCTATAACCGGCCAAGTGCTCGTCACCGCCATCCCCCGAAAGCGCAACAGTAACCCGTTTTTTCGCCAGTTCACAGACCCTGTAAGTTGGTATCGCTGAGCTATCTGCGTAAGGTTCGTCATAAAGCAACGGCAAGATATCAATCAGTGAAAAATCATCAGCTGCCACACTGTCTACTGAGTGACTAGTTTGATAACGATCGGCGACCATTTTCGCATAATGAGTTTCATCGAATCGTTCAACGTCGAAGCCTATAGAACAGGTATTCACAGCAGCGTCTGAAAGAGCAGCCATTTGAGAGACGACAGCGCCAGAATCAACACCGCCGGACAAAAAGGCTCCAAGCGGCACCTCTGACGCCATACGAATATCAACTGCTTCTCGAATGCGAGAAGATAGCTCATTTGCCGCGTCTGACTCTCCAATTTTATTTGGCAGCTGCTGTTGTAGATGCCAATATGTAGAGACGATCGGCGACCGATCGCCTCGCTTAAACAATAGCGATTGCGCGGGGCCTAATTTGAACACGCCTTTATAGATGGTTTTTGGTTCAGGTATATATCCCAGCGAAAAATAGTCATCGACAGCGGTTGGATCCAACACTCGCGGTAGGTTCGGAAGCACTTTTAGAGCTTTTAGCTCCGACGAAAATGCGAACATTGCGTCGTCCAGCTGACAATAGAAAAGCGGCTTAATCCCCAACCGATCACGAGCTAAAAAAAGTTGTTGGAGGTTTCGGTCCCACAGCGCGAATGCGAACATTCCCCTGAATTTATTGACGCAGTCAATGCCCCACTCTTCCCACGCATGTACAATCACTTCAGTATCACAACGGGTACGAAAATCATGACCCAGATCGATCAGCTCGCTCATTAACTCAGTGTAGTTATAGATCTCACCGTTGTAGCTGACAACCACAGACTCATCTTCGTTGTACAACGGCTGTTGTCCGCTAGAGATGTCAATGATCGATAACCTGCGATGCCCCAAGCCTAGGCCATCTTCTATATGTAAATTTCCGTCGTCGGGACCGCGATGAAATTGTTTTGTGTTCATCGCTTCCAACAAAGCCTTCGAGATAATTCGGCCTCCTTCAGCATCGAAAATACCAACTATTCCACACATAAAATGACTCTCAATTCTTCGGACAAAATCATCAAAGTAACTGTGATTCTATTCTTGGTTTAGTCTCTCGACTCACTAATCGCCGATATACTTCGACATACTTTTCGATCGCTGTTGACCAGCCAAATTTCATCTCAACGGTAGCTCTTGCTTCTCTGCCAATAGCCTCTGCAAGCGATGGCTTGGATACCAATCGCTCGATCAATATCGCTATACTTTGATAGTCGCCGACATCGACCAAATATCCATTCAATCCTGACTCAATGATCTCGGTCGCCCCACCGACCCCTGTCGACACCACGGGCAACCCTGTAGCCATAGCCTCTAGCAGAGTATTTGATACGCCCTCTGCTATCGATGGCAAAACGAATACATGCATCCACTGCAGTAGATCAGAAACATCAGAACGATCACCGGCAAACCAAATTTGAGCAGACACACCTAGCCGTTCGGCTTCAGAGGCCAGTACTGAGTGCAGGGGCCCACCACCGACGATCATCAGTCGAAGTTCAATTGGACTATCACTCAATTGTTTTAGTACAAGTGCAAAACTGCGTATTAATGTAATCTGATCCTTAATAGCAACAAGGCGCCCGACAGTACCTACAACCTTGACAGGGTCTCGAGAAAAGCGATGCGGCATTGTTTCGGGAACTCTTGAAGCGTGTTCTCGAGGGCGAAAAATCGTACTGTCGACTCCATTTGAACGTTGAACAATACGATTTTTGGATACTCCAATCTGAGACGTCAGCCACAGCGCCAACTCTCGACTGACGGCGAAGTATTGGTCAATCCAGAGTCTCGACAGTCGTCTTAATGCGTTGTATTTCCAGTTCTTTCCTTCGAGATCGTTTACGTCTCGACCGTGCTCACCGTGAACTCTTCTTATTCCACGAAGTCCTAGGCACGCAATTTGAGATTCGAGAGCGGCTAGGTTTCTGCTATGTATTATGTTGGGTCGATATTTCTTAATAAGTCTTCGCAATCGGCAATATGTCTTGACGCTGTGACCAGCAGGTTTTCTGAGTTCAATAATGGGTACATTATCGTGCACAATTCGTTCTGAAAAGTTACCGCTCACGGTAAGACAAATAACCATGTGCCGAAGTTCGTCACCTTGTGTTCGATTAATCAGGTTAACCAAGCCGTTTTCCAAACCGCCGGTATCCAACGAATATACGATATGAGCGATGAATAAGGTTTGACCACTAGACTGCGAAATCACAAATCGCCCCGTTTATCGATACCAATTGAACGATTCATCTCGAGTTTTGAAAGAGAGGATATGAGCTTTCTCACGAAGTGTTTTAGAGCCGTCTCACTGGTTTCTACAGAACCATCAAAAGATGTTGCTACGTAGTATCGACTTGATACCTGTGTAGCCGGATCAAATAGCATCAGAGTCTCATAGAACTTCGCAAGATATGGATCGGATATATGCCGCCCCCCGATCGAATACCATCGCCAAGCTAATATAGAATCACGACCATTAGAGAGTATTGCTCCCTCTACAGACACGTCGCCTGACTCAGCTTTGAAGGCTCTAGCGGAGTGCGACATTACTCGCCAACCTGAGGCGCCCTCGGGCACCCATCGGTCCAACGAATTGACGAGCTCGGCTCCTTGAGAATGCTTAAAGTAATGATTTTCGAACAAACTAACAATCGTGTTATCAATACGATAACTGCTGCTAATCGAGTTATCCGGATCGATCGGCCTCGGTTGCCAAGACCAACTGGGGCGTATCTTAGTTGGGCGGACTCCCTCGAGAACCGCCATCGGGACAGAGGCATTCTCAGACGTCGAAATGCCCGTCAGAATCCGACTACGCAGATGGCTAATCGATAGGCTAACCCCAAGTAGTGCGACAACAACAATCTTAGACATCAATGGGAGTTGGGTTTTCTTTGAGCTAACGAAATCGACGCTCGTCGCTCTCGGGTCCTCTGAAAAATAGCTACCTATCCAGAACATCAAGAAAATCACCACACCAAAAAAGACCCAGCCATAGATTAGGTGGTCGACGCCTACCGCATGTTTCATATCACTATAGTGACCGATCATAACGATCATAAATGCGCGTAGACTATTGGCCAAAACTGGAACCGCTATTGAAAAAAGAACAAAAACCAGTCTTTTGTACAACGTCCGATAAGTGATATACGCGTACAACAACCCCAACGCAAAAGATGCGATTAGATAGCGGACACCGCTACAGGCTTCAACGACGGACCAGTTTCCCGAAGGCAAAGAAAAGTACAAGCCTTCACGAAATACCGGAACGCCTGCCGCACGTATTAGCCAAACCGTCGATGTCGCCGTAAATTCCATCATCGGCGCTATCAACTCTTCACCCATCGGCACCATAAGAAGTAAGAATGCTAGAGGAAATGCAATTATGCGACCCATCGCAGGTCCAACCACGGTGACGAGTCCGGTGATCAACATCAACACCACACTTAACTGTTCAACTACAAGCACCTTCGCCAGACTACCAATGAGCCACGCTAGCGCACTGACTAAAAACAACACCAGCCAGTACCAACTCGATGAAGCTCCAGCGATCAAGAGCAGATGTCTCTTTCGCCAAATAAGCCAGAGCGATATTAAAGGAATTAGAAAACCATGGGCAAACGTATCTGAACGCTGCCAGATATCCACCATCGATAGAAAGCTATTGCCAAAAATGAGTATTAGCACGGCAATAAATAATATCGCCGAAAATAGCGCTGTTCGGGCTAACTCACTGTTTACAGTAGCTTCTATATCGGTATCTGGCGTCGTGTCGATTGGGATAGACTCAGGCTGTTCTTCGTTAGATTCCATCGTTTTCGTACTCTTCCAGTTCATCGCTTTCGAGGAATTTCGACACAATTGGCAACGAGGATTCCCAATCGAATTTGCGCAAGATACACTCTCTCGCGCGTTCGCCCATAGAGTCACTGTCACCGTCGATAATTTTCGGTAGGTATTCAAGATAGTCTTCGAGCGTATTGGCGAGTAGTACCTCAGCGCCTCGCTCTGCATTGATCCCCTCTAAAGCCTGGCTACTCGCCATGACCCGGTTTTCCATCGCCATCGCTTCAAGAACCTTATTCTGAATACCTCTCGCGATTCTTAAAGGAGCAATAGTAGCGGTTGCATATTTGAGGTAGGGCCTAACATCTTCGACGGCTCCAGTTACCACAACCCCCGCTTGACGAGACAAACTTGTGACGTCACGTACTGGGTTTCTGCCAACGATATAGAATTCGATTTCTGGATAACGCGATCTAATCGCAGGAAATAGCGTCTTTACGAACCACCGAACTGCGTCGATATTAGGCCAATAATCCATTGCGCCGGTAAATACCAAAATGTGCTTCCCCTGCGGGTAGGGATTTACAAGATCTATTGAAGGGTCGAAGAATGTCGCGTCAACCCCATTGTTATAGTAATCGATTTTGCTGCCCAAACCGGGCGACAACTTCCTCATCAGATTGGCCTCAGATGACGATACTAATAAACTTTTCTCAGAGCGAGCAATCAGGTCTCGCTCAACCTCTAGAAGCAGATTCGCTTCACGCCTGTATACCCAACTTAAGGGCCAAAGTTTCTTCTTGGCATACTGTCGCCATTTATCAGAATCAACATCTACAAGATCAATTACCGAACGTAGTTGACCGGTAACATGCGCTTTCAGGTATTGCCCCATGGAAGACGAGTAGACTACACAGCGATGAATATTGTGACTAGCAACCCGACGCTCGACCCAATCTTTAAGCTTGGCATCGTAGTAATAGGGAACAGTCATGGGCTGACCTGAAAAAAATGCAGTTAAGGAAACAAGCTTTTTAAGGCTTGGATTTAGCCGAATAAATACGCTCTCTTCACATAATTTTTGTAGATACTCGACGTACGCAACGTCATTTTCATCATCTATGAAACATGCTAGATATACTCGATAGAATCGGCACAAATAGCGCAGTAAATGATAGGAGCGAATCTTGTCGCCCTTATTGGGCGGATACGGGATTCTATGACACAAGAACAGCAGCGAAGGTTTACTCATTGAATTTATCCAAGACTTCTCGCGAGCCAAGGCCCAAATCGATTGGCGATCGGCAGTGGAAGGTTTTTCCAAGCTTTGATAAAGACTTGGTATTTCGGATTTAGAGGGTTAACGTCTGGAACGCTATCGGTATTCGCCAAGAAATACTCGTAGTCCAAGGCCTGTGGCTCGAAGCCCCAATTTTTCTTGAAGCTATAAGATCCAGTATTGAGCTTACTTCGTCCGAAGTCGAACAACTTCACACCTTGCTCTGAGGCGTTCCTCATCAAGGACCAATACATATAGCCATGTGCGTAAGCCCGCGCGACAAGGCGGTACTGCCGGCATAATACGGTAGAATTTGATCGCGAAAATAAAAACTCAGGACTCCTGCGACGTCATTGCCTTTGTGCTGAATCATGAGTGTGCGGCAATCGTCACCAAAAACCTCTCGCAGGATGTCGAAGTAGTGGCGAGTAAAAACCGGGGTACCAAGATCTCGCAGGCTCTCGGCGTAAACATTGAACATTCTCCTACTATGCCATCCCTCTCCGGATGAGAGTCCAGCTTTAATGCCCTTCCGCACCACTGCCCGTTGTTTATTGGGAATCGATAGAAGCACTTTTTCTGGGTCTTGAACGATCTGTTTTCGGAAAGTGACGTAAAGCTCCTTTCGCGGCCAGTCGCCGTCAACACAGCCAAGATTGCGTAACTCTAGGCTATTGACCTTCAGCTCTTTAGCAATATCGCAGGCTGCTTGACGCAGCCGCTGCGCAACATCTGGCCGATTGGCAACAATCCCACCGTACACACAGAACGGGGTTGATACTAATGAACTGCCAAATACGACGCTGCTAATATGAGCTAGCGGCAAAACCCCCACGACGACTTGATCTTCAATAGCATACAAAAAGTACGTCTTGTGACCGAAGGCTTTCTCAATAACTCGCTTCCATCCTGAGCGGTGAAAAAACGTCGATTCTGGATGACTGTCGACAAAATCATCCCATTTGCCACACGTGTCGCCCTCGAGCGTACTAATGTTGAGCGACATAATTGACCTCTTCATGTGACCCATCGGCTGGACGAACATCTGAGTTGCTCAGATAGACTTCCTGCATTGAGTCCCAGCGAAAATCGGTTAATAACTTCGATAACCGCATTGTTGTTTTGGAGAGGTTTAGATAATGACGAAATCGAGATCTTACGCTTGCCCCTTTTACTCTGGGTTGCAGTGGATCGATCTCCCATGGATGAAAATAGAATACGCACGGCTTTCGCTCAGCGACGTTGATCGATGAAATCGCCCATCGTGTAAAGCTATAGGGGAATAATCGAAACCAACCTCCCCCGCCGCAATTAATGTTCTTTCCGGCTAAGCCTATCGTACTTATCGGAATCTCCAGTAGTTTTCCGCCAGCCACTAAGTAGGGGAATCTATGACCTCCCGGAATGCCATATAGATCATGACTGACCGGAACAACGCTAGAACTGTATTGATAACCGACCTCTGCCAGCACATCGTGAGCCCATAGCGTGTCCGAAACAATCGAATAGCTCGGCGCTCGATAACCGAGAACTGACTGCCCGGTTAAGTCCTCGAGAATCTTCTTACTACGCGAGACATCATCAAAGAACTGGCGCGGATTTTGATGAACGATTCTCTCATGCGCGTAACCATGGCTAGCGATTTCATGACCGGCGTCGAAAATCTCTTTGATCGCCATCGGGTAGCGATCGGCAATCCATCCCAGGGTAAAGAATGTTGCCTTAACATTAGATTCAGAAAAGAGTTCTAGTATTCTCGAAATGTTTTTTTCGACACGGCATGGGAGCGAATCCCACTGCTTACGATTAATAACAGACGAAAAAGCCGAAACCTGAAAATAGTCCTCTACATCGACGCTCATCGCATTGATGACCTGAGGCGATTGGTAACCCTCCCGAAGTATCCGCCTCACGACCGGTTCGACCAATTAAAGTTAGAGATAATTGTCTCTAGAATCCTGTCAGCGCTATTGCCGTCCCAGTACTTGGGTACACTGCCAACCTTACCACCATGGTTCATCACCTCGGCAAAGGCCGATAGAATCTTCTTCGAGCAAGTCCCTACAAGAACATTAGTGCCTTCGGTGATGGTGATTGGCCGCTCGGTACTCTCTCTAATAGTAATGCAAGGAATACCGAGCGCCGTCGTCTCCTCCTGCAAGCCGCCTGAGTCTGTTAATACGACTTTCGCGCTCTTCATTAGACCTAATAGCTCAAGGTAACCCAAGGGCTCCAATAGAAGAATGTTGGAATCAAGTAGAGTACGCCAAAGTCCGCTCTTCTTTAAGGATGACTCGGTTCGAGGATGTACCGGAAACACCAGCGCAAGTTCTTCGCTAATTTCTACCAGGGTCTCAACAATGTTCTTTAGTGCATCAAAAGAATCGACATTCGAGGGTCGATGGAAAGTCACCACTCCGTATCGCTCACAATCTAGACGTCCGGCCAGTGTACTTTCTGCAGGAATTGCACGATCTAGATTGTGGCACAAAGTATCAATCATCACGTTGCCAACGAAGTAAACACGCGAGGAGTCTATCGCCTCTTTCTTTAGGTTCTCGGCAGCACTCTCTTCTGTCGTAAACAGAAGATCCGACAATTGATCGGTTAGTACTCGATTAATTTCCTCTGGCATGGAGCGGTCATAACTTCTAAGGCCCGCTTCAACATGAACGACCTTTATTCCCATCTTAGAAGCCACTAAAGCACAGGCAATGGTTGAGTTCACGTCCCCTACAACCAAAACGAAATCGGGTTTTCTCTCGATAAGTACTGGTTCAAAACGTGTCATGATATCGGCGGTTTGTACCGCGTGGGTACCGCCACCAACACCTAGGTCAATATCGGGCTCGGGAATACCCAGCTGGTCAAAGAAAGACTGCTTCATAGCTTGGTCATAGTGTTGACCGGTATGAACCAAGCACGCCGAAACCCCACTGTCTGGCCGATTGAAACTGCGCATAATAGGCGCAATTTTCATAAAGTTCGGTCGCGCACCGACAACGCATACAACCGATATTGTTCGCCTTATTGACATACGATCTATCCCTCTAAATGCTCTTCATCATCCATAATGAAAAATCTACCAAGTCATAACCAAACCCAATGAAAGCCTATTTTCACGATATTCATCCTCGGCTTGATCCGAGCGTCTATCGTTGTGACTGTAATTTAGTGTCATTGAAGTTTTGGCCCCCAATTTTCGTCTTGCACCTAGGTAGAGCCGATACTCTTTCGACTCATCACCCAATGCTGACGAGTCTTCGTCCACCTCACTCTCTCTATAGACAATTCGCGTATTAAGCGACAGCTTTGGTGAAATTTCTCGACTCGCGCTAAGTGACACGGTTGAGAATTTCGATGATCGATCGTCTTCTTCCCTTATTTGAGTCGACTCGACCAAGTCAGCGTTGAAGCTCGTTCTTCCTTTTGACCCGCGCTAACTCAATTGCATACGCTCATCGACTATCTGACTTCGGGTTTCTGATGTTGTCGAGAAACGCAAAAAAACCGTTATTATGTCGAGATCCATCAGCCGGTTTCCACTGGACTCTGCAACGGTACCATCACTGGACCGGCCTACCCAGGAGACGGAAATGGTC
>ERZ1027208.564-NODE-564-length-14078-cov-24.008486_pt1 | contig 14078 bp, 18 predicted proteins | sample MGYA00520867_ERZ1027208 | MGnify/ENA primary metagenome ERZ1027208 (study PRJEB33311, sample SAMEA4378413) | marine metagenome | biome: Marine biome; feature: Fjord; material: Water | collected 2014-07-20T08:00:00Z/2014-07-... | depth 75 m ...
TAATAAATAATTATGAGTCTTACAGATTCATTCTTTATTGAAAGAGGTAAAACTTTGGATCGTTATAAAATCCTTGGATATATTTGTATTGATGAATTTGAAGAAAGGTATTCTTTAAAGATCGATAAGATATTTGAGGCGGGTTTGTTAAGTCAGCGAATAGTTAAATCTACTACGGATTTATATAACTATCATGTGAACAGTAAAGGGAAGGACTTCATGAAAGAGATAAAAGGCTTAGAGCTAATACTAGTAAAGCCAAACAGTGCAAAGAAACTTGCTGATGCAGTTGCTAAATAAACGCATAACAAGTCAATTAACGGCGAACATAAAAAAATGCTTCACGTTATTTCAAACGATAGGCATTAGGATTTGATTTAGTCATACGGAGTTAATATGAGTGATTGGGATTTTCTACACGATATGCGCAATGAGGGGTATAGCCCTGAAGAAATAGCAGATGCGGCAGCTTGTGGGTATAACCCAAATGAAATTATTGACGTAACAGCTTTCGGATACTCTCCTGATGAGTGGCAGGCAATAGATGACAATCATCTATATAGTGAACACGCCGAGGTCGATCCTGAGCTAGCAACTATTTTTGAGAGTTTGGTCGACAATGCAGAATCATTTTACAGATTAACAAACCGTTACTTGCAAATTTGGGGTGAATTAGGCGAGTTGTTTGCTGAAATCGAATATGGCATTAAGCGACATAAACCACATACTAAAGGCTCGGATGGCAAGCTTGGCAATGATTTTATTGAAATAAAAACAATCTCACCTGAGAAAAATAAAGAACAAGTGAGAGTTAAACGTGCTGGCAACTTTAACAAGTTGTTAATCGTAAAAATATCCAAAGATTTTACGTTTGAAGGTCAATTAATTGCCCGGAAAGACCTATCAAAAGGTGAAGGAAAACATGCGACTGCATCATGGTCAAACAACGAAAATGCATAACAAGGTCAGCCAGAGGGATGCCAAAAATGGCTTGTGCTTAAAATGAATGACCTATTTGATAATCCAGTTTTGAAGGCGGTCATTACGTTAGATGATTCTCCTGCCATGCGCGCTATTCGAGCACTAGAAAATTCACCCTCTATAAAAATAATGTGTGAGTTAGGTGAGTCACCCGTTGTAAGAGCAATGCGTCAGATCGAAAATTCACCAGCTATGCTGGCTATTCGTCAATTTGAAGACTCTCCTGCAATTCGAATGATACGTGATCTGGAAAATTCCACAGCGCTGAAAGGTATAAAGGGGCTTGAGGAGTTACCGGCTTTTCGAGCTATTCAACAACTACAAGAAGCACCAGCGTTAAGAGCAATGCGTGCGCTTGAAAACAACCCTGCAATGGAGGCCTTTTCAAGGATTACTGAGCAAATAAATCATGGTTATGGTGCGCTTAGATTTGCAGAAGCTTTAGAGCTTCTTGCTGATGAGTATGATCATCAGCCCGACCCAGAGACTGTTGATGTATTATCATGCGAGGTTCAAGAAAGGACTCGTCATGCACCACGTGGGGTTCTAAGTGCAGAGTTTTATTTAAACTTAGTCCTAGCTCTATTCCTTTTCTATTTATCTCAAATGTCTGCATTAGAGTCAGAAGAAAAAATAATAGAAAGAATGAACAGCTTTGAACAAACAATCGTTGCTCAATTAAATGTGTTAGATGGAGCAGAAAAAGGTCAACTTTTCCTAGTTCCAGATCGAACTATGTATCTTAGATCTGGTCCAGGCATGGACAATGACGTAATAGGTGCTATTCATAAAAACCAGAAGTTAATGGACCTAGAACGAGATCGAGACTGGGTGAAGGTTGAATATTTTGATCATGTTAACAACTTAAACGTAGTTGGTTGGGCCCATAGTCAATATCTACTGGTAATCAATTCGGATGAGCAGAGATGATCGCTCTAACAAAGCATTGCAACAGACAAGCCGCAGAATTCGGCCTTTATGAGTCACTATAGAAGCAGACATAGGTACACCTGAATGGTAGATTTTTTAGTTGGTTTTATTAGGTCGAATCCTAAACTTGTGTTGGCTGCTGTTGGAGTGCTTGTTGCATTGTTGGGATTGTCGGTTGCGAAGACGTCTCTAAAAACAAACCGTGAAAATAGGTTCTATGACAAACTAGAGGCTGATAGCCTTTATCAGATAGAAGAAAACTTAAAAGAGATTCAAAAGGTATTAGAAGAACCGATTGAGGGAGGAGATGGACATGGGCTTGAGAGTTCGCTCAACAAACTGTTAACTTCCCCGATTGAAATAAATAATAAAGAAGGCCTTAATAAGGCTCTGTCTAAATTATCGCAACCATTTGCTAGATTCTGCGCAAATCTAGAAAAATATCATGACAACATCATGCCCAGAAAAGGAATTTGTATGATTTTTCAAGAACATGGAAATAAAGCTCGCTCTTATCTGAGGCTTTTTGAACACTCGAACTACGATGATGTAGCTCTTGGTTTTGCAAAGCTCCATCTCCAACAGGCTGATATTAGTTATTAACTGATAAAAAGGGAACTATGATCGTAGAACGGATTAAATCATTAGTATATTTCCTGGGCTGCTTCGCGGTAGTTGCCTTTTGCATTTGGGGGGCAAATGAAGGCTTTAAAGACATCCGTGATTTGGCTCTAAATGGCCAGCAAGGAATTGGCAAAGTAATCGACTATAGATATTCTGAGCGCCGAGGCGGCAAAGGGCGCTTAAAAAGGCACCATGAGCATCACGTAACTTATGAAGAAAATGATCGCTGGATCGATCTTGATAAAGAGTATCAAGTGGGCACAGAGTTCTATGTTCTTTATAGCAAGATTAACCCAAATAATATCGAGCTCACAAAAGAGAAATTATCATTCCATGAGCTTTACGAGAAAAAAGTCGGGCTGTGGGGGACATTAATGATTGCAGGTGTAATCCTTTACTTTTCTTATCTTGCATTTTTTTTCTTCAGGCAAACCATTGAATCTAATACGGCAATAAAGGCACGCCTCCCGAAGCGGATGAAAATAAATGAAAAAGAAATGCACGATATTCGAAGCAGGCTTAAAAAGCCTTTAAAGTATGCTACTCGAATCGCTCTTGTTACGTTTTGTGGTGTTTTATATTTCGGTTTCAATAAATCTGAATTTCCATCTCTTGTCACTGGGGCAAGTATTGTATCGTTAATATTGTTTTTTATTGTTTATTTGGTGAGTTATCGTGGGCCAAAAAAAGTTTAACAAGGCCAGCCATAGAGGCTTCCGTACTGCGTCCTCCAGAAGGCGTTATGTCTATTAGGCGCATCTGATGGAAGAGTTGATAAGCCCAAATTATACACACGAAAAATTACAGAATTCGAGCATACCGGATCTAATCGATGTGTTCGAAGACCTTTGGTGCGGCTATATATTTGAACCAGTCCGTTTATTAATTGACTCTCCGCATGGTTCTGTAGCAGCGATGTCAGTGCTCTGCTCATACTATGAGGCCATTGAAAGCCTTTACACAGGGCAGCCGAGTCGCAATCGATCCCGAGAATTTTTTGTAAAAGGGTTTTCGCGCGTATTTTCGAGCCCAGAGGGCATGGACAAAGCTGCGAATGAGGTATATATCCATGTGCGCTGCGGTCTTGCACATGAAGGTATGCTTCGCTCAAAGGTCCATTACAGCAATGTTGGGCAAAAAGCTTTTTTCCTTACTTACCCAAAAAATACAGATGGAACACTTGATATGAGTGGTGCAAGTGAATCAATTGTGATCAATCCAGAAATAATTTTCAAAGCAACTATTAAGCACTTTGAAGGCTATGTAAAGTCACTTCGTAACATGAAGGATATTGAGTTGGTAGATAATTTTGAAACCGTTGTAACCTCTCAATACGCTATTGGCGAGGAGGAAAGCATTATCGGAATGACATACGAGGAATTCGCTAGTAAGGCTTAAATATGTAGATTGAGACAAGGGCTCGTTAATAAAATTGTTAATTGTGGTGTCTTATTTATATTGGGTTTTAAACAATATTAAACTTGGTGATTTAACCGACGACTTGTGAAACTTTACAACGCGCTTAATCCCACCCACTTTCAGCGTGTTTAAAGGCGTTGTTAGGCTGTTTAGCCGGTTTTTTCTTTTTAAACGGTTTAACGCCACCACAGTTGGCCAGCTGGTGACAGTTTATGCACTTCCCGTATGTATCTGCTTTTTTCGGTTCAATGGTTCCCTTGTACAGCCCATAGCGTCGCTCATATAAATCAATGACCGCCTGTTCACTCATTAAGTCTACTTTCTTATAGTGGGTGACACCGTTACACACGAGCCTCATATAGCCATACGGTTGGATGGTCTTATTCTTAAACGCACGGCTGTTCCTTAAAATCAACCGATAGGCGGATAGTTGAATAATATCGGACTCATACACCACCGGCTTTTTACGGGTCTTCGTGTCGGTAAGGATAAAGGCCTTCTCTGGGGTTTTATAGAGCTGATCATAAGTGCCTTTTAGTGCGATAGGCGTTGTACAACTGATGTGTTGCTCGGAACCGTACAGCGACGAACGCTGTAACTCAACGGGGGTGTTATCGTCCCGAAAAAACTGGGTAGCTTTACGCTTTCTTGCTCGTTTAGAGAAGAATAAAAAAACCGCATAACCAACGACTACAATGACCGTTGCTGCCCATTCATCGGGCCCAAAGTTGAGGACTAATTGCACGGCAATCTCCTGACGATGGCGTTAAGCAGGTAAGTCGTGATTCGTTTTAACACAAGGTACTTCTCTAATAAGGGCAACACCTTCGGCGACACGCTGTAGTACAGCTTAACCAAGGCGCGGCCGCAGCTTGTGGGTAGCAGTGAACGGTCTCTGAAGCGTCGTAGTCGCTCTGTTTTTGGGTGTTCTTGCCCGTACACGCAACTGGCCACAAAACAGCGCTTATCGTTCGCTGCTTGGTACGGTATATGCTGCTTTTTAACCCGTGCATCAAAGGCATCGTGTTCCTTATTCCCACGGCTAATCGCCGCTTGGTCACGGTAAGACTGACCTTCGTTTTTATGCTTCTTATTGAGCACCAGTAGGGTCTCACAGTAACCCATTTTAGCAAACTCAGTGACCGGTATCTTCTTCGACATCAGGCCACCTTCTGATCAAGAATAATGCGGTTATAAGCGCCACTCAAGCGGCGTATTTTGTTGGAAATGCCGTTCGCTTCGATCACGTCGTGTTCCATATACGCGGTCTCGCTGAAACGGTTGGTGGCCCAAGATGCCCAAACCATCAACATATGTTGGATCAGTGATTGATTGTGCGGTTGCCCTGGCATTAATTGTTGGGCAGCAAAGGCAAGACTGTCGCTAGGTTGTGTCAGTTTGATATTGCCGCACAACGATGGGTGCCAATGAGCTGAACTTTTAGCATGGATTTGGTAATAAAACAGCGGCTCTGGGCCGGCATTGTCAAATTGAAAGAACCCACCTTCAATGGGCTCGTCCTTTTGACCGTTTAAGTAATAAGCAGAGGTACGGTTCGGTGGTAATTGAATATACACCGGGGTCGTGGTGCAATGAACCAGCTCACGGCAGGTGATCTGAGCCGCATCACGCTGCTGAACGAGTTGTTGTGCATCTGGGGTGATTTCGTATATTTTTGCGTTGGTTTGTTCAAAGCGCAGCTGAAAAGCGACCCGTAGAATCATGCTTTGAACTTGCTCCTCGTTGGTGGCTCCGAGTTTTTTCCAGACCGCCTGTAAGGAGTCCGGTTCACCTAAATAGTCGATCAATTGGGTTAAGGATAACCAGCGCTGTGCGAATAATGAGGTAATCTCTTCGATCTCCACCCCCGCGTGCATAAACGCTAGATCTATTTCAGCACGGTAGGCATTTCTTAACGGAATCGGTAAGGTGTGTTGTGCTCGCGCCCCTAACGGGATCACGTTACTGGAGGCTGCATGTATCATGGCGCGAGCCTATGCACATGTACTGAAGGTAAAAACGGCGTGTCATTAATCACTTTATCGGTCCTTGATAATCGGGGTGCGCGTTGTTGTAGATCTGGCAAGTCCCTGATCCTAGGTAATGCGCTATTTTCGCTTGCCGGGTAGAAAAATGGGCTACTGGCCAAACAACTCCCCCGCTTCGGTCCATCAGCGGTGTCTAAAACGTAATTCGCCCGTGGATTGTCATTTTTCTGATACACATAATACAACACCTCGTTGGCCGGCACATTGGATAAATGCGCACGATCGGCGGTTAAGTAATAACGAAAGTCTGCGGCGGCGTTTTCCAGCTTCCGGTCGATGTCAGCACGTACTTCTGCGACACTGGCTTTGGTGATTTTGCGTTGGCTGGCCCAAAAATAAGACACCGTGTTCAATCGCTCTTCAAAGGTATACAGCTTACGAATGGTCTGTTTGCGGTTAAACCGTGCATAACCCAGCGCATTCAGGGCATGCACACTGAGGCGTAGCCGCCCCTGTTCTGATTGGACGATGATCTTATCCATCTTTCTTAATAGCATCGACAGCTGACCCCGTGTTTCATTCGTGGCCTGTATTAAGGCTAAGGATTCAGCGGTCGTCCCACAGATGCCTTGATAAGACACCGTTTCACCGGGCTTCATCGCATCATTATCGTATTCAAGTTGGCGGATGTGTGTGCATAGATTTGTTTTTGCGTGGGTAAAGTCCACGCCCTGCACGTACACAGGCCAATATTGTTGTGCCATTAACTGATCGCTGAGCTGCTGCAGCTGTTGGTTTAACAGATCCAGTATTGCTTTCAGTTCTGCTTGCAGGATAGAGTCTACGGATGGCATGGTAAAAAGGGTTTATTAATTTGCATATTATAACAGTACCACACATTAGCCAGAAGGCAAACCCTCCCCCCAATCCCCAGTCTTTCCTTAGACACAAGATTTTTTCTTTAAATTCTCCCTGACTGTTTGCTCTTCCGTGCGCCCATGCTATAAAAAGAATGAAAAAGAATGAAAAAGAAATAAAAAACAGCAATAAGAAGGGGCGGTTAGCACCCCGCTAGAATCGGGCGGTGGGTTTTACTTTTCTTTGTTGTGGTACTGTTATAATATAAATATAAACTAAAGGAGTCATGATGATAAATGCCAGCACAGCAAACCAACTTTTGGCGAATGCCGAACTTAATGTCACCCTTGATGAGCATTCATTGTCGAGGCTATTGGACGCCACCACGCCCTCCTTGTTCGTCGATGCCTTGCGGAAGGCTGCAAAAGATCCAGGTGCGAAGATTTGGTTAACTAACCTGTTAGATAAAGTGAGATCGAGCACGCGCCGGTCTTCACAAAAACCTTTGGAATCAGTCGTTCAGCAAGAACGTCCAGCACCCACGCACGTCTCTGCGCCTGCAGCGGCCCCCGTTAACAACACCGCCGCTTCAGTGGTGGCGAAGCCTGCGAATGAGCGTGAATTTAAAGGGCATAAGGTCTATGGGGCTAAATCCGCCTTGTATGTGGGTGTCGATGAAACCCGTTCTGGCACCCCTACCCTGCGCATTGAAGGGGCTATGGCCACGAGCCCACGAAACTTTAATTGGGATAACAAAATTGGGATTCAGCTCACCGAACAAGAATTACCACATGTCGCTTGTGTGCTGTTTGGCTGGACTCCGCAGTGTGAATATAAAAACCACGGGGCGGCGAAAAACAAAGGCTTTAAATTAGTGATCCAAACAAAAAGTGGTAAAACGGGCTTGTTCGTTAACATTATGGAAGCCGATAAGCCGTTGTGTGCGATTCCTGTCGGTCCGGTGGATCTGTATTACCTGCGTAACCTCGCTCTTGGCCAACTACTGAAAAAAGAACCTTCATTAGATAGCACGAGTATTATCAGTAGCCTTAAATGCTTAGCGGGGATGATGCCTAATAATTAAACAGAGCCCGTTAGCACGTCAAGAAAGAGCGTCGATTTTATGCGCTCTGCGTAGCTAACTTTTTATAACTTTCACTTCTTATAGGTGAAATAAATTATAGGGGCGTAATTTACCAAAAAGTACATAACAACAGCGGCCAAAACGACATTTATTCCCATCGATGTCTGAAGAGCATGCCCAAACGACATCGTGGATTCCGCCAATTCAATACAGCTGCTTACATCCACGTTAGCCAGTTCCTTGGCTTTAATACACGGTTGCTTGATAGTGGTCCCCGTTACCTCGAACGCCCCACCAATAACAAACATAACTAGAGCAATATAACTCAATTTAACCTCTAATCATCATCACGTTTGAGGTAACGCGACGCGCTTTTTGCAGTCGCTGATAATTGACTTGTAATGTGTTTAATTGCTACCATGTGTACACATATATTTAATTATACACATGGGATATTGCGATGCGTACAAACATTGAGATTGATGATAGGTTAATGGCTGATGCTTTAAAAGCTACAGGTTTAAGCACAAAAAAAGAAGCTGTTGAGTTGGGGCTTAAAGCATTGATTAAACTGAACAAACAGGCTTCTATAAGAGCGCTTAAAGGTAAGCTAAAGTGGGAAGGCAATCTGGATGAAATGAGAGCTAAATAATGATTTTAGTTGATTCTAGTGTTTGGATTGATTTTTTTAATGGCACTGATAATGCTGAAACAGATAAGTTGAATGAAATACTAGGGCTTGAAGAAGTTGTAATTGGCGACCTTATACTTGCAGAAGTTTTACAGGGGTTTAGGAGCGAAACAGACTATAAAGCGGCGAAGAATGTTTTAACATCATTGGCTGTACATGATTTACTAGGTAAGGAGTTGGCAATTAAGAGTGCCGATAATTTTAGAAAGCTAAGAAAGAAGGGAATTACAATTAGAAAAACGGCGGATGTAATTATTGCCACTTACTGTATTGAAAATAAAGTACCGTTACTATTTACAGACAAAGATTTTATACCGTTCGTTGAGAATTTAAGACTGAAATCTGCTTGTTAAGTTTTTAAACATTACGCTGAATTAAGTGGCGCGGCGCGTTTTGTGCGCAGCCTCCAGCTCGTGCTTTTTACTGGCATACTTTAATGACTTGTTATAAGGCATTATTAGCCTTTAAATTTTGGCCATTGATTATAACTAATGGTTGGATTATTTGATTTAAACTGGAGAATGAACTTTGACTCATTTTCATTTATTTCCTTCTCGTCTTGCGATTCCATTAATATTTCTTTTCTTATAGTAAAGTCGCTTCTTTCTTCTTTAGTAAAGTCTTTTGCTATTAATGCACTTTCTGCGCTACCAAAATAGTTAATACTGTCTGTTAGATCTTATCCTATATAGATTTTTCCATTTGGGTATGTGATTTTGTATATAACTTAAAATCCCGCGGCTTTAACGGCCGTGCCGGTTCGATTCCGGCCCCAGCACCATTGAATACTAGGCCTCAGCACTTAAACGTGCTGGGGCTTTTTTATGTCTTATCCTGAACAGTAGACGCATAGTAGACAATTTTTTGATAAATATGCCTTAAGTTTTCTCAAGGAGAACAATTCGTTAAATCTCAAGGTCGTTTATTTTGGCATTGCTATTGTTACATTAGTTTCAAAGACAAAGTGACTTCAGAACCAAACCTGAATCAACAATATGAGGGTGGCGTAAATATCTCCCCCTTTGTTAATAAGCATGCAAAACTGACCCACTTTAGTGGGGTTAGTTTTCCGCTATAAATTTCATGTTTCAATATCAACCGTCACCTTAATCTCCGCTGCTATTTTCACAGGGGTATAAATATCCACGTTTTGTTCAAGAGTTACAATTGAAACAATCAAGGAATATCGACCAGTTTTATTGGACCTTCCTAGGTGCCTCCTTTCTCTCCACCAACCAATTACAGGTGAAATAGCAATTAAATTAGAATCAGCCAAGTCAGCTGCCGAACCCCTCCATATATCAGAGTGTATAGAGCCTTTATCTCTATTTTTTGATCCAATTACCCAATGATTAGAGGGGCTGCTAGAGCTGGATATATGATTTTCATCTCTATTTCTTGTGCTGATTCTATCAACAAATATGTCTCTAGGTTCCCCGGGAGAATTTAAATCAAACCGTAAGGAGTGAGATGCGTAACGATAGCGGTCTTTCCAGCCAACTTCTCCTGGTCCCGGTTCTACAAAATAAGAAAGCGTTATTCTCATCTCAATATCAGATTCTCCAAGACTTTCTAAAATTTCTTTGGGCCACGGAAGCTCATATAAATGCATATCTTTTGTATTTGAGCCTTCAAAAGGTTGAATTTCTGCTTCAGCAATAAGGGTTAGACTATTAGATGCACAATAAATGGCTCGGTCTAAACTTGGGACGCCATACCCACACGCTCTAAGTACATTGTTCAGTTCAGTTTTATTATCATTTTGTGCAAACTGTTCTTTTAGCGCCTGAGGCCACTCTGCAGAATGGATCATTAACGCTCTAATGGTTTCTGGCCAATAATCAGGGTACTGAACCTGTATTTGCGCTGCAAAATTAGCTGCTTGTGCCGTAGCGGCACTTGTCATGTTAAATGGGTATAAAGATTCTTCTTGAGGTTTGTAATATGTAGAAACTAAAGACAAATCGTTGCACTCTGTAGCAAATTTATTTGTGTCTACCGCTATATTCCCGCCTTCAAAAACAACTTCTGGCTTTATTGGCCATTTATTGTTTTCCCAAGTTAACGATGTTGTTGAAAATGGAGAAATCTCTCCTTCGTTTGCCAGTGCATAATAATCATTGAGTGTTGTATCTGTAATGTCAGTAAGGTTCGTAAAGGCTCCTACAGTTATGGCATTCCAAGATTGTGCTGGGTCATGTATGGAGTCTGCCATTAGCGAATAGGGGTAATTGGCAATTTGATTTATATCTGTAACATTTCCTGCGGCCAATATAAATAAACGCTTATCTTCATCTTCTGTACCAGATGAAATTTGATCTATCGCCGCAGACCATGATGATGGTCGCCCTCTGTCACGAGTATCATCAGAGGAAACAGGCATACAAACAATCCGTTTTCTATCTTTAGCTTGTATTTCCGCTCGACTTATCGCTTGCTTTGTTATGTACCCATATAACTCTACCTTGTTGTCACCTTCTGGGGGGAGGATCTTTACCGACTCTAGAATATGCCCTAAATTAACTGGAACACTGCTTTCTAGTTTTGACTGCAAATCTCCATAAGCTGACAATCCTGCCATTAATGTTCCGTGGCTATGGTGATCATGGCTACCCCAACTAGGCTCTACAGTTTGACAATCCTCATCTGATAGCACGGGCTTAAGCAATGGGTGACCATTGTTAACACCAGTGTCTAAAATACAAACTGACACATTTGAGCTGTTATTTACTGACACACGCTCCAATAAATCATCTACCCATTCACTTTGTTCTGCTGGGTTTTTGGACAACAAAAATTCTGCAGTAGTTTTTGCTCGACGATATTCTGCAATATCATCAGAGTTCCTTGTAATGTTACTTAATTGCTCTTCTGAAGCATAGATAAGCTTCACAAACCTCTCTGGGAATTTTATATAGCCTGTTTTACTGTTTATATTTTGTGATTGTAATAGCTCGTCAAACCTAGTGATTACTTCTTCCTTGTCGCCACGCAACCAAATTTCACACCATTCTTGTGTGGCAGAAGGTATTAGTTTCTTGTTGTCTGTCCAAAAAGATTCAACAAGCAAAGCCTTTCTTAATTCTTCAATCCCTTCAAGAAGATCTTTGTTCTTAGGGTTTCCTTTTTGGTTGTCTTTTTCTGGATCTAAGTATTCTTTAATTTTATCAAAGAACCATAGTTTCTTATCATTTGGAATATATGTTGTGATGTACTTTGTTACTACTTCACTTCCGTCTGCTTGCTTAGCTTTTTCTTCTCTGACGTTGCAAAGGCGAACTCCTTTGCCAAGATCCTCTAAGCTTTTGATTTTAATATCAAAGTCTGGATAATTTTGAAACTCTATATAAGTTCCTGTTCGCTCTGAATGTGTTGCAACCTTCTCCTTTTCACTTTCTTTCCAGGCTTCTTCAAGCTTCTTTTTAATACGGCTACCGTGCTGCTCTCTTAACCTAGGAGGAAAGTGAGGCTTTATCGGGGAAGACCTAGGTGTCGTAAAACCTATACTGTCACTTGGCCCTTGTATTCGAATATGCGGTAGTTCTTTTTCCATACTTAGCCATTCATTCCTTTATGCGCATTTTGTCTGTTAACAATCATCGCACAAAGGTCTGAAGCGCTAATTTTATTTTTATCAGCTAATATCGCATTTTTAATAGCGTCATTGCAGGCAACAACCAGCTCTGCATGGCTAAGGTTGGAACTTTTATCTAAAACAGTTTTCCAACCGAAACGAGCAGATTTAAAACTCCCCAATACGTTTTCTATCAGCTGTTGTTTTTCTTTATCTGTAGGATTTTTATAATACAGAACATCATCGAAACGCCTAAACAGCGCTTTATCTAAAAGTTGAGGGTTGTTCGTTGCAGCAATGACAATGCTGTCGGATATATCTTGCTCAATGAATTGCAAGAAAGCATTTAGGACACGGCGCATTTCACCTACATCATTATCTGCGCCTCTATCGCCGCCAATAGCATCAAATTCATCAAAGAAATAAACGCCGTGTTCTTCCTTCATGAAATCAAATATTTGTCTAAGTTTTGCGCTAGTTTCTCCCATGAATTTAGTCACAAGACGATCAACCTGCACCGTGTGAAGGGGGATATGAAGCTCATGAGCCAGTACCTTTGCCGTCATGGTTTTACCTGTACCGGGCGGACCAATTAAAAGGATTTTTCTACGGTGAGACAGGCCATGCGATTTAAGCTTACCCTGCTGTCTATATTCGTGAATGATTTGATCTATTCTTGCTTGTAGATCAGGGTTCATGACTAGAACTTGTTTCGATGTTCTTGGTTCTTCGGTTAAAACCAATCCTCTTAAATCCTTAGGAAAGTTAAGTACGCGGGGGCCAGCTTTCTTCCGCTCCATATCCACAAGGTTACGAAGGTCATGAGCCAATGCAGAATTACCTTTTTTTGCTTCATGTGCAGCAACCTGCAAAGCAATCGTGTAAAACCGTTCTGGTTCATTACCAAAATGCGATCGGATCAATGATTTTAATTGTTCTGCCGTTGCCATTATCGCGCCTCCTCTCTCTCAATAATTTTTGAAGAAGTATAGAACTCCCTGAGTGAGGGATTTCGGTATGATACTACAGAAAAACAAATCAAGTCTTGAGTTTTAAGTTTCTAATTTATCGGTGATATTAGCGTAAGATCGAAACAATAAGTCACTCAATCTAATATTCTCTATATTAACCGTACAGTTATTGACAGAACTCCAAGGGCGGCGAATTGCCACTTAAGTCAAACTCACATTTAACTTTTATACTATCCAAATCAATATCATTAACGCTGTTTATAACGTTAATTGTCCACTTGTAAAATCTTGTTAAATGATGAACACCCTCAGATAACAAACCAAAAAAACGGCCCTCTATTAATTCGCCATAACGATTTATTGGTGGATCTATGATTTCACCCGTTGCAATGTCTATTTCTTCCTGTAATCCCCCCATTACTAACCTGAGTTAAAAGTAGGGGTTAAGCTGCAATTAAACTTCTCCACTGAGAGTCATATTCTTTAACTAACCGGAAATAATTAACAGTAATTTTATTTCCATTGTCAGCACATAAGAGTTCAACATATGGCTCGGTAGCTGAAAAACATTTAAATGATATTAACAGCATTAACCCAATAAGAATTTTTTGTGCCATATCCATTAGTCACCTATGCATAACTTTTAAGTTCAGCCGCGTCGATTTTTGGCGTCGGCTGGGACGCCTTGTTAGCATTTAGTGACTCAGTGCCTTAAGTACGGCTTTGGGCTCTTTGGCGACCACATTTAATAAAACTAATGCAGGGCCATGTGGTGTTCGGTCGCCACGCTCCCAGTGGCGAAGCGTACTAACACTTATACCAAATGCTGATGCGAATTCATTTTGGGACATACCTACCTGGGCTCGAATGTTTTTTACATCGACAGGTGTAAATTCATGTACGACTGCTTTTCCTTTTTTGCCTTTAGAAAACTCTAGAGCTTCGTCAAGGCCTTGTT
>ERZ1027208.565-NODE-565-length-14070-cov-15.647877_pt1 | contig 14070 bp, 15 predicted proteins | sample MGYA00520867_ERZ1027208 | MGnify/ENA primary metagenome ERZ1027208 (study PRJEB33311, sample SAMEA4378413) | marine metagenome | biome: Marine biome; feature: Fjord; material: Water | collected 2014-07-20T08:00:00Z/2014-07-... | depth 75 m ...
GCAAAAGGGATCGTATTTTGTTTGAAATCAAATCTTTAATTTTAAGGCTGTTATTAAAGTAGCCATTGAATTTAAGTTGCACAATGGCGGCTAAAGCAAGCAGCAATAAAATAGAGTTTGTAATCAGTTTGTTTGTAATATCAAATACCATACTGACTTGAAAATTTAATGAGAGCAGTGTTATTTGAGAGCCTAAAATAGCCACAGCTAAGTACAGCGTTGTGGAGCTTCGTAATAACAATGCAATGCCCGTTGCTAATTTAATAATCTCAAAAATAACACTTCTACTTGCAGATAATTCAGCGTCAGTATCTGACGCTGTAATCAGACCATGAATCGCGGTTCCTACCAGGTAAAGATAAAGCGCATACACGGTTAAAAACTGCTTTAGGTTCATGTTAGTTTCTAACTGTTCTTAGCGTTTTTAAGCGTTGATAAAAACTTTGTTAAAGGTAAGTCGCCAACAATGCGTAAATCGCTTATCTCTTGCTGATCTTTAAAGAATAAAACCGCTGGTGGACCAAATAAGTTAAACGATTTTAAAAACAAAAGTTGGTTGTCGGTATTATCTGTCATATCCAGTTGTACAAATTCAACGTCTTTCATGGCTTGCCCAGCTTCAGGCTGGCTGAATACTTCAGCGTCCATTACTTTACAGGCGATGCACCAGTCGGCGTAAAAATCCAAGACTAAGACTTTACCGTCTTGATTGGCTTGTGCCAGAAGGGCTTCAAACTCTTGGCTGGTGGTAATGCGAGTATGCTGTGCACCCTGGCCATGGTTAGAACTGGCAACACCAATACTTGAAGTTGAAGATGCCATGAAGCTTAAAGGCGCCAGTGGATTGCTTTGACCGGCCGCAGAACCAATCATCAATAAAGAACCGTATAGGCTGAATATGATGCCTAACGCTTTAAATAAGCGCTTCCAACCTTGAGAACCTTGTTCAAATGCACCTAAGAATACACCCGTGCCGATCAGTAATACGCCCCATAACATTAGGGTAACAGAGGCAGGAACAACGCGTTCTAACAACCAGATAGCAATGGCCAGCAGTGCCACACCAAATACGTTTTTAACGCCGTCCATCCACATGCCTGCTTTTGGTAAGAACTTACCACCACCAGTACCAATGATTAATAACGGAACACCCATACCTAGGCCAAGCGCTAACAGAGCCAAGCCACCTAATAGAGCGTCGCCGGTGGTTGAGATATAAACCAGAGTGCCAGCTAAAGGCGCACTCACACATGGGCTAACCACAAGCGCCGATACTGCACCCATGATCGCGACGCTTATTAAGCTGCCGCCTTCTTGTTTCTGCTGAACATTGGTAAGTTTGTCTTGAATGAAGCGAGGAAGGGCTAATTCGTACAATCCAAACATACTCAGTGATAGCAGTACAAATACGCCTGCAAACGTGCCTAGAACCCATGGGCTTTGTAGATACAGTGCAACGTTAGCAGTAGCGCCAAAGTAGCCCACAATCACGCCTGCAATGGCGTAGGTAACGGCCATGGCCAATACATAAGACAGTGACATAGAGAATGCACGACGGGTGGTAAGGTTTTCACCCTGGCCCACAATGATGCTGGATAAAATTGGGATCATAGGGAATACACAAGGGGTAAAAGCAAGCCCTAGGCCCAGCGCAAAGAATATAAGCAGTTGAACAGCCATGCTGCCGTTTTCTAATATGGCTGTAATGGATGAAATATCGGATTCATCCACTTCTACAGCGTCATTGTTTGATTCGGATTGTGTGTCAGAAGCGCCTAAAGTCTTGGAAGTAGCTGTAGCATCAGATACAGGTAGGTTTGCAGGGTCTAGAGTCAATTTAACCGGTGGATAGCAAAGACCTGCTTCTGCACAGCCTTGAAAGCTTAATTTTATTGGGTCGGCGGTGTTAAAGGGAACCGAGATGTCTAGGGCATGCTTGAATATTTGAACCTTGCCAAAGTACTCATCTTCTTTCTCTATTGGGGTTTGAGCAAAGGCGATATCAAGGGTTTGATCCCCTTGTTTGGCTTTTATTCTAGACTGGTATAGGTAGTAATGGTCGGCAATGCTCCATTGAACATGAAGCTGCTTGTCTTTAACTGATGCGCTGTGAACAAAGGCTTCTTCTACGGGAAGAAACTCGCTGTCGCTGGTATGGCCGATTAAGGCAAAACTCTGAATAAGAATGAAACTCAGTAGCACCACTATTTTCTTCATATGCTTCTCCTGCAAATACATGCACCTTGAAATGATGGCGCTAGAATAAATCAGTAATTGTTAAGGTAACCTTAAGATTTGATAATTATAGTGTGTTCTAAGATTTATAAAATATACCTTAAGTATGAGGCACCTACATGAAAAGTCTTACCATCATAAAGAGCGGCTTGTTTTCTGTTGTATTGCCATTTGTCTTGCTATTTAGTGTTAATAGTTACAGCGAAGATGAACATACAAATACAGGGCAATGGATAAAAAATCTTGAGTTAGAGCAATACAAAAACAAAGTGGTGTACTTAGACTTTTGGGCATCTTGGTGTGGGCCTTGTCGAAAGTCATTTCCATGGTTGAATAACATTCAAAATAAATTCGAAGACAAGGGTTTAGTTGTGATAGGTATTAATTTGGACTCTGATTTTAAAAATGCACAAGAGTTTTTAGAATCAGTACCAGCCGAATTTACTTTGTTTTCAGACCCTAAAGCTAAATGGGCAGATCAATACAAGTTGATAGGCATGCCAAGCTCATTTGTATTAGATGGTAATGGTGAGATACGGCACCGACATGTGGGCTTTAAAAAATCGAACATCGACGCTTATGAAAAAAGCATAGTGTCTTTATTAAACGAACTTAAATAACCAGCGATAGGTGAATGTTTATGAAAAAAATTAATATGCAGCTGTCAGACGTGAAAAAAATCGCATTGGTATTATTAAGTGTCAGTGCATTAAGCGCATGCAGTAACCTAGGCGTTAAGCCTTGGGAGCGTGATGTGCTAGCCCGTGACGATATGGCACTTGAAAGTGCAGCAATGGACAGTGCATTTGACGATCATATTTATTTTAGTAAAGAAGCAAGTTCAGGAGGTAAAGGTTTTGGAGGTGGTGGCTGTGGTTGTAACTAATATAAAAGTTAATATGAAATATAAATTGAGTAAGGAAGCAGCTAATAGTCGAGTAGGTAAAGGATTCAGAGGTGGTGGCTGTGGTTGTAACTAAATCTAGGGTTTAGGTTTGATACATACGGCAACAGCTTATAGGTAATCATATGAATAAAAATATTAGAAATAATTTAAAAACGGCCACCAGTGCATTATTAGGCTCAGCCGCAGTAATGGCGCCGGTAGCATCTACTCATGCGCTTGAAAGCAATGATGGCTGGGAAACAGACGTTGCCGTACTGGTTTACAACGAAACTGATCGAGTGAGTGCATTTGAACCCGCTATCGCGACCAAAAAAACATTCGATGATGAAAGTGTATTAGGGTTTAAGTTTGTTTTTGATGCGCTTACAGGTGCATCGGCCAATGGCGCGGCCACATCAGATCAAATACAAACATTTACACGCCCAAGTGGTAATGGAGATTACACCACTGCAGAAGGTGATACGCCGTTAGATGATACGTTCCGTGATACACGAATCAGTTTAACCGCTAATTATGAAACCCCAGTGGGCCGATTAAATAAAATGGTATACGGGGCTAATTTTTCAAACGAATACGATTTTTTATCTTTAGGGGGCAGTGCCACTTACTTACAAGATATCTATGAGCGAAATACTACGTTCAGTGCAGGCGTATCATTTGAATACGACAGCATTAAACCGGTTGGTGGTAAGCCGCTACCGCTTTCTGAAATGAAAGCCAATACTGAAACTCAGGTACGTGATGGGGCTGATGATACTCGAATTATGACCGAGCTATTGCTAGGTGTAACACAAGTCATTGATAGTAATACCTTGATGCAGTTTAACTACGGTTTCGCAATGAGCGATGGTTATCACAACGATGCCTATAAGGTGACATCGGTTTTAAACAGTAATGGTGACTTGATTGCAGCTAACGGGTTAAACGGGACTTATTTATATGAAAGCCGTCCAGACAGTCGAAGCAAGCACAGCTTGTATGGCAAGGTTAAACACTTTTTAAGTGGCGATGTTGTGGATGTTTCGTACCGTTATATGTGGGATGACTGGAAAGTGGCATCAAGTACGGTTGACTTTCATTACCGTAAAAACTTCAGTAAAGGTTTCTATCTAGAACCTCATGTTCGCTATTACAGCCAAGAAGCGGCTGAGTTTTATCAGTACAGTATTACGGATACAGAGGCTTCGGCACTGGTTGCATCAAATGGTAATCTAACATCCGATTATCGATTAGGGGACATGACTGCCACCACGGTTGGTTTGAAACTGGGTTTCTTAACCCCTAACGGCAATAAAAACAGTGTACGGTTAGATATGTATACCCAGGAACCTGATTTGAATGAAAGCGTAGAGGCGGTTATCCTTCAATATAACTATCAGTTTTAATGCTTTCTTCAAATTCATGAGGCCAGATGATTCAACCTCTTAATATCGAAAAACAGACAAACGGCTATATTGGCCGTTTTTCTGTTATGGCCAGTCCTTGCGAAATATTGGTGGATCTTCCTGCTTCAAATTTGGCAGCGCAGCATTCAAGCGAACAAGTTCACACCATGATGTGGCATGTCTACACCGAAGCAAAGCGCATTGAGCAAAAGTTCAGTCGTTATGTGAAAGGGAATATAGTCGATAAATTAAACAATAGTGGTGGCGATGTTATTGCGGTGGATGAAGAGACAGCACGCCTGCTTGATTTTGCATTTCAGTGTTACGAATTAAGTGATGGACTATTTGATATCACCTCAGGTGTATTGCGAAAAGTGTGGTCTTTTGATGGCAGTGATAAGGTACCAAGCCTAGCCTGCATTCAACCCATATTAAAAGACATTGGCTTAAATAAACTGCAATGGAATAGTCCTAACGTTGTGATTCCAAAAAATATGCAGCTGGATTTTGGTGGCATTGGAAAAGAGTATGCTGTTGATCGATGTTTGCAAGTGGCGACGGGCATTTTGAATATTCCCACGCTGATTAATTTTGGCGGAGATTTAGCGTGTAACGGGCCAAGAGCCAGCAAAGAACCTTGGCAGGTTGGTATTGAATCTGTTGGTGGTGGATCACCTGCGGCTATTCGTTTACCCCACGGCGCATTGGCCACCAGTGGCGACGCCCGTCGTTACTTAATGAAAGACAATGTGCGCTATAGTCATATACTCAATCCGATTACGGGATCTAGCGTACTGGGTGCACCACGATCAATTACCATTGCTGCGCCTACTTGTATCGAAGCTGGGTTAATGTCGACCATGGCAATGTTACAAGGTGCCGAAGCGGCTGATTTTTTAAAAGAACAAGAAATACCACATTGGATTCAAGCTTAAGTTTTGGATAAATATCAATACGAGCTTGTACCCAATACATCCGCTACGCGAAAAGGGCATACCACCCCGTGACCGATTAAGCTGTGTATAAAGTACGAGGTTGCCCCGCGACCGATTAGCCAGCGACAATTAAAACAGAGATATATAATAAAATGCGAATATTACTGTTAGAAGATGATCGACAATTAGCAAAGGGCTTATTGCAATCTCTTGCTATGCAAAGCTATGCAGTGGATCACTTTGAATCAGTGAAAGAAGGTGTGAACGCCATTGCACATGAGCATTATGATCTGGTGATTTTGGATTTAGGCTTGGCAGATGGAAGCGGTTTGGATTTTTTACGCGTGTTCCGTCAAGAGCAAACTCAACCTGTGATTATCTTAACCGCACGGGACACCATAGAGGATAAAATTCAGGGGCTGGATTTAGGCGCAGACGACTATTTACCAAAACCATTTGACGCCAATGAATTACAAGCCCGTATACGAGCCTTAATACGGAGAAGTTCAGGCCGAGCCAGTAATGATCTTATTTATGGTGAGTTATCACTGGATCAGAAGGGCAGAACCATTGCTTATAACGGTGAACTTGTTAACTTATCTCGTCGCGAATTTAATTTATTGGAAGTATTGCTAACAAACTCAGGCAAGGTTATGTCACGTTCTCATCTCGAGCAAACCTTGTATAGCTGGGATGAGGACATCGAAAGCAATGCATTAGAAGTGCATATCCACAACTTACGAAAAAAACTGTATAGCACATTAATTAAAACCGTACGCGGTGTGGGCTATATGGTGGCGAAAGAGTGATGCCGTTTAAAGACTCAGTTCAACATAAGCCAACGGCCATGTTTGGTTCGATAACCCGCGTATTGCTGGTGGGTATTTTATCGTTAACGGTTTTATATATTTCAGCCATTTATGTATTAAGCCAGCGCCAAGCGGTGCATGAGATAGAAGAATTATTTGATGCTCAGTTAGCCCATAGCTCAAATATTTTATTCAATTTACTGGGCGAAAGTGTATCGACGATTGATCAAAGCAGTAAACATTTACCCGTGGTGTATCACGGTTTAGAAACAGCGTTAAAAAATGGCGCACAAGAGGGAGGTGGTAAAGACAGTCTAAATGCTTTGTTTTATGAAAAAAAAGTGGCTTACCAAATATTCAATGCCAATGGGAAATTATTGATTAAATCTGGCAGCGCACCAGATACCCCATTTGCCAATAAACAGCCTGGCTTTAGTCGAACAGAACTAAACCAAGAGCAGTGGCGTGTATTCAGTATGTATGATGAAGATTGGGATTTTTGGTTGCATGTGGCTGAAAGTGAATACATTAGAGAGGACCTCGCGCACGACATAGCAGCCCAAACCTTGCTGCCAGGATTGGTATTACTGCCTATTATCCTGGGGTTGCTGGCGTTCATTATTCGCATTGCGGTCAACCCATTAAAACAACTGGCAGAACATATTTCCAAGCGAGACCCTAAAAACCTATCACCGATTAACATAGAGAATATACCTAAAGAAATGATGCCAGTAATGGAAGCCATCAATGATTTATTTTTACGTTTGCAAGATGCCATTAAGCGTGAGCAACGATTAACGGCCGATGCCGCACATGAGTTACGTACGCCATTATCCGTGGTTATGATCCATGCTCAAAACGCATTGGCTGCCACTAATGATGTTGATCGTGATTCAGCATTAAAAGAACTTGAACAGGGCATGTCACGCATTAGCCGATTATTAGAGCAATTATTGACTTTATCTAAAATAAATCCAGAAAGTATTCCACTTTCTAAGTTGAATCTATTGCGCTTAACCGAGAATGTCATTGCGCAAATGGCCCCAAAAATTTACGAAGCGGGTGAAGAAATAGAGTTTAAATATAATGACGCTCTTTCAGAAGTAAATATCAACGGAAGTGATTTTTTATTAGAGATTCTATTACGAAATTTGATTGATAACGCCAGCCGATACAGTCCTGCAGGAGGTTTGATCAGAGTTGAAGTACTTTCAACCATGACCGAAGTGATTCTAAGTGTGGAAGACTCAGGTGAAGGGGTTACGGAAGCCGATTATGAAAAGTTAACCGAACGATTCTATCGTCAGCAACAAAATCAAAGCACGGGGGCTGGCTTAGGTTTGTCACTTGTGAATTCAATCGCTCAGTTTCATGCTGGCGAACTGTCATTTTATAAAAGTGAAATGGGTGGATTAGGCATTAAATTAGTGTTTAAGCCAGCCTAGTATGTATGAATATTAGTAATGCATCCTCAGCCTTTTTCAGGGGTTGAGCTTCCCCAGGGATCTCCGATCTTGGCTAGAATATTAAGCAATACACCACTTAATATGAAAACAGCGCCCCAGAACGTAAATGGTCGATCTAGATCGACTGAATGGGATTCATAGAAAAAACCCGATAAAAATAATATAGGTGAAATTAATATTAGTATGGATGCGAGCCATTGAATGACTTTTCTATCCTGTTTGTGGTGCTGAATCAAATAGATGCCTAGGGTAACGTTAAGCATTGCAGCCATTAATATATAAATATGGTTGGCTCGGTATAACACTCTCACTACTTCATTTCCGTCATACAAATCGGGAAACGAAGCCCCCATATATTGGCCTGTTGCCAAAAAAATGATTAAGAAAATTAAGCCTACACCTGTATGTAAGATGTTAATGATGTGCATGATTGACCCAGTGATTCAATATATTTGATAACGTCAGTATAGGCGGTAAGGCTGCTTAAGTTTTACTGATACCCACACTTCTTCTGTACTTTCATTGCTAGATTCCTTATCCAGCTTATCGCTAATACCCTTTATAGATCAATATAAGCTATTCAATAAACTACTTAGATACTTTGCATGTAAGAACCGTATATAAGGCGACTTATGGATAAAAGTTTGTCTAAACTTACATTATGTCCTCACAAGGGACGCTTGTGGATGCCTTAATTAAGTTTAGCGCCACATACACATTTACATCTTGCCTGATGATACCTTACCAAGGGAGATAGGCTTATGTTTTCGAATATGCGCTCGCATGATGTGCAGGAATTGCACATGTTTAACAACGGTAATTTTCATGCCGTTATCGCACTTCATAATTTAAAACTGGGCCCTGCTTTAGGTGGCTGTCGGTTTATCGAATACAACTCAGAGCAAGACGCCATAATAGATGCAATGCGTCTAGCAAAAGGCATGAGCTATAAAGCGGCCCTTGCCCGTGTGCCTCAAGGCGGTGGCAAAGCGGTGATCATGAAACCCAAAGGCACATTTGATCGCGAGTTTATATTTAAGTGTTTTGGTCAGGCGGTTCAGTCATTGGATGGCCGTTACATCACAGCCATGGACAGCGGCACCACGGTCGACGATATGGACTTGATCAGAAGCCAATCCTTGTATGTAAGCAGCTCGAGTGAAATTGGTGATCCGTCACCCACCACTGCAAAGGGAGTCGCTATGGGAGTTGTGGCTGCTGTTCAGTTTTTATTTAATAAAAATATGACAGGGCTAACAGTTGCCATTCAGGGCTTGGGCAATGTGGGTTTTGCTTTGGCTGAATACTTATATAAGGCAGGCGCAAAATTAATTGTCTGTGATGTGGATGACAATAAAACAAAAATGGCAGCTCATGCGTTTCATGCAAAAGTGGTTTCACCATTAGAAATATACGATCAAGAGTGCGATGTATTTAGCCCATGCGGTTTAGGTGGTGTGATTAATGTAAATACAATCGATCGTTTACGTTGCAATATTATTGCAGGTTGCGCCAACAACCAATTAAGTAATGATCAGATAGGCATTGACCTACATAAACGAAATATCCTATACGCCCCTGATTATGTGATTAACAGTGGTGGTCTTATTTTTGCGTCTTCTCGCTTCAGGCACTTAAAACAAACCTACATTGATCATGAAGTCATGCGACTACGGGATACCTTGAATCAAATTTTTATTCTGTCTAAACAGAAAGATAAACCGTGCAATGAAATAGCCAATGAAATGGCTGAGCATATTTTATTTGATGGTGGTCACTCAATGATTTTGGAGGCTGTATGAAATCAATCAATACAGTGCACTCAACTGATTCGTTTAACTCGGATTTTTCCTCATCAGAAGCAGGGCATACACCCTTAATACAGTTTGAATTGGATTACATTCAATTCATTAATGAACATGGCAATTGGGTGAATGATCAGCCAAGTTTTGCCACTGAAAAATGGTTAGTAGACGCGTATAAACACATGGCTATGAATCGAGTATTTGATCAAAAAGCCATTGCCCTTCAGCGCACAGGGCAAATGGGCACTTACCCATCAAGCTTAGGGCAAGAAGCATTTGGGGTGGCCATTGGTATGGCGCTAGAAACAGACGATGTGTTTGTGCCTTATTATCGAGATCATGGGGCACATATTTTAAGGGGGCATAAAATTGAAGATCTATTTATGTATTGGGGCGGGGATGAACGGGGCAGTGCCACTGGCCCAAAACAAGACTTTCCTGTGTGTGTGCCCATTGCCACTCAAATAACCCATGCGGCAGGGGCCGCTGCCGCATTAAAAATTAAAGGCCAAGAAAATATTGCATTGGTCACCATTGGGGATGGCGGCACCAGTAAAGGGGACTTTTTTGAAGCTTTAAATGTGGCAGGTGCTTGGCAATTGCCCATGGTGGTATTGGTTAACAATAATCAATATGCCATATCCGTGCCGCGGGCCATGCAATGTGGCGCCCCGACACTGGCGCAAAAAGCCATTGGGGCAGGCATTCATGGTATTCAAGTAGATGGTAATGATGTGGTTGCCGTATATCAGGCCATATTAGAAGCGCGCCACCGCGCCAAGCAACACAAGGGCGCCACCTTGATCGAAGCCATGAGTTATCGATTGTGCGATCACACCACGGCCGATGATGCTTCCCGTTACCGTGATAATGACGAGGTAAAACAAGCATGGGAAAAAGAACCCATCAAGCGTTTGCAAACACTCTTGTTTAACTTAAATCTTTGGAACCCTGATAAAGAACAAGCTTGGCAAAATGAATGCGCGGATAACGTTGACCAAGCGGTACAAAGATACTTAAAAGTAAAACAGGACACACCAGAAAGTATGTTTGATCACCTGTATCAAGACTGGCCAGAAGCCATGAGCGAACAACTGGATTTACTCAGTAAAAAAATAGAAAGGATGCAAGATTAATCGTTCACATAATATGCGCCCTAAAATATTGAGCGGAGAACGTTATGAGCAATGTACACAATTTACAAAACGACCCTGAAGCTGACGTGGCCACCGAGAGTGTACTACTAGAAGCCGTGAACCTAGCCTTGCATTACGAAATGCAACACGATGCAAGTGTGGTAGTACTTGGTGAAGATGTGGGCACCAATGGTGGAGTATTCAGAGCCACCAGTGGATTGAAAGAAGCCTTTGGGTTCAAGCGGGTTATGGATACGCCCCTTGCAGAAGCATTAATCAGCGGCTTGGCTGTGGGCATGGCCACACAGGGTTTAAAGCCCGTTGCTGAAATTCAATTTATGGGTTTTATTTTTCCGGCGTTTGAACATTTATTTGGTCATGCTGCTCGCATGCGAAACCGCACACGAGGACGCATGACATGCCCCATGGTATTGCGTGCTCCTTATGGGGGGGGCATTCATGCGCCTGAACATCACAGTGAAAGTACCGAAGCATTAATTGCTCATGTGCCAGGAGTGCGCGTAGTAATTCCATCATCGGCCAGTCGCGCTTATGGTTTGTTATTGGCCGCCATTCGCGACCCCGACCCTGTTGTATTTTTAGAACCCAAGCGTGTGTACAGAAGCAATAAACAATTATTAGTTAACAATGGAGAAGCACTGCCGTTAGATAAGTGCTTTACCTTAAGGCAAGGAAAAGACATCACCTTGATTAGCTGGGGGGCCAGCATTACTGAAACCTTAGAAGCCGCCGATCAACTGGAAACAAAGGGCATCAGTGTTGAAGTGATTGATGTAGCAACCATCAAGCCCATGGATATGAAAACCATTTTAATGTCCGTGGCCAGAACTGGACGCTGTGTGATTATTCATGAAGCGGCTCGCTCATTTGGTGTGGGGGCTGAAATTGCCGCACAAGTTTCTGAAACATGTTTCTTGAATTTATTGGCTCCGGTGCAACGAGTAACAGGGTTTGATACGCACATGCCGTACTTTAAAAATGAAGAATATTACTTACCTAATACCTTAGACATAGTGGCAGCAGCGGAAAAATGTTTGAAAGACGGTTGATTGACTATTGTGTTTCAAATAATTTGGGAGGGCGCTTGCGCGCGATAAAAAATGGTGTTGCTCAAATATTATCGCGCGCAAGCGCCCTCCCACAAATGCAAAAATATTAGATTGATCAGTACAGTATTACAGGCTGATTATGAAATAGTTGAAACCGCAAAATCCATTGGCATGAACATCATGTTAGCGGCAGCCGAAAAATGTTTGAAAGACGGTTGATTGACTATTATGAATTATACAATGTGGGAGGGCGCTTGCGCGCGATAAATAATGATGTTGCTCAAATATTATCGCGCGCAAGCGTCCTCCCACAAGTACCTCAAACATCAGACAGATTAATGCATTTTCTACGGGGTTGATTATGAAATATTTTAAACTTCCTGATCTTGGCGAAGGTTTAATCGAAGCCGAAATAGTTGAATGGCACATCAAGGCCGGTGACACAGTAAAAGTCGATCAATTAATGGTGTCAGTAGAAACAGCAAAAGCCATTGTGGACGTACCATCACCACAAGCAGGTTGTGTGGCAGCCTTGTTTGGTCAAGAAGGGGATGTGATTCATACCGGTGAGCCGCTAGTCGAATACGAGGGTGAAACCGATGACAGCGGAACTGTCGTGGGGGATTTAGCCGTTGCCGCTAAGAATGAATCAGAAGGCAATCAAGGGCAATCACCCAAAGATGAGTTTATTATTGGCAGTGCTTACACCGAGCCAAATCAATTAAGTTCAAAAAGCATTAAAGCCACCCCCAGCGTTCGCGCACTCGCTAACCGACTCAGCGTGGATTTATCACATATTAATGGAAGCGGTGAAGAAGGCCGAATCACCTTAGAAGACGTAGAAAAAGCGCAAGGATTAAATGCAGATAAAGGACACAGCGAAGCATTAAAAGGGGTGCGAAAATCCATGGCGAAAGCCATGAAACTTAGCCATGAAAATGTTGTACCTGTGACCTTACACGACGATGTGGATATTCATGCATGGACCAGCCCCATTGAAGGAGAGCGCCAAGACATAACCATGCGACTCATTCATGCCATCGCTGCGGCCTGCGAAGCAGAGCCTTCAATGAATACCTGGTTTGATGGTGAGCAGCTGACGCGGAGAATATTAAAAACGGTGGATCTAGGCATTGCCGTTGATACCGACAAGGGATTATTTGTACCGGTATTAAGAGACATAAAAAACCGAGAATTAAATAATCTAAGGAATGGCTTAGATGCACTAAGGGTTGCAGTGAAAAGCCGAAAAATACCAGCCGCTGAAATGCAGGGGGCCACCATCACGTTATCAAATTTTGGCACACTGGCAGGTAAATACGCGAATCCTATCGTAGTACCGCCACAGGTCGCCATTGTTGGCGCTGGTGGCATACGAGACGAGGTGGTTGCCTTCAACGGTCAAGCGGCAATACATGCCATGATGCCCCTGTCAGTGACCTTCGATCACCGAGCAGTAACAGGAGGGGAGGCCGCGCGTTTTTTAAAAGCATTAATGGATGATCTTGCGCAGCCCGAAGTATGATTATAAGAGATAGGTTTATATTGTAATAACCTAGCTATTCAGATAATAAGATTTCAATTGCGGATTCAATGGCCTCTGATTTCCGAGTGTCAGCATGGGTCTCACCAATAAAGCGATAGCGAACCATTCCTTTTTTATCAATTAAATAATAGGTTGGCCAATATTGATTGTTGAGTTTCTTCCAGTAGGCAAAATTATTATCCATCATGATGGCATGGTGTAATTTAAACTCTTTCGCTTTCTTTTCAACCGCGCTTCGATCTTTTTCGTGATCAAATTCAGGGGTGTGAATGCCAATAATTGAAAAAGGTTTGCCCTTGTATTTAGTTTCTAAACTGTTTAACCAAGGAAAGCTGCGATAACAGTTCCAGCAAGCAAACGTCCATATGTCCACTAACGTCACTTTACCCAATAAACCTTCTTTAGAAATGGGTTCTGAGTTTATCCAGGCCTTAGGTTCTGGCTGGGTGAATTCCGGTAAGGGGTAGGGTTTTGTTTCGGCACTTGCAGGTTTGATGAAGCCATTAAAGATAAATAGGGTGCTTGCCACAAATAGGCTAAATATAATAAAATTTTTCATTAGTGTAACCGATTAATAATGGCTTGTAGATTAGTCTACTTTTAATCAGAATGGTTCCTTACTTTGGCAAGTCTAGGTTATGTTCTGACAATGTCGGTTTCATAAAGTAATTATTAACCAGATTTTACAGGGCTAATCTCGTGCTATATTTATTGATTAACCTGGAATAATAATTTTAATTTACTCGTATAGATTCATGTTACTAATGATATTATGT
>ERZ1027208.566-NODE-566-length-14050-cov-8.855377_pt1 | contig 14050 bp, 10 predicted proteins | sample MGYA00520867_ERZ1027208 | MGnify/ENA primary metagenome ERZ1027208 (study PRJEB33311, sample SAMEA4378413) | marine metagenome | biome: Marine biome; feature: Fjord; material: Water | collected 2014-07-20T08:00:00Z/2014-07-... | depth 75 m ...
TATACGCTCTCCTATGTTGCTGGTTTTTGGGAATTGATCGACGAAATCCTGAACGCAGTTTTGTTTTTGCTCATCGGGTTTGAAGTCTTTGCGATCGCCTTTGATGACGATGTACTGCTTACTGCGGCCGCAGCAATTGCCTTGGCGCTGCTCGCACGCTTTGTTGCGGTTTACGTGCCCATCACCCTGCTGCGGCCTTTCCGCAGCTTTAATACAGGCGTTGTTCCCATCATGACGTGGGGTGGGTTAAAGGGCGGTATCTCGGTAGCGCTGGCGCTGTCCCTGCCGGACGGTGAATGGAAGCCGCTGATCTTGACCTGTACCTATGTTGTAGTGATTTTCTCGATTATCGTTCAGGGGTTGACCGTCGCTAAATTGGCCAACCGTGTGGGTCGCGCCCCTGACATGATGTAATAGGATCAGGCCACGCTTGCAGCCCGATCCTAACGAGTGTTCAGTCGCGGTGGCGAAGAATAAAATCAACCAATTGGGCCGTGGATCCATCCTCGCTTGATGTATCTTGCGTGCCCTCGACAACGGGTTGCAGCGTTGTTGCCAGTTCTTTGCCCAGCTCTACCCCCCATTGATCAAACGATATGATGTCCAAGATTACACCTTCAACAAACACACGATGTTCATAGAGCGCGATAATCTGCCCCAATGTGAATGGATCAAGCTGTGGATACAGCAACGTAGTTGAGGGGCGATTGCCCGGAAATACACGGTGACGCGCTTGGCGTTCCAAATCGTCCCCATCAAAGCCCTTGTCGGCAGCAATTTTGCGCGCTTCCTCAAGCGAGCGCCCCAACATCAGCGCTTTTGATTGAGCAAGGCAATTGGCGACAAGCAACTGGTGGTGATGTGCTAGATCCGGCTCGTGCCCTTGGGCGGCGAGCAGGAACTCGCACGGGATTACCCGCGTGCCTTGGTGGATCAGCTGGTAAAACGCGTGCTGGCCGTTTGTGCCTGCTGCACCCCAAACGACGGGGCCAGTATTGCGCGGGCTATCCGTGCCATCGCGCTGAACACCTTTGCCGTTAGATTCCATTTCGAGCTGCTGCAGATAGTTGGGCAACAATCCAAGGCGTTCATCATAGGGCAGCACCGCGCGCGTCGCGTTGTCACAAATTTGGTTATGCCAGATGCCCACCAACGCCAGCAAAACGGGCATATTTTCATGCAATTCAGCCGCACAAAAATGTGTGTCCATCGCCTGTGCGCCGCGCAGAAACGCATCAAATGCCTTTGGTCCAATGGCGATCATGACTGACAAACCAATGGGTCCCCAGACCGAATAACGTCCACCAACCCAATCTTCAAAACCAAAGACATGCGCTGGATCAATGCCAAACTCGGCTGTCTTTTCATCGGATGTGCTAAGGGCAGCAAACTGGGCCTTTGGATTGCCACCATGATCAAGCATCCACGCGCGCGCTGTGCGGGCGTTTGTCATGGTTTCGATGGTGGTGAATGTTTTGGACGCAACAATCACAAGCGTCGTTTTTGCATCAAGTCCGCGCAGGACGTCCGAAATATCAGCGCCGTCCACGTTTGAAACAAAGTGGCACCTTGGACCATCCTGATACGGCGACAGTGCTTTAGCGGCCATGGCTGGTCCCAAATCAGAGCCACCAATGCCGATATTCACAACGTCAGTATATGTGCCACTGCGTACCTTGGTTGCAAAGGCGCGCATCGCAGCAAGCGTGTCTAAAACAGCGGGCATAACATCCGCGCCGTCAACCATCACAGGACCGCCGTCGAGGTTACGCAATGCTGTGTGCAACACTGCGCGGTCCTCGGTTTCGTTTATGTGAACACCTGAAAACATGTCTTTGCGTTTGCCTGCAACATCGCTGTCACGCGCGAGTGCTAATAATGTTTCCAGCGTTTGCGCATCAATGTTGGTTTTTGAATAGTCAAAATACATGTCCCCCGCTTGCGTTGAAAATGCTTGGGCGCGATTGGGATCATCAAACAGATCTGAAATGCGCCGCTCAGCAATTGAAGCATGTTGTTCGCTTAGGGTTGCCCAATGGGTCATGTGGCGCTCCAGTGAATGCTGGCGTTGGAGAGGACAGTCTGAATGGGTGCCTCGGCAGGAGATAGGTTTTGCGCCACAGCAATGGCCTGACGTTTATCGTCACCTGTGATCAGCACATGTGTTGCCTTGGCACTGCGCAAATAGGGTGCGGTTAAGGTGAAACGCTGCACGTCTTGTCCATCAATAGAAATGGGCAACAGCATCTGCGCATCCTCGGATAACGCATCCGGCAACCCGTCTGACCCCGGAAATAAGGACGCCGTATGCATGTCTGCCCCCATGCCAAGCAACAAAACATCAAGGGGTGCCAAACCAGACAATTCTGCAGACAAGGCGTCTGCCGCACTGCGGCTATCCGTATCAGACTTGAAATATGGGGTGAACTGCGCTGCAGCCGCATGGCCCGTCAAAAGCCGTTTGCGTATCAGCGCGGCATTTGATTGCGGGTTACTTTCAGGCACCCAACGTTCATCACTCAGCAGAACATGGACGCGCGTCCAATCCAGATCAATGGCGCTGAGTGCGTCAAAAACCGGACCTGGTGTTGTGCCACCGGGCACAGCAAAGCTAACGGTTTCATTTTGCTCAAGGGCAGCCCGCAGATCAGCGGCCAGCGCAATGGCGACATCGGCCATCAGCGCATCACGGTTGGGGTATTCGATCATGTTCATTCTGTCACCTTGCGCCATTCACGGCCGTCCCGTCGCATCAATTCGGTTGCATCTGTTGGGCCTGAGCTGCCGTGATCATAAGGTTTCGGAACATCATTTCGGCCCTCCCATCCCTCGATAATCGGATCAGTCCACGCCCACGCGGCTTCTACCTCGTCCCCGCGCATAAACAGGGTTTGGTTGCCACGGATCACATCCATGATCAGCCGCTCATAGGCATCCACGTGGTCCACGTCATCTGAATTCACCGCTTCGGCAAAGCTCATGTCCAGAGGCACATCGATCAGGCGCATCCCACCTGGACCTGGTTCTTTGATGGTCACACCAAGCGTGATGCCCTCATTCGGCTGCAAGCGGATAGACAACACATTGCGGTGACGCCCTGCCTCATCTCCAAAAATGCTATGTGGCGTGTCTTTGAATACGACCGTAATCTCAGACGAGCGCGCGGCAAGGCGTTTGCCCGTGCGCAAATAGAATGGCGTGCCAGCCCATCGCCAATTGCTGATCTCGGTGCGCAGCGCAATGAAGCTTTCTGTGCGGGAGCGCGGGTTTTCGACAGCTGTACGGTAACCCGGATTGTCGGCCTCATTACAGGGCTCAGCCTGATATTGGCCACGCACGATGTGATACGGGGCAACAGGATCAAGCGCGCGTATCACTTTTAGCTTTTCATCGCGCACCGCATCAGGCGAGAACCTTGCAGGCGGTTCCATCGCAATTAGGCACAACAGTTGCATCAGGTGGTTTTGCACCATGTCGCGCATCGCACCCGATTTATCATAATATTCACCGCGCCCACCAACACCGACGGTTTCAGCAACTGTGATCTGGATATGGTCGACGTACTGGCTGTTCCACAGGGGTTCGAAAAGCATATTGCCAAATCGAACGGCCATCAGGTTCTGAACAGTCTCTTTGCCAAGGTAGTGATCAATGCGATAAATCTGATCTTCGTTGAAATAGGTCGCCAATGTCTTGTTCAACGCGCGCGCTGTCTCAAGGTTGCGGCCAAACGGCTTTTCAACAACAATCCGTGCGGCATCGTCGGCCATGCCCCATTTTTGTAAACGCTCGGCAATGTCACCAAACAGCGATGGCGCAACGGAGAAGTAATATGCTTCAACCCGCTCCTTTCCGGCCATCAGGGTTTGAAGCTCCTTCCAGCCTTGCTCACCGCGCGCATCAATCGTCACATATTCAAGCTGGGCCAGAAACGCCTCAAGCTGATCGCAATCGCTGGCTTGTTTGCCGCCGAATTCGGTGATCGCTTCGCGGATCATCTGGCGGTAACCGTCAGAATCAAGATCACTGCGCGCCGCGCCGATTACGCGGGCTTCGGGGGGCATTTGACCCACACAAAAACGATGAAAAAGGCCCGGTAAAATCTTACGTCTTGCAAGATCGCCCGTGCCGCCAAAAATTACCAGATCAAACAGATCAACCGGAATGACGCGTGAAACCATGGATAATGCCTCTTGTGTTTCGCACCGCCAATGGCCGCACGTATTCAATACTCAAACTCTATTTGGTCATCATACCAGTGCTTGGGCACCGGAGGAACCGTCTCGGGGCCCCTGATACAATAGTTTTGTGTTAGCGCAAACATTCTTTGTGACACTACTTCACAACAGTGTGCAAATAACCAAAAAGGTGTTTTCTTGTCTTCGCGGACCACATACCCCATCTAGAAGACTAGGAATGAGTACAGGAGGGCAGGATGTGAAAGATCTCGCATTGGCCAATCAAGGTAAATTTACGGATCCAGCCTTTACTGCAAAGGGCGAAGCCCGCGCAACTGTTGCGCTAAGAAATCCGCAGACGTTGTGGTTCAATACTGGAACCCTGTGCAACATCGAGTGTGTAAACTGTTACATACTGTCCAGTCCGACAAATGATGCGCTGGTTTACATCACAGCCCAAGAGGTGCGTGATTACCTAGACCAACTAGAAGACCGCGAATGGAACGTCTCCGAGATCGCCTTTACCGGTGGAGAACCCTTCATGAACCCCCAAATGATCGAGATCACCGAGGCCTCCCTTGAGCGTGGGTACAACGTGCTGATCCTGACCAACGCGATGCTGCCAATGATGCGCAAAAAGATGCGCGAAGGGCTGCTGCGTTTGCAAGCCGCCTACCCCGACAAGCTGACTTTGCGCATATCTGTAGATCACTACAGCCGCGAACTGCACGATGCAGAGCGTGGAGCAGGCGCATTCGACAAGACAGTAACAGGAATGAAATGGTTATCTGAAAACGGCTTTACCATGGCCGTCGCAGGGCGCTCTGTATTTGGCGATAGCGACGCGGACAGCCGCCGCGGATACGCTGAGTTTTACATCGAGAATGGCTTTAATATCGACCCTCAAAATACTGGTATGACAGTGTTATTTCCAGAGATGGACGAAAACATTGAAGTACCCGAGATCACAACAGCATGTTGGAGCATATTGGATGTATCCCCTGATGCGGTGATGTGTTCGTCTTCGCGTATGGTGGTCAAACGGCGCGGCGCGGACAAGCCCGCAGTGCTGGCCTGTACCTTGCTGCCTTATGCCCCGGAATTTGAACTGGGTGAAACGTTGCAAGAGGCCGAGCGCGATGTCGCGCTCAACCATCCTCACTGTTCCAAGTTTTGCGTTCTTGGCGGGGCCAGTTGCTCGGCCTAGGTGTCGCTTAACTGGATCACATGACCATCGCGGGGGGATGCGCTCCCGCTCGCCAAGGCGCCGTAGACATCAGCCGCCTGCCCGATCCCGTCATGGACTTTTACGTCCAACCAGCTTGAAGCGTCTTTAGACAGCCTCTTCCAAGCTTGGGTGATTTGTTTTTCTATAACACCAGGTCCCCATTCATCACGACGCTTGGCGATCTGGGCTGGTGCAAAGAAGAATTGTGGCTTTACGCCTTCAACAACATTCTGGGGCTGGAACTGGTCCCAATGGCTGATCCCCACGGCCGAGGAGTGCTTAAGATGTGCGCCCAGTGTTGAATGCACCTGCGCCTTTACCTGTGCGTTGCCCGACATATCGACATAAACCGAGGACTCAGATGGCAATTGCGCGATCTCATCATATGTCAGGACCTGATCACATGCGCCTAAACCCTGAACAAAATTGCGATTACGCTCAGAAGTGAGGCCAATGATCTTATAATCCCGCCCTTCGGGCTCAGCCAGATATTTGCACAGGCCTAACCCTGTTTTAGACGACGCACTGCCGATGATGATTTGTTTTGCACCAAAACGTTCATTGTCCATCAACCAGTCAAACAACAAGTATGAGGTCGCGAGCAGCGGCTGCAAAAGCGCACGCATGTGATCTTGGGACGTTTCGCCCGCACGCACTGGCGTATAACGGTTATAGACCGCAGGCAGTTCGGCACGGTGTGCGACCGCATCCACGATTCCGCCGTGCCCGTCAGATTTCGGCGTGACGACCAGCTCTTCTGCCAGCGGATAAAAACCATACAAATGCGTACCAACTGCCAAATCACCGCTGTTGCTTTCAACGACCTCGGCAGTGCCCCAAACTGGAACCAGTCCCTGCCCCTCAACCCCTGTGGGAAAGAAATGCCAATACCCAATGGCAAAGCCCGAAGCCGCATAGGTCACGTTATTGGATGTCAGCGCAAAACTGCTGAGCTTCAAACGGGCCTGCCCTGAACCTAGCGGCTCAGAGGGGATGGTTTCCAGTCGGGTTTCGGTGATCGTTTTGTGATCGGTCAATAGGCGTTGCATAGGTGTTCCTCCTCGATTTAGGGGCAGCTTAACGGCGCAATCCACTATCGGCAGTGTAACGTGGCGTCAGACCCTACAGAGACGAAGACCGGCTTATTTCTTCGATATTCCTTACGCTGCTAGACACCGCCAATTAGGTGCGGCCTGCGCAATGGCATTGCACCTTATCTGGGCTTCGCGCTATACTGATACCCAATATATAGAAGACATCAGCAAAGCTGGGACAGACATTGAACGACACGCCGGAAACCCCTGAAAACGAAGACGAAAACCTCCCCGTGCGGCCTGTTTATGACGGGCCATCGGTGACGATTGAGCATGAGATGCGCACAAGCTATCTCGACTATGCGATGTCGGTTATTGTTTCTCGTGCGATTCCCGACCTCCGTGATGGTCTAAAACCCGTTCACCGCCGCATCATCTATTCTATGTATGAAAAAGGTATCACGCACGACAAGACCTACCGCAAGTCGGCCAAATCTGTGGGCGATGTGATGGGTTCTTATCACCCGCACGGTGACAGCGCGATCTACGACGCGCTTGTGCGGATGGCGCAGGACTTCTCGATGTCATTGCCTCTGGTTGATGGTCAGGGCAACTTTGGTTCGATGGACGGCGATAGCGCCGCTGCGATGCGTTATACTGAATCACGGCTGGACAAGGTCGCGTCGTTTATGACCAACGATCTGGACAAGGACACCGTAGATTTTGCTGATAACTACGATGGCAAGGAACGTGAACCTACTGTTCTGCCTGCCCGTTTCCCAAATATGTTGGTCAATGGTGCTGGCGGTATCGCAGTTGGCATGGCCACCAATATCCCGCCCCATAACCTAGGCGAAGTGATTGATGCGTGCCTCGGACTGATCGTAAACCCTGATCTGACATCCGAAGAACTAATCGATTTTATCCCCGGTCCCGATTTCCCGACAGGTGGTATTATGCTGGGCCGCACTGGTGCCCGCAAAGCCTACCTTGAAGGCCGTGGCAGCGTTATCATGCGCGCCAAGACACGGGTTGAAGAAATTCGCAAAGACCGCTGGGCAATCGTTATCGACGAGATCCCCTATCAGGTGAACAAATCCACCATGATCGAGCGGATTGCGGAGGCCGCACGTGACAAAAAGATCGAAGGCATCTCGCATGTTCAGGACGAATCTGACCGTAACGGTGTGCGCGTTGTGGTCGAGCTGAAGCGCGACGCGACTGCCGAAGTGGTGCTGAACCAGTTGTTCCGCTTTACGCCGATGCAAACGTATTTCGGCTGCAACATGTTGGCACTGAATGGTGGGCGCCCAGAAACACTTACATTACGCCGCTTCCTGACGTCGTTTATCGACTTCCGCGAAGACGTTGTGGCGCGTCGCACGGCATTCATGCTGCGCAAGGCCCGCGAACGCAGCCACATTTTGTGTGGTTTGGCCGTGGCTGTGACAAACATCGATGAAATCGTCGCCACTATCCGCTCCTCCGCAGACGCCGCCGAAGCACGTAACAAATTGATGACGCGCCGCTGGCCTGCCATTGATATCTTGCCCTACATCGCGCTGATCGATGATCCGACCCATACGGCCAACGAGGACGGCACCTATAATCTGTCCGAGATTCAAGCCCGCGCCATTTTGGAACTGCGACTGCAGCGTCTGACCCAGATCGGCGTCAAAGAAGTTACCGACGAACTTGAAGAACTGGCTGGCAAGATCAAGGAATACCTTGAGATCCTCGGTTCGAGAGACCGGATCATGGCAATCATCAATAACGAACTAGTTGAGATCAAAGAACAGTTCGCTGTGCCACGTCGCACTGAGATTGTTGATTGGTCCGGTGATATGGACGACGAAGACCTTATCGAAAGCGCTGATATGGTGGTGACTGTCACCTCTGGCGGTTACATCAAACGTACGCCATTGGCCGATTTCCGCAGCCAACGCCGTGGCGGCAAAGGTGTGTCAGGCATGGCGACTAAAGAAGAGGATGTTGTCACGACCCTCTTTGTGGCCAATACCCACACGCAACTGTTGTTCTTTACTACGGATGGCATGGTTTACAAGCTCAAGACATGGCGTTTGCCGCAGGGTAGTCGCACATCCAAAGGCAAGGCGATTGTGAATATTCTGCCAATCCCGGTCGGTGTTTCGATTGCGGCGATCATGCCAGTGGACCGCGATGAAAAGGAATGGGACGACCTGCAGGTGGTGTTCGCCACTTCTGCGGGCACCGTGCGCCGCAACAAACTGTCTGATTTCACCAACGTCATGCGTAACGGCAAAATCGCGATGAAATTCGAAGACGAGCACGAAGGCACCACCCTTATCAACGCCCGCATCGCGAGCCATGATGATGACGTTATGCTGGTGACCAACTCGGGCCGCGCGATCCGCTTCCGTGCAACTGATGTACGTGTGTTCAATAGCCGTAATTCGGTTGGTGTTCGTGGGATCAAACTGGGTGGGGATGACAAAGTTGTCTCAATGTCCATCATCCGCCACTTTGATGCGGGTAGCGATGAACGCGCCGCTTACCTCAAGATGCGCCGCGCGATGGCAGGTCTGGCAGATGATGCGGATACCGTAGACGAGGATGAAGGCAACGCAGATATGCCACTGGCACAAGAGCGTTACGCCGAAATGTCAGCATCTGAAAACCTGATCCTGACCATCACTGCTGGCGGTGCTGGCAAACTCAGCTCTAGCCTTGATTATCCGCTGCGCGGACGGGGTGGCATGGGCGTAACGGCGATGGACAAGGCCATGCGCGGCGGTGAAATCGTGGCATCCTTCCCTGTTGAGATGGACGACCAGATCATGCTTGCCACGTCCAAGGGCCAGTCGATCCGCGTGCCTGTTGAGGGGATTTCCTTCCGCTCACGCAGCGCAGGTGGTGTGAAGGTGTTTGACACAGGCAAAAACGAGGTTGTTGTTTCTGTTGCGTGGATTGCTGACCAAGGCGACGAAGATGTTGTTGAGGGTGAAGGCGATACCGCCGAGTAAGCCTCTCGACCATTCAAAGCAAAAGGGCCGCCTCGATTTGAGGCGGCTCTTTTCGTTTCGAGAAAGCCTAATTGATCAAACCAGCCGGATTATACGCCTGAAGATAGGCCTTCATCAGATCCCAAACCTCTTTTTGTGAAAAAGAAAGGTCATGGGTCCCCACGAACAAAGCCTTGTTTCCAGACCAAGACCTAAGTAGCGAAAACCTCGTTCGTCTAAATTTCAGATCCGCCTCTTGTGATAATGTAATCAAAACTCCCCCAATTTTTCGATTTTTAGGGAGCACTATTTTATCAATCGCCGTCCATGGGATCTCGGCATTCTGCAGTCGGCTATCGATGAATCCGTTGGGAGTAAACGTAACGGGCTTTTGATCACCAAAAAACAATAGGTAGCAATAGATCAGAAAGGTGCTGGCGAAAATGGGTAAGGCCAACCAACAAATCACAATAGTGAAATAGCCACCACGTAGCACCTCTTCTACACCACCTCCGATCACCGAAATGGAACCAAAGACCATGAGAATGCTCGCAAAGCCCAATCCAAAAAGCAAAAGATGAGATTTGGTTACGCTTTGCGTTAAGCTTGTGTCGATCTTCTTCGGCTGGTCTGACATCCCCTCACCCAGCCGCTAAATCAATCTGTTCGTTCATTCGTTTCAAAGACCGTAGATCCCGCTGAACTTATCCTTCAGATACCCCAGCAGTGGCGCCTCGGATGGCGCCTGCCCCGACGCCTGTTCAATCACCGCGCGCGGCTCATACAAGCCACCGTGGGTTTGAACATTCGCGCCCAGCCAAGCTGTCGCAGATGATGTATCGCCTTTGGCCAGTTCCGCATCCAGATTTGGCAGCGCCTTGCGCATTGCCTCGTTCAGGCATCCCGCATAGACATTGCCCAAGCTGTACGTTGGGAAATAGCCAAACAAACCCACGGACCAATGCACATCCTGCAACACACCATTCGATGGTTTATCGACGGCATAGCCAAAATCGGCCTCAAAGCGGTCGTTCCATGCGGACTCGAGCTCGCTCACTTGCAGATCACCTGACATCAACGCACGTTCCAGATCAAAGCGCAGAAGGACGTGTAGGTTGTATTGCAGCTCATCCGCTTCGGTGCGGATATATCCATCGCCAACGCGGTTCACGAGGGCGTAAAAATCATCCTCGGTCTTCACGCCGAAATCTCCAAAGGCGTCTTTCATCTGACCAAACAGCCAGCCTGTGAACGCACGGCTGCGGCCAATCTGGTTTTCATAGATGCGGCTTTGGCTTTCGTGTACGCCCATGCTCACGCCATTGCCCAGGGGGGTCAGCAGATAGTCACTGTTGATATTTTGCTCATAAGCGGCATGGCCGACTTCGTGGATGGTTGAGTAAAAACAGTTGAACGGATCGGCGGGATTGGTGCGGGTGGTGATGCGCACATCAAGGCCGGAACCGGATGAGAAAGGATGCACGGCCTTATCCACGCGACCGCGCGCCATGTCATAGCCAAATGTCTTGGCCAACAAGCGTGTCAGCTTCATTTGTGCACCCTCGTCAAAGGTGCCTTTTAGTGGCGCTGGCCCTTCAGATTCGCGGATCGCTGCGCGAAGTTCTGACAGGACGGGGCGCATTGCGCCAAACATCGCCTCCAGATCAGCACCCGATGTACCGGGTTCATAATCATCCAGCATCGCGTCATAAACATCGCCGCCCGCCGCCAGCGCATGGCCCTCTTCACGCTTGAGCATGATGATTTCGGCCAATGTCGGTGCAAAGCCGCTGACATCATCTGCCTCGCGCGCTTCTGCCCAGATGCCTTGCGCCGCTGATGTTAACTTGGCCAATCTCGTGGCGAGGGCAGCAGGCACCTTGCTGGTACGTTCAAAGCTGCGGCGGATGTGGCGCATGTTGGCTTGGCCAACGTCGTCCAAGGATGCCACGTCAATTGTCTCAAGCCACTCACCAACACGCGGATCAATCCGGCGTGCGTGCAGCACGCTTTCCATCGCTGCCATTTCCTCTGCGCGCTGGGGGGCAGCACCGCGTGGCATCATGGTTTCTTGATCCCAGCCCAAGCGGCCTGCCACCTGTCCCAAGGCCTGTGTGTCACGGGTGAATTCCATCAGGTCATCATAAGCGGTCATTTGGAGGCTCCTCTGAGCGAAGTCGCGATAGGATAAAGGGAAAGGTGGCGCGCGCGCAGGATAAGAACCCAGCACAGAACAGCCAAGCCTTGGTGCATCAAGGCGATGGTCAATGGCGCAGCGTAAAGAACTGTTGTGATGCCCAGCACCACCTGTAGAACAATAGCGGCAAACACGGCGTTGAACGCAAAGCGGGTATTCGGGTGTGCCGAAGCGCGACCGCGCAACCAAACCACAACGCTAAAGGCAAACAACAGATAGCCTGTGATGCGGTGAATGAACTGCACCAATCCGGGGTTTTCAATAAAGTTCGTCCACAAAGGCTCAAGCTCAAAGGCGTGAGGCGGGAAAAACTGCCCTGCCATCAGCGGCCAATCGGTGTATGTGCGCCCTGCGTCAATGCCTGCAACCAATGCGCCGATCAGGATTTGTAGGAACGCAAAGTGAAGCAGACCCGTGGAAAGACCATATAATTTGGCCTCTTTGGCGCGCCGCGCCTGCATCAGGTCACGTTCCGGGCGTCCAAGGCTAAGGACATACCACGTGATGAACCCCATAATAACAAATGCGAGCCCCAAATGTGTTGCCAGCCGTTCGCTGTGCACATCCGTTGTAGCGGTGCCGGAGGTCACACCAGAGGAAACCATCCACCAGCCGATTGCGCCCTGAAGCCCCCCAAGCCCGCCAAGCAGCAATAGTCGCGGCGTCCAGCCTGTAGGAATCTGGCGGCGCAGCAAGAACCAAAAGAAGCCAAGTCCCCAGACAAGGCCAATCACACGGCCCAACTGGCGATGGCCCCACTCCCACCAGTAAATTAATTTAAAATCGCTAAGCGTCATCCAGCTGTTTTGCAGCCGGAATTCGTCTATTTCTTGATATTTCGCAAATTCGGATTCCCAGTCAGCGGCATTCAGGGGTGGCATCGCACCCGTGAATGGACGCCATTCCGTGATGCTAAGACCACTGTCGGTCAGGCGCGTTGCACCGCCGACAAGGATCATCAGGAATACCAGCGCAAACAGGACCATCAGCCAGATACGGATGACGCCACGCGCGCCTCCACGCCCCGCATCAATCACACCTTTTGTGGCAATCGGCTTTGCCGTATCTGCGCCGACTTCTTCAAATAGCTTCCGGTTGGTGGCCATTTTGCCCTCCGTTGGGTTCGTATGTCTTTGGTAGTTACTAGACTATATAGCGTCTAGCCGCGTTCCTTCCAGCGGACCATCTGACGCAAAGTGCCATGCAATATTTGCACATCTGCGCGTGTCAGCGGCAGACGGCTCCACATGTTGCGCAGATTGGTCTTCATCGAGATCGCTTTGTGTTCGGGATAAAAGAAACCCGCGTCTTCCATGCGTTCTTCATAATGTTTGGCCAGATGTTCGATCTCTGAGTTATCTGCCCAATCAGTGCCGGCCATTTCATGAACGACGGGTGTATGATCGCCCTGCTGGCGCATCCATTCATAACCCATCAACAAAACGCATTGCGCAAGATTGAGGGAGGCAAACTCAGGGTTCACCGGAACCGATACAATCGCATTGGCGCGCGAGATGTCATCGTTCTCAAGGCCAGCGCGTTCTGGCCCGAACAATACTGCCACTCGCTCTCCCGCTGCAATCTTCTCTGCGGCTAGTTTCATTGCTGCTTCGGGGGTATATACGGGTTTACTCAAATCACGGTCGCGCGCGGTGGTCGCGAACACAAAATTGCTATCCGCCAATGCGTCCGGCAGATCGGGAGACACACGCGCATGATCAAGGACACGCCCCGCGCCAGATGCCATCGCAACTGCCGCCGGATTGGGCCAGCCATCACGCGGGGCAACAATACGCATATGATCCAAGCCGAAATTAAGCATGGCACGGGCAGCGGCCCCAATGTTTTCGCCCATTTGAGGGCGCACAAGGACAAAGCTGGGGGCGGAAGGTGTCTGAACTGTCATACTGACCTCATACCCCGCGCCCCTGCCCTTGCCAATATGATGTAGACAGAGGATTTCAGTTTCCATCCTGCGCCGGATTACGCTAGTCACACGTCACGCATCCAAAGGATAAGACCCATGTCAAACGCACCAGAACAGCCGCAGCTTTATCTCATCACGCCACCCGAGCTGGATTTGCAGAGCTTTCCTGATGTTTTGGGTAAAGTTTTGGACGCCCATGCAACGTCTTGTGTGCGCCTAGCCCTTTCCACACGCGACGAGGATGATCTGGCGCGTGCCGCGGATACGCTGCGCGTTGTAACAGATGCACGCGAAGTGGCGTTGGTGATTGCAGATCACACGTTGCTGGCCGAACGTCTTGGCCTTGATGGTGTACACCTGTCTGATGCAGCCCGTTCCGTTCGCCACGCGCGCAAAGTGCTAGGCCCAGATGCAATTGTGGGCAGCTTTTGCGGCGGACTACGCCATTACGGAATGAGCGCGGGCGAAGCTGGCGCAGACTACGTGGCCTTTGGGCCCGTCC
>ERZ1027208.567-NODE-567-length-14011-cov-24.739968_pt1 | contig 14011 bp, 20 predicted proteins | sample MGYA00520867_ERZ1027208 | MGnify/ENA primary metagenome ERZ1027208 (study PRJEB33311, sample SAMEA4378413) | marine metagenome | biome: Marine biome; feature: Fjord; material: Water | collected 2014-07-20T08:00:00Z/2014-07-... | depth 75 m ...
AATTTAAATGATGTATATGGATAGAAAACTAAAACGCATCATGAATATATTCAGGAAAGATTTTAAATGAAAGCGTCATCTGCCAATTTGCTAAGTGTTATTAAGGGCCCAAAACAATTCGTAATTCCTATTTATCAACGGACTTACAGTTGGCATCAATCTCAATGTGAACAGTTATTTGAGGATGTTGTGAGAATCAGCCAGAGTGAAAATATACATGGCCACTTTCTAGGATCTGTTGTGTATTTTCAAGAGAGTATCCATACCGTCTCTGATGTTCCAAAGTTACTCGTGATAGATGGTCAGCAGCGCCTGACTACGATAACGTTACTTATTTCTGCCCTTGCCGAATTTATTAAAGACAATGAAGTAGATATTGAAACAAATGTAACAAAGTTGCAAAACTACTATCTATTTAACGCAGAAGAAGATGGAGAATTAAGGTATAAATTATTATTAACACGAAGCGATAAACAGACTTTGATGAATGTACTTAATGGAATAGATTCCATTAAAGAGAAATCTTTACGAGTAACCGAGAACTTTCAGTATTTTAAAAGCAGAATAAATTCAGGCAATGCGATTGATATATATAATGGTTTAATGCGACTGTTTATTGTTGATGTTGCTTTAGAAAAAGACATAGACAATCCTCAACTTATATTTGAAAGCCTAAATAGTACTGGGTTGGATCTGTCGCAAGCAGACTTAATACGTAACTATGTGCTAATGGGACAGGAAGTTGATTTACAAATAGAGTTATATGAAAAATATTGGTTCCCAATGGAAGAGAAGTTTGGAAACGAATACTCTAGTCGATTTGACTCGTTTATTCGTGATTATCTTTGTGTGAAAACAGGGGTTATTCCTAAAATAAATCAAGTTTATGATGCATTTAAAAGCTTTGTTCAAGGAGCAAGCTCTCCATCAAGCATCGCAGAGGTAATAGAGGATGTTTTTAAGTTCTCTCACTTTTATGTGAATATGGTCCTACATCAAGAACCTGATAGAGTTCTGATGTCTGCATTTAAGCGAATATCAAAGTTAAAAGTTGATGTGAGTTACCCTTTTTTATTAGCTGTCTACAGCGATTATAAAAATGATTTACTTGCTACCGATGAGTTTTCAGAAATACTTTGCTTGGTTGAAAATTATGTTTTTCGTAGAGCTATTTGCGGCATACCAACAAATAGTTTGAACAAAACATTTTCTAGTCTGCATAAGTCTGTCAAGGCAGATAGTTATCTTGAAAGCGTTCAGGCTACTTTTAAATTGCTGGACAGCTACAAACGTTTTCCTACTGATACCGAGTTTGAGAAAGAGATTGTTACGAAGGATGTTTATAATTTTAGAACACGAAATTATCTGTTGGATCGGCTTGAGAATGCAAATAGGAAGGAAGCTGTAATTGTAGATGAATATACAATTGAGCATATACTTCCGCAAAATCCAGATTTATCTCCTGAATGGCAGGAAATGTTAGGAGATAATTGGAAGGATGTACAAGACGAATTTCTTCATACTTTAGGAAACTTAACTTTGACTGGGTACAACTCTGAGCTAAGTGATAGGCCTTTTAATCAAAAGAAAACAATTGATGGAGGGTTTAATGGGTCTCCTATTCGGTTGAATGATTTTCTAAGAAAAACAGATGTATGGAATGCTGATCAAATCCAGCAGCGAGCTAAAATATTAGCTGGTAAGGCTAAAGAAATATGGTTTTCACCGCAAATTACGGAAGAAATATTGGGGAAATATAAGCCTAAAGTACAAAAAGAGGCGGAGTATACTTTGGATAGTTACGATTATTTACAAGGTGATATGATCAAACTTTATCATGCCTTACGAAAACGTATCATAAATATTGATTCCTCAGTTATCGAAGAATATAAAAAACTTTATATTGCGTTTAAATCAACTACGAATTTCGTTGATATTGTACCTCAAAAATCACGTTTAAGATTGTCTCTAAATATGAAGTTTGCTGAAGTTCAAGACCCTAAGGGATTATGCAAAGATATATCAGAACTCGGTAGATGGGGTAATGGTGATGTAGAAATAGGGTTATCTAATATTAATGAGCTAGATGATATTATGGATTTAATACAGCAAGCATTTGATATACAAGCCGAAGGATAAACTTCATATTTAAAGAATATAAGCTCTGGTCTACTACAAATAGTTGTTGTTGTACTAGGTTAAGCATCAAGGGCGGAGTGCCTCTGAGCCAATTTCTCGTTGAATGTTTTCGATAGATGCTAGTGCGTTTCTGCGCTGATGGGTGTTGGGATTGCTTTTAGCCAATTCATTGAAGCTGTTTCTTAATAAACCATGTAGCTCATTTTTGTTTTTTGCTGCTAATTCAAATCTTGTTAGTAGTTTCATTTTACTCTCCTTTACTTGGAGACCGTGCCATCACGATCTTTGTAAGAGAGAGGTCAGTGCATGGAGGGGAAACCGCACCTTTGGTTACAACGTCAGAGGAAAAGCGTGCCTGTGTGTATCAGAGCAAGCTTGTGGGGTATCAGATGCCCATGTGCTTTAATCTATTTAAAAAGTCTGTTTGGTATTGGTGTTCTTTTTTCTGAAGGAGAGGGGGAACACGCTTCATGATTTAATGATGCTAAAAAGTAGTTTAGCGTTACCTGTTTTTGTTAGATGATTTAGTGTTTTTAAAGTCCATTTTGATGTCCTTGTTCTTTGTGTTACTTCTTTATACGCCTATTATGCCGCCATAATGTTGATAGGGCTACTCTCGCCGGTTCTAACATCAATGTATACGCCTTGATGGTCTAAGCCGCCGTGCCGTAATAAAGACCACAGTAAATTCATAGCGGGTTGTACCACCCCTGTATTTACAAATAAGTCTTGTTTGGACAGGGCTTCTTGCATTGAACAGCTCGGTGTATCGTCATCTTTCATGCCATCCAGATTAGGGTAGTAGTCAAACACATTGGGCAAACGTATTTCACCCTCGCAAACTTTACCCAAGTGTCCAAAAATAACTTGGCCTGTAGACGAACCATTACCCATATCGAGTAAAAACCCCGCATTATAATAATCGCGTCCAGCTTTTGCTAAGTCTGCCCTGAATTGGGCTTTATCAACACAGCAAATAATTATATCAAAGCCTCTGAAATCATATTCAGACGGGTTAAAGGCGACAGGGTGCGCCTTCCAATTAGAACCGTAAAAAATGTTTGCTCGGTGGGTCAGTAAAACCGCCTTATTTTGACCAATATCAGCCGGATAGAAGTTTTGTCTACCAACATTGGCTGCGCTAACTGTATCGGGGTCAAATACGGTGACGTTCAGACCCTCATGCTCTAGTTGTTTAATGCTGTAATCAATTTTTGATAAGGCACTTAGTGCCTGTGAGCCAGAACCACCCGCGCCAATTAAAGCGATATTAACGCTGCTTTCAAACCACTCAAACGGTGTATTAAATTTCATTTCACTTCCCTAATAAATATTGTCTATTTATAGTTTGAGGGACGGCGGTAATAAAGCAAATGCTGGTCAAAATGACCAAAACAGCCATGAATTTGGTATAATTAAAACGAATATCAGGCGATGTCTTTGCCTTCTAAGGGATTAGAGCTTATGGATACATGGGAATTGACTTCATTAATTATAATAGTTGCTGCGCTAGGTTTTTTTATCTGGCTTTATGTTGCTACCAAGCAATCAGATAAGCAACGTCTAGGAACAGCCTCTAAGCCGAATAAAGATAGAGATAACCAGCCTAAATAGTGATAGGCCATAGCCTTGTTCCACCGAGTTTATTTACTTGATTTGTAATTTTCTATTTCTATTAGCCTTCTTGAAATCGCTAAATCACACTGAATACAAGGTCGACCGTACACTTTTACCCAAGCATCATTTGCTAAATAGTCGATGGTTTTAAGCATCCGCTCAACATCCTCGTCCGTACCGCAATATCTGGTAGCCGTGCGCGCTTGAATGGCCACGAAAAGTAATTCGTCATTCGTCAAAACCCTTGTTGCATCGGTATTGTGTTGGTTGATGAGTAACTCGCTAACCAAAAACAAGATGATTTCCTTTAAATCCTGTTTTTTAAGCTCGTCCAGCATGGATCGTTTGTTCTCTAAAACATCCAAAAATTCGTTATAGTGCTTTTCTTCGTCTATTTTGTATGTTTCTAACAATTTTTTTCGATAGAAGTGGCGGCTCAGGAAATACAGAGCGCTACTATAAAGAATAATGAAACAACCTATGAGTGCGAGCTGCCATCCGCTGAGAGTTACTAAAATGTCCATATCTATAAGTCCTTTTATAGCGTCGTGAAACGTCCGTTTATTTAATTCGTTGTCCATTTCTGCTCCAAAATTATTGAAGGGTCTGCGTACTGACTGACCAGTGGCCTTCATACGTGGCACAGTTGTCACCGAGTTGTACTTCTTCATGGATTTTTCTGCTACCTCGCCCACAAATACCTTCCGCTTAATGCTCTCTTCAGCTTTTTGTGTCAGCTTTTCTCTGTGTTCTTCTTGGACTTGGTTGTTAGCGTCCGCTGCAAACCAGCTAATGATTATTTCTTTTTGCATGTTAATACTCCTCATGTTGCGTGTCTTTTTTTACCGTCCACCAGCCGTGATATTCAATGCCATCTTCTCCATCGCTATCGTCCATCCTGACTGTTTCAATAAGCTCACCTTCACGGTAGCCTTCTTTCATCATCGCCGTGATGCGTTCCATTACTGCGACCTTTAACGGCTCACGGTGGGGTTTTTTAACATTGTTGTTTTGATCTTGGATATGCCAGTTGATATTGATTGATTGTTCCATAGCGTTTCTCTTTGATTAATGACGTATACCTATTAAATAACAAGACCTCAGCTATGCAAGTCTGCTCCTGTTTAACGGGTATTAACAAAGACACCGTTAATAACAAACCTCGACACCATCATGAGTTCCCCTCGTTGTCTGCCATACACTTCAGCTATATAGATACCTGCCTCTGAGATGTCATCTGTTGCTGAAAAATACGCCTCTTGTGGGTGCGAGTGAATATCGACAACTAACAACAAATCGTCATCTAAATGGCGCTCATAACTGATGTGAGAGGGCGAGCTATCAAGAACAGGCGGTTCAAACAATTCGTATTTCTGACGCGATAGACTCCAGACAATCAACCCCGCCCATTCATTAGGACGTGCTTCTTCGACACGCTGCTTTACCCTGTCGTACAAAGACGTTGGAATCGCACCGTGAACCAATCTAAACCCACTTTTAACATGCCCGTAAGGTAGGGGGATGTCAGATTGACTGACTTGAAGCCGACACTCTAGGACTTCTGTTCGGACTTCAATATAAAGACCATCATGACCAACGATGTAACGATGCTTGTTAAGTTCAGGGGGTGGCAGCTCACCAAACCTCGGCTGCATCAACGTGGGTGTGTCTCCAAGTAAAATCCTGTCCCGTGTATCGGTATAAACGGGGGCGAGCATTTGATGTGTCATTTCTTCACCACGCGGTTAATGAGTTGTTCTACCGATACCTTTAATGGTGCTAACGCCTTATTAGGGAAAACAGTCGCTTTTTCTTTGTTGAGTGTTCGCCAAAAGGCTAAGTGCGCCTTATCTGAAATCGTCTTGCTTAGACTCAGTGTTTGTTCGTGGTTGATGTGTGAAAAATTGGTCTTAAAGATAATGTCTTCAATGGCTTTTCGGCTATCCAGACTAAGTTGTTGTGGCATATTTGCAGAGCCTAAACAAACACCTGCATCACGATAAATATTCATCAGTGGGGCATGGTAGAGCTTGGTTTTTTCAGTCGGTCTGCGTGAGCCTTTATAAGCAGCGATTGAAAAGCCTCCGGCTTGAGCAAAAAACAATAAATTAGGCATGGGTACATTGAGCTTGATGATTTTTTTATTCGTGCCTCGCGGTCTAAAATACATCGGTCTAACCGCGCCTTTAACCGTCCACGCAATATGTTTGGATGACATAGATAACACCTCGCTAGGAATAAACCCCGTGTGGGTGGGTATGCGCTCTAACAACGACTCTAAGACCTCTTTAGTATCTGCCTCTGATAACAGGTGACCCGCGCCAATAACAGGGGCAGGGGAGGAGTTGTTCTGTGTCAGTGGGTGACTGGTTGCTATCAATGTTTCATTACCATGATGACCTGCCTTGTTCGTAAAGAACAATAACGCCGTGCGAGGGGTCAGTTTTGGCGATTCATTAACATAGCTTGAAAACATCCCTGTTATGACATTCTCCGCGCTCATTGTTCCACCCAAACTGTTTCAGTTTTTTGTTTAGGCTTACCGTTTTGAGTCACATCAAAAAAGGTGGCTTCGCTGTTTGGGTCACGCATCGTTTGCAGTGCCTCTATCGCCGCTTTTTCCGCACCATCGGCTGTCACCTCAATCGTCCAAGTGACCGTGAATTCTTTTTCTTCGGTGTTGTTTATCGCGGCATCCTCTTTTGCCCACGCCTCTTCTTTGGCTTTGTGAATCGCAGCAGCCGCTTTTGCCCATGCTTCGCCTGATTGGTCGGCAGGAACGTCACATTCAGTCTCAAACATTCTGAATGATTTCCCCTCTAAGATGTATTGCTTTGCTTGTTCAACGTAAGACATTTTTTCTCCTGTTATTAATAAGGGCGGCTTCGTTACCGTCCTCAATAGATTTCTCAAGCAATGCAATAACGCCGTGTGCTTGAGCTATATTTAACAGTGTGCGGTATAGCGATTGATTAGCAAGCGGCGACAGGTTTAGATAAGCACCAATATCCTCACCCATTTGCATCCGTTGTTGATGCAAGTCTTCCACTAAATGTTCTTCAAACTTCAGACCGTAGAAAATGAACATCGACATGTCAACAGGTTGGAAGTCACCACCGTCTTCAGCAAAATCTTCTGGGGGCATAAAAGCCTCGTAGTAACTAGCAACATCACGCCCAGATCGTTTAATGATGTTGTTATAAACTTTTAAGCCTTTTTTAATCACGCTGATTCGTGGGTCGCTTAAACGAACGTCCTTGTTCGCTGTCCATTGACACAACCGATTAAGCATCTCACTGACAGACATTATTTTTAATAGGTGTTGCGGAAATTTCTCATAATTTCCATCAATAAATAGCAGATTCTCAAAGAGTGAGCCTTCGTCTTCGATTTCATCCATAAACTCGCACGTCCATTCACGAAAAGCCGCTGGATTTTTAATCACCTCTTGCGCTATATACCTTAAATCATCCGATTTAGTCGCCTTCTTGAGTGCTTCCAACGACTCGCCTTGTTCTACGTGCCATTCGTTATATTCAAGCAGGTCTCTTGGTGTCATCGAGAAACTGAACCGAGACATTAAACTGATTAAACTGTTCACCATCTGGTCGAGTTCTTCATCACCCGACAACGGTATTTGGCATGGGAAGGGGTCAGCCTCCATCGCCAGAGCAACATCACCTTTCTCATTACGTGACGTATCAAACATAAACCCTTGATGGGAAGGCACTGTTCCACTAATGTCTTGCATCGACGTGTTCATCCAATCACTGAGCCGTTGCATACAAAGACCATAAATATTATGTAGCTGTTCATACGGAACATTCTCAGTATCGAGTTCGGTAGTATGGTCTAGCAATGAAACGTCATTCACCAACCCTGCATATTTCGCAAACACCATCAACGCACTGTAATGTTGGCTATGACGAATAAAGTCATCTGCCTTAAATGACGCAACAGAGGCATTGGTTATTTCCTCAATAACGCCCTCACCGATAACAGGCGGGTAAAGTAACGCTAGTGGGGCAGCAGGTTGATGCCGTGTTTTCGCTGTAAGCTGACGCTTCTTTGGGTTAGCGACTGAGCGACTGAGCGGGAGTTTTTCACAGGCTGTTGCGTTTTGCATGTTGAGTCCTTTTTAACGTCAGGGCGCTTTCCGTGCGCCCATCCGTTGAGTTGTTGAATGACGGTTAATTTCATTAGCCTTTCGTCTTCACTGGTGGCAATTCGATAGTGAAAACCAAACGTCCGCTTTCCAATGATGGTGAACTCAGAGAGGCGTTTTTTAATTGCGGGTAATTGGCGCTATAGAGCTTCACGACCTTTTCAGGGGTCATGCTTGGGTCAGGGTCAGCGAGTTCAACCGAACCCATCTTAAAAACGCGTGTTGCTTTTGTCAGTGTAGCCATGATGATTCCTTAAAATAATGAAACAGGGTTAGTTTTTGCTGTAATCGACTCTGTTTGAGCCGGAGCAGCAGGTTCAGCCTTACTCTCTTTGGGTTCAGCCTTTGATGCCTTTTTACTCGCCGTTTTCGCGGTTGCTGAAGCGGTTTGTCTGGCGGCTTTATTGCTCTCTTTAACACGCTCTAATGATTGCTCTAGTGCTGTTTGCGACTGTGTGTGCTGTTGGCAATATTCCGCTAATAAATCGGCGTATGAGGCTTCTAGCTCAGTCACGCTTGCGGTGACAACCAGAGGCATCGCTAATGCGGCGTATAGCTGCTTTGCATTGTCGGGCGCGTTTTCGTCTAGTCGCTTGAGTGTTGATTGCAAAACCACCGTTAATTCGCCGTTTTCATGCGGTGTCATCGACAACGTAAGGTGTTCACACTGCTTCAAGATGGGGGCTATTTTGGTAAACATTTAATTCTCCTGTTGGGTTACTTAGTCTTAGTATCTAATAGCTCGTTCTTTAAGCAAGTTGGCACAAATCCGGTGAAATCGAAGCCAAATTCAATGACCTTATTAACCAAATCAACGTGCTTTTCTTTTAACAAGCTCTTGAAGCTGCCTTCGCCATTTTTGACTTCGTATTGCGTAACAAAGCGTTCTTTGTTGGCGTTCTCAGCCTCTCTAAGAAGGATTTCAATGCCGCCTTTTGTATGAGCCTCAATAAAGTCCTTATCGAGTAAGAATTGTTTAGATAAGTCCGTTTTAGTCGCTCTTAAAATACTTTTCGATGTAGCAACTAAACCATCTTGTTGCGGGTAACTTTCTTTCTCTAAATTCGGTAACCGTGAGGCGGCTTTGATTAACATGAGTTTTAGTTCATCCACTGTGCAACCGTGCAACAACGTAATAGCATCAGTGCGAGAAATAGTTCTAGACCATTTACTTTTCAGTCCATCAATCAACATCTCAGGGTTTTGATTAACCTTGCTTAACATCGTATAAACAGCGATGGCTAAAGAGGCATTGACATCGCTCAGTGCGGCTTGCTCTGCGGTCGCTTGAAAGAAAGCATCCATTTTCTCTATCACCCGTTTTGGGGTTGTCGCGGTCACTGCTTTTTTAGGCGTTTTAGTGGATGTTGTTTGTTTACTGCTAGTAACAGAGTCCTTAGTAGATGTTGTTTTCTTGGTTGATGATGACGGGGCAGTATCGGTTGTTTCCGTTGGCTTATTCGCCGCTACTTTCTTACTGTGACAAGTTAAATCAAAGCATACGTCAGGGGTGATTTGCCCGACACAACCCGCCTTACTTGATAGCATTGCACCGAAATTAGCACAGCCTTTGCAGCCTGTTTCATATTGTTCAGCACCGACACCTTGCTCACCAGATTGACAAACCTCGGTGTAAGTAGAAGGGTCGCGCTCTGTATCAAGAAAGACAACGTGATAGGTTTCTTTAAGTTCGGTTTGTTTCAGTTCAAGCGCCGTTTGTGTTTTTTGACCAAAACATTCATGGTCAGCACATTTACCACCCGCCAGAGAGTCTTCAAAAAGACTGGTTTGAATGGACGAGTTTCGGGGGCATGAGCCACACGCAGTCGTATCAAAAGGGGCGGCACTCAACTCTAAGGTAAACCCTGATAAACGTGCCTTTAGGTCGGCAACAGCGATATTGTCTTTAATAATGGCTTCAAGCGTTGTTTCTTGCATCGCATCGGTGAGTTGACACAACAACACTGCATGTCCGAGTTTTATTTTTTGTTCAGTTAAAGCCGTTTTCACGGACGCATGTGCATGGAGTAGGGCGAGGCGTTGGTCTAGCTTTTGACGACTCCAACCGAGCTTTCGAGCCGTTTCATCTTTGTCATTATCACTGTGGGTGAGAACTATCCGCGCTGAATCCGCTTCTTCCATAATTGATAGGTCAGCTCTTGTAGCATTTTCCATCAGCGCCAATACCGCCGCTTGTTTGTCGTCAACGTGGCGAATCACCGCAGGTATATCCTCACACCCTGCTTTAATACTGGCTCTAAAGCGTCTTTCTCCGGCAATAAGACTATATTTGTCATTACCTAACGGGCGAACCACAATCGGTTGAATAACGCCCTCTGCTTTAACGGCATTAACCAACTCATTAAACTTATTATCTTCAAAGAATTTTCGTGGATTAAAGCCATCTTCGACTGATATTGCATCCAGTGTTAAATAAACAAGAGAACCATCATCTGTTGTAGGTGTGGCTTTAAATTGTGATTGCGTTGCGTTCATGTGTGCATCTCCTTTGGGTTATTGATACACATACTTTGACACTGCTTAATCAATTAGCAAATTAGCCACCGCGCAAAAAAAAGCCCTTCACATTTTGACGTTGTGAAAGGCTTAGTAAACGGGTAAAGCCCGTTAGGAGGTTGTTGAAAATAGCAAACTAGTCGATGCGCTTAAACGTGCCTAGTTGCGATTTGATGGTATTTCTATCGACCACCAAAAAACGAAATGAAGTTCCCTTCATCATGCCGCTTTTGTAGTGAACTAAGATCGAGTCGCCTGACTGTTCGTAATCGACCTTCTCAATAATCCCCATTGACTCGGTTTCTCCTTGTCGAAAAGTGATAACGAGGGGAATAGAGGTATTGCTAGATTTCCAAGATCCAGTTAAATATCCGGGGCCACTTTCGCAGCCAAACAACAAAACGAAGAAAAGGAGTGCTAGAGATAATGTGAGGGGTTTCATACGTTCCTTGTTTGACATCCTCCCCCAGCTAAGTCACAGGGGGATTCCTTAAAGGGTGCTAATACCTCACGGTTACGCACAGGTTCCTGCTTCAATGAGAGGCTAATGCCTACTCTCCACAGGCTAATAAGCGGTGTCCCCGCTCTAAAACATTTAACGCACCTACAATGTCTGCGTTATTTTCGTATCCACACTCAACACAAACAAAATCAGCCTGGGTCTTTCTGTTTTCTTTCGACATATGATTACAGCAAGGGCAAGTCTGGCTTGTGTACTGAGCTGGAACCGGAATCAAAATACCACCTTTCCAAAACTGCTTGTACTCAAGTTGCCTACGGAACTCAAACCAACCTTGATCCAAGATTGACTTGTTGAGCCCAGACTTTGCTTTTACATTCTTACCGTGATTTTCTGAGTCACCTTTTGCAGACTTAGACATATTGGAAACTTTCAAATCTTCAATTGCTATCATCGCGTGGTTATTGCTGATTTCAAATGAAGTTTTGTGGAGGAAGTCTTTTCGACAATTGGCGATTTTTGAGTGTAGCTTTTGAATCTTTACCTTTTGCTTTTTCCAGTTTTCGGAGAATTTAACTTTGTGTGATAACTTGCGTTGCTCTACTGCAAGCTGCTTTTCGTATTTGCGGTAAGGGCTTTCAGGCTTCTTCTGTGTGCCATCTGAAAGCGTAACGAATTTGGCGATGCCAACATCCAAGCCAACAGCAGAAGTTGACTCATGTACAGGCTCATTAACTTCTTGTTCAACCTGAAAAGAGATATACCAATTGCCAGAGTTTAAGCTTATCGTGCAATTCTTGATGGTGCCTTGAATATCTTTTGACTTGCGGAACTTAACCCATCCAAGTTTGCTCGGAAGCTTCACCCTACGGTTATCTATTTGGCAGTATTTGTTGAAATTAACGAACCGTATTGAATCTTGGCTTTTACCTTTCTTTTTGAATTTTGGCTTTTCTGCATTAAGCGATTTGTCAAAACAGCGCATCCAAGCGGTGTGCAAATCCTTGAGCTTTTGCTGGAGGTTGTCAGTGTAAGCTTCCGTTAGCCAAACAGTGTCTTCCTTTTTCTTCCATTGAGTCACCAGTTTGTTTAGCTCAAAGGCGCTAGGCACTTTCTTACCTGCTTCCAGCTCAGAGAGACAATGACGCAATCCATGATTCCACACAAACCGAGCATGACCACAAAGCACACGCAGCCGCTCTACCTGCTCGGTAGTCGGCTCAAGTCTGCACTTAAAGGCTTTGCGTTTGATCATTTATTCAATCTGTGTATGTGTGTATAGTTACCAATATACTTATATTTATACGGGAAAACAACAGTCAGTGTCATCATTTAAAAAAGGCCAACATAGCTGCTACTCGCTACACCTACATATTGTGTTTGTCACAAAATACAGGCGCAAGATATTGGGTGAATTACACCTAAAGAGACTCGCAGAGATATTTTCTGAGCTATGTATTGATTTTGATGCAGAGCTTAAAGAATGTAACGGTGAGGCAGACCGCATACATTTACTGGTTGAGACATCACCAAAAACGCCAAGTGTTGCAAGGATCGTCAACAGTTTTAAGGCTGTTAGCTCTAGGCGAATAAGGCGGGAATTTAATGATATTGCTGGCGCGTATAATAAGCCTGTGCTTTGGTCTAGGTCATACTTTGCTGGCACTTGCGGTGGTGCGCCGCTGAATGTAATTGCTGAGTATGTTAAAAATCAAGGGAAGAGCTAACGCTCCTGCGATTCACCCTGCACCTTCGTCGGAGCAGGTACCCTCGCAGAACTACAGATGGGAATAATCATCAATACAATGACTGCTAAAGAAAGTGGCAGCATGAGTTCGTTTAATTGATTCTGGTCTACAAAAAAATACAAGGCCGCATAGATCAAAGCTAAAGCTGTAATTGCTGCCGGAAAAAAGACAGCAAAAATCTCTACTAGTAATTCTTTTTTATCCGCTTTCCAATTAAGCATCTTTCTGTCTAAATCGTACATAATTTAATCTTCCAATTTCTTAGTGTTTTGTTGTAATTATCGGTTAGAGATAGTGCCTGTTTCTGAATTCTCGAAAATAGCTGATAGAACAATAGTAAAACTAATTATCGACATCAAAGCACAACCAAAACTGAAAATTCCTGTATGTATCCAAACCTCTGAATGAGGTGTTGCAGTATAGAATATATAAAATGTCCAAAAGGTCGTTGTGGCTGTTAATAAACCAAAAACCGTATATCTAATTAAAAATACATTATTCATTTCTGATTTCCCTCGTTTTGTTCCGTTAAACCCAGTTTTCAAGTCGAAGTCCTTCAACTCGCTCGAATTCGGCCATATTGTTAGTAACAAGCGTTAATGCCTCGCTTCTTGCGTGGCCTGCGATATGTAAATCATTAACACCGATAGTCGTACCTTTTCGTTCTAAATCAGCACGAATATCACCATAATGCGCTGCTGTTTTGTTGTTATATTCCATTACAGTTAAACGAGATACAAAGTCCTCAATAACTGCTAAGTTATGCTCTACACGCTCACTTTTTTCAGCACCATGTAATAGTTCTGCTAACGTGATAGAGCTAATGCACATTTGACCGGCGTGCTGATTAAAGACCTTTAGCACTTCAATAGGCCTACGCTTAATGACATAAATTACAATATTGGTATCAAGCATGTATTTAAGCATCTAAAGATTCTCTCTCAGCTTGGTTTTGACTAGCTCTCTCTATGATAAAGTCATCACTTACTTTATTGTCGGATAGAAAGAAGCTATCCCACGTATTTTCAATAGGTGATAACACGCGATCTACCCCAACCACACGAACATTTACACGCTTAACATCATCGTCAAAACGTGCGTCTGCTGGTAGCCTCACAGCTTGCGTTTGATTGTTTTTAAATACTGATCCTGTTGACATAATGGCCTTTTTCTCGATGTGTATATACAAAGTATATATACATAAAATGTCTATATCAACAGTATATAAAATATTTTTGAAATAACTTTAGAACCGCATAGCTTGAAATGTGTAATTAATTAATACCCTCTGCAATTCTTTTATTTCTCAGCTTGTGCTTTCTTTTCTACTCTTGCAAATATAGGAATGGATGTCAAAGAAATCAC
>ERZ1027208.569-NODE-569-length-13944-cov-16.112247_pt1 | contig 13944 bp, 11 predicted proteins | sample MGYA00520867_ERZ1027208 | MGnify/ENA primary metagenome ERZ1027208 (study PRJEB33311, sample SAMEA4378413) | marine metagenome | biome: Marine biome; feature: Fjord; material: Water | collected 2014-07-20T08:00:00Z/2014-07-... | depth 75 m ...
TAAATAAATAGGTTGTTTTTAGTATAAAAAAGGTTATTTTATAATTAGAATAATAATAATAAAGTCTACGTAATGAAAATTTCAGTTAGCTATGCAAACCACGTACTTACACTAATTAGAAAGCGAGGCGAATTCAGTCTAGCCAGTCTAAACATTGATGAGTCATTACTTGAAAATGAAGGCAACCTATTAAGCTTTGAAAAAACACACCCTTTAATAGAAAAGCTAAAAGATTTATATCCCAACAAATGTATTGGTCTGTATGCGGGTCACAGTCAAACCCTTAGTGTCTGGGGAAGATCAGGATTTGCCATCATGACGAGCAAAACATTATACGACGCCATTGCTCTTGGACTAAAGTATCACCGGTCGACAGGCATGCTTGTTAGCCTCAAATTCAATCTCATTAAACCTAGCCATTCAGAAATAATTGTCTCTGCGATAAATAACAACGAAGATTATTTTCAATTTTGCTTTGAATCAACCATTGCAAGCCTACTGAGTATCTACACTCAACTTTCACAGGATAGAATTGAGATAATAAAAATTGATCTTGGTTACAATCTAAACAAAAAGACTAAAAATGAATACAATCGATATTTCAATTGTGAAATCAATATTAATTGCCCAAAAACATCAATACACTTTAAACTGCCAAAAAACATAGACCTGGCCCTATTTGACCCAGCCAATTCAAAGATGTTCTTACAACAGTTGATTGAAAGGGACGAAGGCATTAAATCGGACAACCTTGTTTTTACTATCAATAAAAAAATATCAAAAGGATTTGGAAAGTTCTTATCGCAAACACAAATGGCAAGGGAGCTGAATATATCCACCAGCTTACTTTCCAAACGCCTTGAGGAACAAAAAATAAATTACAGAGGATTACTCGCATCAGCAAAAGAAGACATTGCTACCAAGCACTTAGAGACATCTCATAATTTGAAGATGTATGAAATAGCGGAATTAAGTGGATATTCGGACCTATCTAACTTTCGAAAAGCATTTCTACGCTGGAAAGGCATTGCACCGTCTGATTACAGAAAGATGCATAAAATATAATTATTTCATGCACCCATACCTCCAATAAAAATAGAAATAATATTCGTATAATCTAGCCTAGCAATAACCCTTGTTTCGCCACAAAAGCCAAAGTATCATCCAGCGCCTTGCCAAACTTAGTCATGATTTCGTCAATCTGTTCTGTCGTAACAATTAACGGCGGGCAGAATGCTGCCGAAAAACCAGCCACCACACGAATGATCAAACCATGGTCCTGACAAGCTTGTGTTAAAAAGTAACCCACTGATCCGTCGGTAAATGCTTGGCCACTTTTTTTGTTCGCCACTAACTCGATGGCAGCAATCATACCTGTACCTCGAATCTCACCCACTAGAGGATGGTCTTTGAATGTTTGCATTTTTGCCTGCATGTATTCGCCAATAATGGCTGCATGACCAAAAATATCATCACGCTCATAAATTTCTAACGTTTTAAGCGACACCGCACACGCTACCGGATGGCTTGAATAGGTATAGCCATGACCAAACACACCTGACGCCGCTGATTGATCCACCATGGCTTCGTACATATCACCACGAATCACTGATGCACTAATGGGCATGTAAGCCGATGATAATTGCTTGGCCAGTGTCATCATGTCTGGCGAATCGATGCCCATGGTATCGCAACCAAATGCATTACCCGTTCGACCAAACCCTGTGATGACTTCGTCGGCCCAAAACAGAATGTCATGTTTATTTAATAAGGCTTGTACCTTTTGGTAATACCCGTTTGGCGGCACAATAACACCGCTGGCACCGGTTATGGGCTCGGCGATAAACGCTGCAATGGTGTCAGCACCTTCGGCTAAAATCAGTTTTTCTAAGTTACCCACAATGCGATCAACAAACTGACCTTCGCTCTCATCCCCTTGTTTGCCTCGGTAATAATGCGGAGCATCAGTGCGTAAAATACCCAGCGCATCTATGGGTAAATCAAAATGGTTTTGATTGATGGCCAAACCCGTTAATGATGCTGCTGCCACGGTGACTCCGTGATACGAACGTTCGCGAGCAATGATTTTAAATTTCTCAGGCTTACCTATGGCATTAAAATAATAACGCAGCATTTTAATATGACTGTCGTTAGCATCGGATCCTGAATTACCAAAAAATATTTTTGAATCTTTGACTGGCACCATGGCCGATAACTTTTCAGACAGATCCATGCCCACCTGGTGAGTTTTTCCACCAAACATATGGCTGTACGATAACTTGGCCATTTGCTCTGTACTGGCATCAATCAACTCTTGGTTGCCGTAACCTAAAGATGTGCACCATAAGCCCGCCATGCCTTCGATGTAGCGGTTGCCTTTATCATCGTATACATAAGCCCCCTCACCACGTTCAATGGTGAGGGTTTCTGTGGCTTTGAAATTAGTGGTTGGGTAAATGATTGTGCTCATATTTTTCAAGCTCTTTAACTTTTATTCGTTCACAGGGTGAGTTCATTCGAGGGTAGACTCTGCCCGATTATCTAAACTGTTTTCTTATCGCTCACGGGGTGAGCTCGTACTAGGGCAGCCTCTGCCCGATTATCTAAACTGTTCCGTTATCGCTCACGGGGTGAGCTCGTACGAGGGCAGCCTCTGCCAGATCATTTCAAGTGTGCTAGCGGTTAAGCCCACCTACACACAGGTATTTAATTTCTAAATAATCATCTAAACCGTATTTAGATCCTTCACGGCCCTGGCCGGATTCTTTAACACCACCAAATGGAATCACTTCTGAACTAATGGCCGTTTCATTTACGCCGACCATGCCGTACTGAAGCCCTTCGCCAACACGGAATATACGACCCATGTTTTCTGTGTAAAAGTACGCAGCCAAACCAAAGTCGGTATCGTTCGCCATTTGCAGCGCTTCTTGTTCTGTTTTGAATTTAAAAATAGGCGCCACTGGACCAAAAATTTCTTCACTGAACACACTCATGCTGGCATTAACATTGGTTAAAATTGTTGGCTCATAAAACTGAGCACCCTTGTCACTGATTTTTCCACCGGTGACGACTTTCGCACCCTGTGAAATGGCGTTTTCCACTTTAGCGTGAATGCCTGCAATGGCTTTTTCAGTAATGACGGGGCCGTGAGTGGTGCCGTCTTCTAAGCCATTACCAATTGAAAACTTAGCCACGTGTTGTGCAAAGCGTTTTACAAATTCATCGTATACATTTTCTTGCACCAGAATGCGGTTGGCACAAATACAGGTTTGACCCGAGTTACGGTATTTAGCCGCTAATGCCCCTTGCACGGCAAGGTCAATATCTGCGTCTTCAAATACAATAATAGGGGCATTCCCCCCTAACTCCATAGATGTACGTTTACCGGTTTCTGCACACTGGGCCATGAGCATTTTGCCCACAGGAGTCGATCCCGTGAAGGTAAGCTTTTTAACAATTTTGTTCGAAGTGAGCTCAGCGCCAATCGCGGGGGCATCGATTCCCGGCAGCACATTAAATAGCCCTTTAGGCAATCCCGCGCGCTCGGCCAATTCCACTAACGCTAATGATGACAAAGGGGTTTCAGCCGCTGGCTTTAAAACCATGGCACAACCTACCGCCAATGCAGGGGCCGCTTTACGTGTAATCATGCCATTAGGAAAATTCCATGGGGTAATAGCGGCCACTACGCCAATAGGCTGCTTCATTACTAGGCTACGACGGTCAGACGTACTGGGTAAAATATCCCCGTAAACACGCTTACCTTCTTCTGCAAACCACTTAATGTATGACGCGCCATAAGCGATTTCACCACGGGCTTCGGCCAGTGTTTTACCTTGTTCGGTAGTGAGAATCATCGCAAGATCTTCTTGATTCGCCAGTAGCAGGTCATTCCACTTTTCTAAAATGCCACAACGCTCTTTTGCTGGTAAAGCCTTCCAAGACTCCATAGCCACTTCTGCAGCCGCAATGGCGCGTCGGGTTTCAGCCGCGCCTACGTTAGCCACTTGGGCGATTTCGACCCCCGTTGCAGGATTCGTAACGGCAAATGTGCTTTTATCGTCGGCATCGATCCACTGCCCATCAACATAGGCCTGTGTTTTAAATAAACTGCGATCTTTAAGTGCAATTGTCATGGGGATCTCCAATGGTTAGCAATGCAGCCTGGCAGCATAACTAATAATTCTAGCTGTATCTGTCACCTATAATGCGATAAAAGCACAATCAATAGAATATACCCCGGGGGGTATTTCACCTGTACTGGGTTTTACGACTTAATATTGCTCTATATTAGACCCATAAAAACAATCTTCAGAGGCATTTTATGATTGAGCGACAAGATACTAAGCAACGCATGAGCCGAATTGTAAAACATAACGGTGTGATTTATTTATGCGGCCAAGTTTGCAAAGACGCCACCCAAGGCATTACCGAACAAACCTCTAGCATGCTTGAAAAAGTCCATGAGCTTTTACTGCAAGCCGGCAGTGACCGCGAGCACATTTTATCAGCTACTATATACGTTAAAGATATGATGTATTTTTCAGATATGAATGCGGTTTGGGATGCATGGGTGCCAGAAGGTCACGCCCCTGCAAGAGCATGCGTAGAAGCTAAAATGGCACGCGATGTACTATTGGTTGAAATCTCGGTTGTGGCGGCTCAAAAAGAAGCCTGATACTGAATATGCCATGAGCCTTTTAAATATTCATTGATGCTCTTTAAATATACCTTGATGCTCTCTAAATATACCTTGAGAGGTATAGAGGCAAAAGTGGCTTAACATTATTGTTTTATACCATGACGCAGTTACACGTCGCACACACATAAATACCGTTTGCTGTCGCTCAATTTTATGATGGTTAATGAGCAAGTAAGAACAGCAAATAAAAAACAATTAAGGGGTAAGCATGAGCACACCAGAACATACTACATCGTATTACGCTGCCTCAGCCAATGATAAGGGTATCCGCCCGTCGCTGCAGTCAGACATCACTTCGGATATTTGCATCATAGGAGCGGGCTACACCGGGCTTTCTACTGCCATCCATCTGGCCGAAAGTGGGTTCAAGGTCACTGTATTAGAAGCTGCAAAAGTGGGCTTTGGAGCGTCGGGTCGCAACGGAGGCCAAATTGTTCATAGTTATTCCCGTGACATCGATTTTATTGAAAAACACTACGGCAAAGAAGTGGGTGCTCAAATGGGGGCCATGGCGTTTGAAGGCGGTAAAATCATTCGTCGCCTCATCGACAAATACAATATCCAATGCGACTTAAAACAAGGTGGCGTATTTGCAGCGTGTAACGATAAGCAGCTGGCTGAACTCGAAAGTAAAAAAGCATTATGGGAAGCTCACGGTCACACCGATTTAGAAATGCTAGACGCCCAATCCATCAAAAACCATGTGGGCAGTGAACGCTATACCGGTGGCTTATGGGATAAATCCAGTGGTCACTTCCACCCGTTAAATTTAGTACAGGGTGAAGCGGCAGCATTAGAATCACTGGGCGGCACCATTTACGAAGATTCAGAAGTCATTAAAGTTGTCGAAGGGGATAAGGTAAAACTGCATACGGCTAATGGCAGTGTTACGGCCAATTATGTGGTGGTCGCGGGCAACGCTTACCTGGGTGGTTTAATTCCTAAGCTTGAATCAAAAGCGATTCCTTGTGGCACGCAAATCATTACCACTGAACCTCTATCACAAGAACAACAAAAACGATTACTGCCGCAAGACAATTGCGTTGAGGATTGTAATTACCTATTGGATTACTTTCGACTATCTGGCGATGGCCGCTTAATTTATGGTGGCGGCGTTACATACGGCGCACGCGAACCCAGCCGCATTGAAAGTAAAATTCGCCCTAACATGCTCAAAACATTCCCAGAATTAAAAGATGTAAAAATCGATTATGCATGGACCGGTAATTTTTTATTAACTCTGATGCGCCTACCTCAAATAGGCCGAATCGGCTCAAACATCTATTACTCTCAAGGTTACTCTGGTCACGGACTCACCTGTACTCACCTAGCGGGTAAAGTACTGTCGGATGCCATTCAAGGACAAGCTGAACGCTATGATGTTTTTGCCGGGTTACCGCAATACCCATTCCCAGGTGGCCGCAGCTTGCGCATACCTTTAACCGCATTGGGTGCTGCCTTTTATAATCTAAGGGATAAACTGGGATTATAAGTTCTGCCGTTATTTTAAATTTCAGCAAGAAATGTAAGCCCTCTCCTTTCAGCTGGTTAAGTAAGTCGTCAAGATGCCTACTTACTTAACATTAAGCCTCTTGTTATATCCAATGGAATGTTCATGACCATTACGTCACCTACTGCCGCATTTTATCTGCTCTTATTCGTTGCATTTGTTTGGGGTGGCGAATTTGTATTAGTGGATCTTTCTATCGCTGAATTACCCACCAATAGCTTTAATGCCATTCGTTTTATGCTGGCGGCACTGGCGATCATTCCTATTTATTATTTCTCAAGCGAACGAAAGCAACACAAAGACTATTTTAAATTAATTTACACGGGCCTGGGCTTAGGGTTTTTGCTGTTCATTGGATTTTATACGCAAACCGAAGGCATGCATTACACCAGTGTTTCAAATGCTGGCTTTATTACAGGGCTATGTGTGCCATTGGTGTCTGTATTAGGGTTTGTATTCTTTAAAAGTAAAACCAGCTTACCGGCCTGGCTAGGCATCATTACCGCGACTACCGGTATATATTTATTAACCGTTGGGGATAAATTAGAATTTAACAGTGGCGATTTACTGGTATTGATCTGTGCGTTTGCATTTGCTTTTCACATTATTATTACCGGTAAAGTGATTAAGGGCCTACCTGTTCTGTTACTTAGCACCATTCAATTATTCGCGGTTGCGGCATACAGTTTAATAGCGGCACTTGCTTCTCCAGACCCATTATTTTACCACCCAGAAAACACCCCTGTGTCTTGGTTTGAACAATTAAGTAAAACCATAATATGGACATCCATATTGATCACGGCAATATTTGGTACCGCATACGCATACTGGGCACAAAGTGCTTGTCAGAAAATAATGCAACCACACAAGGTGGCATTAATTTTTGCAACCGAACCTGTATTTGCTTGCATCTCTGCCTGGTTATTTTTAAACGAAACGTTAGGCTGGTTAGGGCTTATTGGTGCAGGGTTAATCATTGTCGGTATGCTGATTTCTGAACTGGGGGACAAGAACCACCCAGCCAAAATAGAAACACTGGATCACACCAGTGCTGCTCCCTAGCTTAGGAAATTTAGTAAACCGTTTATGCTAATTTTAAATAGAAAAAGGCGCTACTCCTTGTCACGACAAAAAGATAACGCCTTTACTAATAAATAGTCTAATTAAATATCAATCCAAACCCCGCAAGCGACTTGCATGATTTTCATAAACAACCTTTGGATTGGTTTCTAACAAATTATGCAAGCCAAATAACATATTGGTCGCATCTAGGTGATTCATTCTATAGCTGTCTGTAATCACTTCGCCCCAGTGCTGAGAACACTTAGAAACCAGACCATCTGACGCTTCACCATTGTAATACCCTAGTTTATCCGTTAACGCGAGCAGTGGATCGCTCACATCTAACGCATTGGTAAAGGTTCCGGTACTGCCCCAAGAAAAATAATGAATGCCATTCACAAGGTTAGCCCCTTCGCCGCAATATTCTGTTGGCTCGCCATCAGAAAATTCTTGATTGAACGCAATCGAACGATCAGAAGTCATAAAGATAACTGTTTTCAATGCATCATTATCGTATTCAGGATTGCCTGCTAATGCATCTAATACATTGCCAGTAAAACTAAGCACATCTACCGCAGGTTGCTCTAAGACGGTGCCAAATAAATTATCGTAGCCCCAGTCTGCGAAACCCGATCCATAGTTTATGCCATTAACCGACGTTACCGATGCAACTACTGATGGCTTGGTACCGGCTACGTATCGAGAAGTAGGAGAACCTAAACTGTGACCCACTAAATGTACTTTAGAAGCACCTGTTTCTGGCAGTACAACATTTTCAATGTAATCTAATAATTGCTCGCCTCGTACATACGCATCCTCCCAAGCCGTTACGTTAGGAGTATAAACAACCGCGCCGCCTTCTCGAAGCTCATTGGGAATACCTTGAAAATATTCCACCAGTCCTAACACCTGATCAAAACCCGATACCCCATGAACCAATACAATGGGGTACTTTGCGTTATAGCGGTTATTGTAATTAGTAATATCTACTTGTGCTTTTTTAGCCCGATACTCTACATAGTCAATGTCATATTTCACGTGGCATACAGCTTGGTACCATTTACAGTTATTGACGGGCTTTGCAGGTGAATCAATTTGAGCAACATAAGTAGAATGTGCCGTATCAGAATGGGCAGAAAACGAACCTGCAGCAAACAAAAGAGACAGAAAGAATTTAGCGCTTCCTGCAATCGCCCTTTTAGATGGCTTCATTTTTATCATAAGAGTGTGTTCCATATTATTTTTATTGTGTCCGGATTCAATCCGGTGAACTCACATTAAGATAAGACGTCTGCATTAAATTGTATGAACCATGGAAATACCGAATAATAAGCGCACATCCTCTAAGTTGGCTGTTACTACCTAGCTCACTAAAAATGGTACAGAATAACTAGTTCTTTAGCGCCACCAGTATTTACCTTCATCGCCATAAAGAAAATCCTTGTCCTTTTCCAACATAAATTACAAATCTTTTCGTAATTACTTCATATTCTTGTATGAACTAAGGAGATATAAATAGTTTTTTCGAATACAGTCTGACCCATAAAATAACAATTAGGCGGCATAAACACCTTCAATAGATTGAAACCTAAAAAATACAATAATAGCTAACCGTATAGAGTTCTGATTCAAACCTAATGAACCTCTGTTCGTAATAAGAATAATAATGACGCAGGGTATACACATGCCTATCACTACATTCAGCCCGATTCTATGCCTATGGAAAATGCGATCATTTTTTATTGGGAAGGTTGACGAGCCACTAAATATTTCAACAGGTGCATCAACGCTGGTATTTAGCCTTGATAAACCCATTCGATTTATCACCAGCGCTATGATTGAACCTATCCAATGCCGCAGCATATTAATATCTGCGGGCACATCGATCACTATTGATACCGGTGATGCCGTTATGGCAAATATAACATTAGATCCAATGGGGTTGGATTTCTCCAGAATATCAAAGTTGATGAAATGCCTAGATCAAGAAATATTTTTTAATATCTTAAACGAAGATACTCATATCATTAATCTTAGAAAATTATGCACTCCACCACTGAATCATCAGTCCGTATATAATTACCTAGAAGACTTTTTTTCTACTATTTCAATCGATACCGACATTGAAGAAGATTCTAGAATAGAAACCGTAATAACCAGAATACAGCAGACCATTCACAAAAACTTATCGTTGATTCATCTTGCTGATTCCGTCAATTTATCTCCCGCATATTTAACAGAGCTATTTAAGCAATATACTGGATTGCCTATTAGGCGCTATCGACTTTGGCATAGGGTTTTCACGACCGTACTTTCGGTAACAGAAGGCAAGAGCTTAACGAATGCGGCAATTGAAGCAGGCTTTACAGATTCGTCTCATTTCAATCGAACATTCCGCTCAATGATTGGTATCACACCAACATCCATCTTTGTACAAAAAACACCCCTACAAATCATTCCTGCAGTGTCTCTTGATCACGCTGAATATTCATAATCATTAGGCAATTGTAAATGAACATTAGTAATAGCATATATAACACACTTTTTATAAGCTCCCTTTCACTGTTTGTGTTTTATGCGGCTGACTATTTAAATCTTATGGAGCCAGAAATTATTGAATCAAGCTCTAACGTAAAATACGATTTAAAAAAACAAGAGAAATTGTTAACTAAGACCAAGAATGCAGAGCATCATGTGATTTCTAATATTCGTTATGAAGATTATTCATCAAAACATGGTCAACTACCAAACTCGTTAAAAGGAACCATCATCCCTGTTAACTTTCAATTAGATGAACAAGGTCACCTGGTGATCACTAAATCCATCAAAAATCTAATTGAGTATTTTCTATCGGCCAACTCTGAAGAAAACATCACCATTATAATAAATAGAATTGATGAAGTGATTCATAACCAATTGAAAGATCCCGCCCTATCAGAAGCCCTTGATGTGGTGGCACAGTATCTAAATTATAAAGACGTACTGACTACTTCAGAAACTAACCTTTCTGATGATCAGTTGCTGGCAGGCCGTCAATCCAATTATCAAGTTATGTTTGAATATCGACGTGAAATTCGCCAGAACAATTTAAGCCCCGAAATCTACGATGCTTTTTATTCTATCGAAGATAAGTCTGACAACTATACCGCTTCTATTTTAAAGATAAATCGTGATGCTTCATTATCCGATGGAGATAAGCGCAATAAAATATTAGAAGCTGAAACACTGCTTTCAGAACAACAACAGTCACACAAGCAAGCTCAGCGCTTGCAGCAGCAAGTACACGACGAAGTACAAACCGCTAGAATTAACGGTGCCAGTCCAGACGAAATTTTTGAAATTAGAAGTAAAGCCTATGATGCGGCTACCAATGAACGCTTTGCCATCGCTGACCAGAAAAAAGCAGAGTGGGAAGATCGATATCAAAAATATGTTTCTGATCGAGATCAAATCAGTGATACCGATGGGCTTTCAGATGCGGATAAAACCCAAGAGATTCTTATGTTAAAACAAGCGCAGTTCAATGAACGAGAGCAAATGAGGGTTTCGACCCTAGATCGAATCTCGGCCACCCCCTAGGCTGGGTTCTTTATTTAGCATCGCTAATACATAGTATTACCATTTTTAGAACCATTTGGGATCTGCTGAATAGCATCCCAGTGTTCTACTATTTTTCCACTGGCATCAAACCGAAAGAAGTCCATGGTCACGTATTCATCGTTACCGGGCCAAATTTGCCTAGTGTGCAGTGACACCAGGTCACCCTCTGCGATCACCCTTATAAACTCTATTTGTTTTGCTTCATAATCTCGGTGCATTTCCTCAAAGTAATCAATAAAAGCTTGCTTGCCGTCACCCACAGCAGGGTTGTGCTGGGTGTATTCATTGCCCACATAGGTGGCCACGGCTTTTACAGGGTTGCCTAAATAAGCCGTGCGATAGAAAGACACTGCATTTTTCTTATTTTGCTCTAAATCCTGCCCCATGATATTTCACCGTAAATGAATCGCTTAGCTTTTCAATAGTGTAGCCAATTAGAATTAGTTACACGTTAAGCCTACCTTAATAAGCCTTTTTCAAATATGACTGTTTTCATATCAACTAACGACCCTTATGTTTAAAGGGCTACAGTGCATTTTGACCTGCTTTAACCTGCTTTATCATGGCCATTGAATGATAAAGCAGGTTTATTGAGCATCGAAGGGACAAAGCCTTGCCATGGAGGCAAGGTGCAGTAAACAACGGATTCTTAATACATACACTCATACAATAAAAATGACATTGAGGTAATTATGCAATCAAAAGCAACACCCCAAGCAAAACCCTTTAGCACCCTTTTACTCGGCTTAGCCGTTACCTTTTCTGGTTTTTCACACGCCGCAGGCGAAGAGTACCTAGATTACGGCTTACACTGGGTTGATGTGGATTCATCAGGAAACGAAACGCAGCAAAAAGGCGTTAACCATGATGGTAATGTGATCATCAATAACTCCAGTTATTACGACCCTGCTCAGCCAACTGTTATCTATTTTCACGGCTGGCAGAGTGGCATGGCTGAAGAAGGGTACAGTAAAGAAGACTTCTTCTTTGATGAAGTAAACGCCAATACAGCAGAATCATGGAAAGACAAAGGTTGGAATGTGGGTATTTATCACTGGGGTCAATTTGCAGATGAAAGCGAAGTTAAAGACGCTGAATCTAAAATGTGGAGCACCCAAGGCGATCAAGGCATGCGTTACCGCTTAGATGATGGCAGTTACAGTACTGTACAAGCCCCAACGCAGTCCATTGGCGAGCTAGCCTTTGACCACATCACAACCGCTTTAGAGGGTAACACCTCAGGTAACATACGTTTTGCAGGCCATTCTTTAGGCAATCAACTGGCTGTGTTTGTAGCCAAACAAATTAATGATGGTGTCAATGACGGGTCTATTGATGATGATCTGATGCCTGGCCGTGTTGATCTGTTGGATCCATTTTGGTCACAAGATGGTAAAAGCTTCTTAAACGGTGATTGGACCGGCGAGCGCGTACGAAGCGACATTCAATCCATGATTTCAGATCAAGACATTGCCGTTACCTGGTATAAGACCTCAGGTATCTTCGATTTTTGGGTTGGAGACCAAAACACCGATCTAGAAAAAGATGTGGCACTGATCAATAACCGGTTTTGGTACCTAAGCGCAACTGACATTGTTGATAAGCACATTCATGCTCGCAAGTTTTACTTCATGTCTATGGCATCAGACGCACCAGAAGAAGTCACTATCAACTGGTGGGGAAGCCGTAAAACCACAGGGTACGATGCAGCCAGCGCAGCAACGTCAGATTACCGCATCAAAGTTATGATGGGAGATGACTACGAATGGGATCAAGTAGAAGGCCGCTACACTGCAGACCCTTCTGATGACCAATTTGAAGTTAAAAATTATTAATCACAAACACAATTAAGTAGGCCTTTGTCGCACTTAGATTTTAAGTGCGACATTTTTTGATAAAAAACATCTACTTGTTCTATTTTAATTCTGTTGTAGACCGACCTTAAATCCAATCTATTAATCCTTGGCAATCGTATTATCATTCTTTTCATCAACGCTTGATTGCCGTGTTGTTTTTGAAACTTTAGCTTTTATCATTCGATACCAGTCTCTAAATGGCCCAATCATATTTTGCCAGTAACTGCTGTGTTCAACTTGCTTAGCAGGTGGTAATCCCCAAGGGGTGTATTCATCTTTTTCTGGAATGTATAAGGTGCCAAACAAACGATCCCAAATACTGGTAAACGCCGCAAAATTCATGTCCCAGTGTTTTTCTAAATAACTGTGATGCACGTGATGCATTACTGGGCTGTGCAACCATTTAGACAGCCACGCTGGATAATGGAATTGCACATGGTAGTGCCTAAAAGACCCTGTAAAACCAAATAACAATGCAAACAGACCAACATTCAATAAAGTCGCCTCTGTAATATTACCATTAAAAATGTAAGCAAAAATACCCGCTGCAAAGGCATAGCTAAATGCACCACCGGCGGCCCAAATAGGCACGGCGGTAAAGTGCTCTCGATACCGAGTCAGTGGCGTTAGCACTTCAGCTGAATGATGCACCTTATGTATGGCCCATAACGCTGGTACTTTATGCATGGTGTAATGGGTAAGAAAAAACACAAAGTCATAACATAACAAGGCGATTAAGCTATATAGCAGCATCCATCCGTAATTCACTTCTAAACTGGGGCTATTACCAAACACCCATTGCAGGCCTGCAATAACAGCTTGCTCTGTGGCAGGAGCAACCGTGGCTAAAAATCCAACCGCCAATACCGGATGCATCACACGTTCTGTCACCCATAGCGCCACATCCACTCTTGCTGATGGGTGTGTATAAATATCCTTTGGTAACAAGAACGAAAGTAAACCTGCTTTTCTGGCTTTACCATTGGCCCCTTTAGATCCCAAGCCTTTTCGTTTGAACCAAATAAACACCGAAATTAAAATGGTCAGTGCCAGAACGTCTAAATGAAAGTCCCGCGGAATATGTTCAGCAACGCTACTCCAATCAATATTAAGAATTGATTGTTGAATTTCGGTAAACGGCCCGACGGTTTGAGATCCGCTGACACGGTGAAGTTCTGGGGTATTTTCAGTAATCATAATTCTTATTATCG
>ERZ1027208.570-NODE-570-length-13938-cov-7.902255_pt1 | contig 13938 bp, 14 predicted proteins | sample MGYA00520867_ERZ1027208 | MGnify/ENA primary metagenome ERZ1027208 (study PRJEB33311, sample SAMEA4378413) | marine metagenome | biome: Marine biome; feature: Fjord; material: Water | collected 2014-07-20T08:00:00Z/2014-07-... | depth 75 m ...
CGTGTCTCCGGGTTTTACCCTTGCCTCGTCGTGGGCAGGTTTAGATGTGTTTGAGAGATGGGTTTGGGGCCAGATGGAAAGTCACTTTGGGTTCCCGCCTTTGATCTTAACAATTTGTTGGAAAAGAAGTTTGGTCTAAAGGAGGGGGATTAGATGAAAATTGACCGCAAAGCCTTCAATTGCGGGGTTGATGATATTTTGACGTTCCGTCCATTGCGCAGATTGTTGCGTCGGTTTTTTAAGGATGTCGAGTAACCCTTATGCGAACATCATCAGCGCCTCATAGCCACAACGTTAGCTTGATGGCCGGTCACAAAGCGCGCCCATTCATCCAGCGAGAACGGAACAGGCACAGAACGAGAATGAGTAGCATTGTGGGTAGCATCCATAATCTACCCGAATCAAACGTTGCCTTATCCTCATATAAATAAGGTGGAGGCGAGTACGAGAATCGAACTCGTGTACACGGATTTGCAATCCGCTGCGTAACCACTCCGCCAACTCGCCACCGTGGTTTTGTACGGCTCTAATGGCACCAACAGGAAACCGCAATACCAATTATGACACACTTCGGTGCACCTCTCTGTTTTTGGTACGGATTGCACCAATCAATCCAGTTTCACCCTATTGGGCATTGCATTCAGTATAACGGATCAGTTGTGCAGCCGGATCAAGCCCGTGCTTAACAGGCCGAAATTCGCGGTTTGGGGTTTGAAATCTTGCTTCTGGCTGTTGGGTGGGATGTGGCGTTGCTGCTCGAGTTCTGTTGTGGCACTATTGGTGTGATCAGGATTCTGTATAAACGAGCATTCCCCATGACCGATTTTTCAACGAGACGCACAATGATGGTCGACACGCAGGTGCGCCCTTCGGATGTAACTAAATTCCCCATTATCGACGCGATGCTGAATGTAGCACGTGAAGATTTTGTGCCCGCGCAACATCGCGAGGCTGCTTATGTCGGGGAAAACCTTGATATGGGGCAGGGGCGGGTACTACTTGAGCCTCGCACATTGGCTAAGATGTTGGATGCATTGGCCATTGATGGTGACGAGCTGGTGCTCGATATCGGCTGCTGTATGGGATATTCGGCAGCTGTTATTGCGCGTATGGCGCAAGCTGTTGTTGCTGTCGAGGAAGATGAGGCCATGTCACATGAAGCCCAAGATGGGCTTGTGGCAGCGGGTGCGGACAACGCGGTAGTTCACACTGGCGAGTTGATATCCGGTGCCGCGCAGCACGGACCTTACGATGTTATCATCATTGAGGGTGGCGTATCTGCAGTGCCTGATACGCTGACTGATCAACTTAAGGAGGGTGGCCGTATTGTTGCGCTCTTTATGGATGGTGTGCTCGGTGAAGTGCGTTTGGGGTCCAAGCGTGATGGTCATATTAGCTGGCGTTTAGCGTTTAATGCCACTGCGCCTGTTTTGCCGGGCTTTGGTAAAGAGATGTCGTTTACGTTTTAAGGCGCTGTGCATAGACATGGCGTTACATCATTAAAATAAAGGCTAAGTCCGATGCGGCTTGGCGATGTTTAGGGGCACTAGAGATGGTATTTGGTGAGATTAAGCAAGAGGTAAGCCGCGTTATTCGAATGAGCTGTTTAGCAACTGTCGCTGTGGCGATGACTGGCTTTTCGGGGGCTTCGGCGCGGGCTGATACGTTTGCTGACGCACTGGTGAGTGCATACAACCATTCGGGCCTGTTAGAACAGAACCGGGCGTTGTTGCGCGCAGCGGACGAGGACATCGCAGCGGCAGGCGCAGCGCTTGAACCTGTTCTGCGCTGGACAGCAAGCATAACACAAAGTTTAGGGCGTGCTAGAACATCTACAACGTCGGGTGCGTTTGATAATGATAGCTTGATTGCTTCAGGATCATTGATTGCGGAATTGCTGATTTATGATGGCGGCGCGAGTTCTTTGGGTGTCGAAGTTGCTAAGGAAACAGTGTTGGCAACCCGTCAGACGCTCATCGGTATCGAGCAGCAAGTGCTTGAGCGTGCAGTCCAAGCATACATGGGCGTAATCGAAACGACCCAATTTGTTGCGCTGCGCCAAAATAACGTGCGTGTATTGACGCAAGAACTACGCGCAGCACGCAATCGTTTCGAAGTTGGGGAAGTGACCCGCACAGACGTCGCGTTGGCCGAAGCAGAGCTGGCGCAAGCGAACAGCGGTCTGGCAGCAGCGCAGGGTAATTTTGCCATAGCAGTTGAGGAATATCGCAACGTTATCGGCCGCAAGCCTGGCCATTTGCCGCGTCCGCCCAGCTTACCCAAGCTTGGAAATGACCTAGCTTCTGCAAAAGCAATTGCTGTTCGCCGTCACCCAAACATGCGTGCAGTTCAGCACCAAGTTTCGGCTGCCGAACTGGCGATCAAGCGCGCAGAAGCGCAAAAAAGACCAACAGTGACTGCGCAGGGTGCTCTGACGACCAGCGAAAATCTCGATAGCAGCAGCTTTAGTGCTGGCGCGTCGATTGGTTTGAACGCGTCCGGTACGATTTATGCTGGCGGTGCGCGCAGTTCTGCTGTGCGCAGAGCACAGGCGCAGCGTGATGCCCAGCGTGGCAACCTGCACGTGGTGCGCCACAACATCCAACAGAGCGTAGGCAATGCTTATGCGCAGCTCAGCTCGGCTCGGGCCTCGCTTCGTGCGTCTGAAGGGCAGATACGTGCCGCGCGTATTGCGTTCCGTGGTGTGCGCGAAGAGGCGACGCTTGGTGCGCGGACCACACTTGACGTGCTCGACGCTGAACAGGCGGTTCTGGACGCCGAAGCGTCGCGGATTTCTGCTCAGACTTTGGTTTATAATGCGGCCTATGCCATTTTGTCGGCCACAGGCCAGCTTACGGCGCGGGATTTGCGTCTGCCGGTGCAGCAGTACGATGTTACTGAATACTATAATTTGGTTAAAGACAGCCCTCGTTCCCAATCTAAACAGGGTGAGCAACTAGACCGGGTGCTGAAACGTTTGCAGAGGAACTAAGCTACCTAGCCCATAGAGTTTTTAGTGGGCCGTTCATGATTGGGCGGCCCGTTTTGCATGTTGAGTTGGCGGTCTGAATGAAGACAATCTGCTAATTTTATATTATTAAACGATTTTCGCCCCATTGTGAGAATCTTATCAACAGGTTATCTTTGCTCCTGAGCAGAGAGTGGTAAAAAATGTCTAATCCCGTCACAAATGTAGAGGTTGAAGATGTACTATCTTCGATCCGCCGGTTGGTATCCGAAGACAAACGTCCTTTGGCAGGTTTGCGCAGCGCGACATCCGAGCCAGCGGCAGTTTCTGAACCCGATCGTGAACCTGATATTGATCCCGCAGCAGGCCGTCTGGTCCTGACACCTGCATTACGCGTTGCGGTAAATGAAGACATTCCCAATGAGGCACCGCTTGATTTAGGGGCGGTGGCACAGGAAACGTGGACAAAATCAGAAAACGTCGAGACTGATCGGGACGAGCCGTTGGTTCTTTTTCCAACATCCAAAGAAGGTTCATCTGAACCTGATGAGGCGGCCCTTTCTGCGCTTATCCATGATGCGGTCGAAGCTGAGGCAGAGCCTGTCGAGGATGGCCTAGAGGATGGCGACTATAGCGATGAAGAGTATTGGGAAAGCGAAGAGCAATCCGCCTCAGACACTGTGGAACAGCCGCAGGTCAACGATGCCGCCGATGAAGAGCTCCATGATGACGCAAATTGGGATGTTGATGGCAGCGACACATACTCAAGCTTCAGTGAGGATGACGTAGAACCGACACTGGAAGTTGCTGACGAGTATGAAGAGCAGCAGTTCTTTGAGCCCGCAGTGGGAAATGATGCAGCCACGACTGACCAAGGCGATGATGTGGAGGAGGCTTCAGTCGTTCCTTTGACGGAAAAAATCGCTGCACTTGAAGCCGCTGTAGGGGAGATCGCCCAAGATTGGGAGCCTGACGGAGACGCCGAAAATGAATTGGCTTCCGCTGATGTTCCCGCGATGGCATGGGAAGACGATGTCGAGCTGGATGCCAAAGGCGCGCCTATGCTGGACGTTGTGGATGAACACGCTGGTGAGGCTGACGATGAAACGGAATTGGCTTCTGACACGGATCCAGTATCCGGTGCATTTGGCGTCGATGATCAGTTGATGGATGAAGAGGCTCTGCGTGACCTCGTGAGTGAGATTGTGCGCGCCGAGCTGCAAGGTGCTTTGGGTGAGCGGATAACACGTAATGTGCGCAAACTGGTACGCCGTGAAATACATCGCGCGCTCACAGCACAAGATATGGAATAAGGTTTAGCCGACTTCTGCAGCTGCTGAAAGCAAGGCATCGAGGTCAAAGTAGGTTTCGATATGGGCGGCCAATTCGTCCAATGTGTCCTCAACTTGATCCTCGAATACTATGGATGAGGGGGCACCAAGTGCGCCAAGATAGGCCGCGCGAAATGTGTCTGACGCGAAAATCCCGTGCAGATAACATCCTAAAACTCGACCATTGGCACTGGCAGCACCTTCATCGGTGTTGCCAAGGCGCAGCCAGGGGTGCGCGCAATCCGCGCCCTGTGTTTGTCCCATATGGATTTCATACCCGCTTAAGGCTGCTCCACTGTCCAGATGAACGCCCTCACGCAGTAACAGGTTTTTGCTAGGCTCGAGCGCAGTGTGAACATCAAGATGCCCTAAGCCCTCAACAGTTCCAGCCGGACCTTCGATGCCCGCCTCGTCGCTGATAGTTTTGCCTAGCATTTGATACCCACCACACAGGCCCATCACGTGGCCGCCGCGCCGGATGTGTGCGGCGATGTCAATGTCCCAACCCGCTGCACGCAGCGCTGCTAGATCAGAGATGGTTGATTTACTGCCAACCAGCAGGATCAGGTCTGTATCAGCCGGAATTGGAGTGCCAGCCGTGATCATGCGTAAATCTACCGATGGTTCGGCGGCCAGCGGATCAAGATCATCAAAATTAGCAATCCGCGGGAGCTGAGGCACAGCAACCACCAACCCTGCGCCGCCGGAACGCGCGCGCGCTGGTAAGTCCATGACATCTTCGGCGGGCAGGCGGGAGGCATTATCAAACCATGGCAACACCCCAAGGCTTGGCCAACCCGTGCGCGCGACAATATCGTCGCGTCCGGTGTCAAACAGGCTGCGGTCACCGCGAAATTTATTGACGCTAAAGCCTTTGATCAGCGCGTTATCTTCCGGTTCAAGAACTGCTTGGGTTCCCACGATTTGGGCAATGACGCCCCCGCGATCAATGTCACCCATTAAGATCACAGGTACGCCAGCAGCACGGGCAAATCCCATATTGGCGATGTCGCCTGCGCGCAGGTTCGTTTCCGCCGGAGATCCCGCACCTTCAATCACGACCAAATCGCATTGGGCCGCAAGCCGGTGAAAGCTCTCAAGCACGGCAGGCATGAGCGTTTTCTTATTCTTGCCAAAGGCGTGGGCCTCTTGATGGCCGGCAACCTGTCCCTGTACGATTACTTGGGCACCAGTGGCGGTCTGAGGCTTCAGCAAGATCGGGTTCATGTCAGTATGAGGATCAACACCACAGGCGCGTGCCTGCAGGGCTTGGGCGCGGCCTATTTCGCCACCATCTGATGTTACGGCGGCATTGTTTGACATGTTTTGTGGTTTGAACGGGCGTACATTTAGGCTGCGCGCACGGCATGCGCGCAAAATGCCTGCCACGATCATAGATTTCCCGACATTGCTGCCGGTGCCTTGTATCATGATCGCTTTTGCCATTTTCTGCCCTTTGCCTGTTTGGGGCAAAGTGGCGCAAACAGGCGCTGAGGAAAAGGGTATTTCATGAACACACCAGCGCATCTGATGATTGGCGCGGCGATCATGGGCAAGAAAAAACAGCCTGCGTTGATTTGGGCAGCCATGCTCGGGGCATTGATGCCTGATCTTTCGCTCTACTTAATGGCGGGTGGCGCGCTGTATCTGTTCAACATCCCGCCTCAAGTTGTCTTTAATGAGCTTTATTTCTCTGACATTTGGCAGATGGCCTTTGCGGTAGATAACTCGTTTTTCTTATGGGGCGCGCTTTTGGGTTTGGCGGTGTGGCTGCGTAAACCTTGGATGGTTGCTTTTGCGGGGGCGGGGTTTGTGCATTTGTGTTTGGATTTCCCTTTGCATCACGATGATGGAAGGGCGCATTTCTGGCCGCTGTCACTGTGGGTGTTCGACAGCCCTTATAGTTATTGGGATCGAGGGCACGGTGCGGATTGGATTGCACCACTGGAAGGGGCTTTGGCAGCCTTGGCCGCTGTGCGAATTTGGATGCTGCAACCTGGATGGAAAGTTCTGACGTCGGTTGCGCTTTTGTTGGTGTGCGAGTTGTCAGTGACTTGGGTTTGGGTGTTTGTGTTTAGTGCATAAAAAAACGCAGCCAAAAGGCTGCGTCTTTTTTAACAGTGCAGGGGAAAGTCGCTTACGCGGCTTCGGCCTGCTGAGCTGCATTGCGGCGTTCGGATTCTTCGCGCGACAGGGCGACGGAAGTACGTACACCTTTGCCAACAAAATCCATCAGGCCGGTTACAACACGCTCGTTTGGGTCAATACCAGCACAGCTGAGTACTTCGCGCCCATCACGGGAGCGTGCCCAACGTGCGATTTGCTCTGGACCATTGCCATATTTTTTGTCATCTGCAATAGCGTCATCTAGGGCAGCCAATACTACGGCTGCAAAAAGTTTACGGGCACGGTTACCTTGTTCATTATTAAAGGCAGTGCCATCAACGAAATCTTTCAACTCGTCGTCCTTCCATTATTCTTGCTCTTGTCATTTTCGGCGTTCGTGTCTTCTGACAGATAAAGAGCGATTCGGATACCCTTTTAATGCATGGCTGCCATGACGTTGACGCATGGCTTGTTGTGGGCTGCATACTAAACAGGGCAGCTTGCGCGTGGTTTCTACGCAAGATATAGGGATGATCAAGATTTCATCAACCTTTTGACAGAGTTTTGCCCATGCCCAAAATTAACGGAAACGAGATTCGCCCTGGAAATGTTCTTGAACATAATGGGGGATTGTGGGCCGCTGTGATGGTAGATCACGTAAAACCAGGTCAAGGTGGTGCATTTGCGCAAGCAGAGATGAAGAATTTGCGCAACGGTTCCAAGTTAAATGAACGTTTTCGCAGCGCCGATAAGGTCGAACGCGTCCGTCTTGAACAGAAGGATCAGCAGTTCTTGTATGAAGATGCAGGTATGTTGGTGCTGATGGATACAGACACATATGAGCAAGTTCAGCTAGCCGCAGACCTACTGGGAGAGCGCCGTCCGTTTTTACAAGATGGGATGATGATCGTTGTTGAATACCACGATGACGAGGCAATTAACGCAGCGTTACCACAGAAGGTAACGTGTAAAATTGCCGAGACTGAGCCGGTTGTGAAGGGTCAGACAGCAGCCAATTCGTTCAAACCAGCGATTCTGGACAATGGCGTTAAGGTGAGCGTGCCGCCATTTGTGGGTCAGGACGAAGCTATCATCGTTAACACAGAGACGATGGAATACGTAGAACGCGCCTAAAGCTACAATTTTAGGAAACTAACACAGCGCGGCCCAATGGGCCGCGTTTTGCGTTTTAGGCGAGGCGGGTGACTGTGGCACCATTTGCATCCATCGCAGCGGTTGCACGGTCAAACCTCAGATAGGCCAGTGCCTCGTCGCCGGAACGGGTGAGCAGGGTACCTGCGGCTTTTCCGTCCGCAGTGGTAATTGGTGTACCAGCGGGTGCGTCGCCAGTGACGGATACGCGTGCCAAACCTTTACGCAATTCGGTTTTGTGCTTCATGCGCGCGGTGACTTCTTGGCCGACATAGCAACCCTTGCGGAAATCTACGCCGTGAATACGTTCAAATCCCATCTCAAGGATGAAGCTGTCGGTAGTCAACTCGGTGCCCGAGTTCGGGATCATTTGGGTGACATAGAGGGCAGGCCAGTCAATTGTATCGTCAGCTTGTGGTGTTTCACGATAGGCGCGCCAGCCCAATGCGAGATCACGTGGATCCGCAGCCCCGTCCGTAGGAGCCTCATTCAGACCTCGATGCAGGTGGAGATCTGTGCGCTCAATCTGCACATCTGCACGCAGTTTGTACATGGATAGACGTTGGGCCAGCATGTCTGCGAGCTCAGCATCAACATCAAGCAGAATGGCATCTCCGTCAGCCTTGAGGAAGAAATCAGCGAGATATTTGCCTTGTGGGGTCAGCATGGCGGCATAGACCAGGCCGCTTTGGGTGCCACCGATGTCATTTGTTATCAACCCTTGCAAGAAATCACGGGTGTCAGCGCCTGTAAGGCGCAGGATTTGGCGGGAGGGAGCGTTCATCGGGGTATCCTTTTGGAGTTGTTTTCAATATAGCAATTCACGTCCCGCGTAACAGGGGCATCTTTGGGGATTGTAATGCGGGCGCAAATTTCAGTTGTTGTACCGACCTATAATGCAGAGCACGCTCTTGCGGGGTGTTTAGGCGCGTTGATGGAAGGGGTTGAACAGGGCTTCATTCGTGAATTGATCGTGAGTGATGGCGGTTCAACTGATGCGTCAGGTGCGGTAGCACAAGCGTGGGGGGCAGATGTATTAAGCGGGCCCGCGTCGCGCGGCGGGCAGTTAAAACGCGGTGTGGACGCGGCAAAGGGCGAATGGGTGCTGATCGTGCATGCCGATACGGTTCTGGCCGCAGGTTGGACTGAAGCGGTACGGCTGAAATTGAACGATCCCGGGACGGCTGGTTGGTTTATGCTAGCGTTTGACCAACGGGGCCTTGGGGCCACTGTGGTCGCTGGGTGGGCCAATCTGAGAAGCCGGTTTGGTCTGCCTTACGGTGATCAGGGGCTGCTTATTCACCGCGATTTATACAGCGCAGTTGGCGGATACCCAGACCAACCGCTGATGGAAGACGTCGCGCTGGCACGCCAGTTGCGTGGTAAGCTGGAAGAAATGGATAGTGTGGCCGTGACCTCAGCGGCAAAGTACCGCAAACAGGGGTGGATTCGGCGAGGGGCTAAAAACTGGTTGCTCTTGCTACGTTACTTTTCGGGCTCTTCACCAGAGCAACTGGCCCAATCTTATCGCCGTTAGGGTTGATCCAAAGGACGCGCCTAGCGGCGCGATTACATTCTTATTGCCCGTGTCCGAAGTTCTCGCAGAGAGTTTGGCTTAGTTCCCAAAGAAGTGCTGCCCGATACGTTGCAACAGGTTTGGCTGTTGTTCTGGAGCGGGTGTATCGCGTCTGCGCAAAACGCCTCGACGGCGATCAGATACTGTTTTACCGTCTTTGAACTGAAGGCGATAGAGGTCGGCATAGATGCCGCCGCGCTCTAGCAGTTCTTCGTGGGTGCCTTCATCAACAGCGTGACCACGATCCATGACGATGATCTTGTCAGCATTCCGAATGGTGCTAAGGCGGTGGGCGATGACAATCGTTGTACGCCCTTTTGACAGGCGATCCAAAGCGTCCTGAACAACTTGCTCTGATTGGGCGTCGAGTGCGCTGGTTGCTTCGTCCAGTAGCAAAACGGGTGTGTTGCGCAACAGGGCACGTGCAATGACGACACGCTGGCGCTGTCCGCCGGACAGGGCTGATCCGCGCGGCCCCACGCGTGTTTCCAAGCCTTTTTCCAACTGCGGAAGGAAATCAGAGACAAACGCCGCATCAAGCGCGTCTTTTAGCTCGGCGTCTGTGACGTCTTGGCGACCCAGAACGATGTTTTCCCGCAAGGTTTCATCGAACAGAAGCGCCTCTTGGCTGACAACTGAAAACAACGTGCGCAAGTCGGGGATTGCCATTTCGGTTGTCGCGATCCCGCCGACACATACCTTCCCCGAAGAGGGATCAAGCAGCCGGGTGAGCAAATTAAATACCGTTGATTTGCCAGCGCCAGAGGCCCCGACCAAAGCGGTTGTTTTACCAGCCTCAGCTTTTAAGGACAGACTGTGCAGGACCTCGGTTTCACCAAAGGACAATGTCACGTCATTCAATGTGATGTCTGCATTTTCTTTTGGTGCTGGCGTTGGATTGGTCGGGGAAGTGAGGTGGAGCGGAGCATCCATTAGCTCTTTGATCCGCTCAAGAGCGGCTGCGGCGATCTGCCATTGGCCGCTGATACCGCCAAGGCGGCGCAGAGGATTGAAGGTGAAGCCCATGGCTGTGAAAAAGGTCATGAACTGGCCGATGGTTTTATCGCCAGAGATGATTTCGGAGCCGCCGTAGAGGATCACAGCCATAAAACCGACACCGGAAATGATGTCGATCATAGCGGGAATGGCTGAACTGCCGAACGCTGTGCGTACTTCGGTTGAGACAAATTTTTTGGTGATGTCGCGATATTGTTGTGATTGATATTCTTCCAAAGCGTTCAATTTAATCTGAACGATGCCGTGGAAAACCTCATCTAGACGTGTGGACAAGCTTGCGCCCAGATCACGCGCTTCGCGGGCGCGTGTGCGCACAAAACGCTGTGCGAAGGCGGCGGGGAGCACCATAACAGGGATGCCGATACAAGCGAGCAATGCCCAAACCGGATCAATTGATATGGCAACGCCAAGTAAGACCAACAACCCGATAAAGTCGCGGCCTGCACCTGTAATGACGGCGCGCCAGACATTACCAACAGCATTCACATCCGACTGAACCCGCTGGATCAAAAAGCCGGGCGGGTGCGTTTGGTGAAATGCGCCGTCTTGCTGCATCATCCTGTTGAGCAAATCGATGCGCATATCCCCGGCTGAGCGCTGCGCGATCCGGGTGAGCAGCACCTTTTGAGCAACGCCTGAAAACGCGCGGACAACAAAAATGCCAATCAGAACAAAGCCAACGATTAGGAGCCACGATTGCTGGCCTGCGACAAATACACGGTCAAACATCGGCTCCATCAGCTTGGCCATAGCGCCAAGGCTTGCGCCTTCAAGGATCATAAAACAAACCGCAACCAGCAATTTACCCATATGTTGGCGTAAATAATCCCGCCAAAGCCAGCGCATCAAGACGCCCGAAGTATAAGTTTGTCCACTGCTCATGGGAGGGTTGGCTTTCATTTTGGGGCCTTTTCAGGTTGCGCAACCATAATGCGCGCAAAGCGGTGGAGCAAGTAAGAGCTGCGATTGACGGCAGGTCTTTGCGGCGTATGGTTGCCAAGAACACTCTGTCCTGCAACTGCTTGAGATATAGGAAAAAGACGTATGACGAATAGGCCGAACTTGTCCCACGGTCGTGGATACCTAGCGATCCCCGGTCCATCAGTGATGCCTGACGCGGTTTTGCAGGCGATGCATCGCCCCGCGCCTAATATTTATGCGGGTGAAATGGTAGACATGATGCCTGGCATCATAGCCGACCTTAAGCGTGTCGCGCGCACCCAGCATCATGCGGCCATTTACATCGGCAATGGCCATGCCGCTTGGGAGGCTGCACTCAGCAATGTTGTTGCGCCGGGTGAGCGTGTTTTGGTTCCGGCGACGGGGCGTTTCGGTCATGGATTTGCTGAAATGGCAGAGGGCATCGGCGCGGATGTGCAGATAATTGATTTTGGCAAATCCTCGCCCATGGATCTTGACCGCATTGCCCAAGCATTGGCCGAGGACAAAGACCATCTGATTAAGGCTGTGTTGGCCGTTCATGTGGATACATCCAGCTCGGTCATCAACGACATCCAAGGAGTGCGCGGGGTGTTGGATGCGGCAGGGCACCCGGCCTTGTTGATGGCGGATTGCATTGCCTCCTTGGGTTGTGACCGCTTTGAGATGGATGACTGGGGCGTGGATGTGATGGTCACGGGCTGCCAGAAAGGGCTGATGGTGCCTCCGGGGTGTTCGTTTGTGTTCTTTAACGACCGTGCGCAGGCCGCTCGCGATGCGATGCCGCGCGTCAGCCGCTACTGGGACTGGACGCCGCGCAGCACGGGAACAGAGTTGTGGGAGTATTTTAACGGTACCGCTCCTACGCATCACATGTTTGGCCTGCGGACCGCGTTGGACATGATCCACGCGGAGGGGATCGAGCAGGTTTGGGCGCGCCACACGGTACTTGCGCGCGCAATTTGGGCGGCCTGCGAGGCCTGGTCGACCGGTGGCGATCTGCGTTTGAACATTGCTGATCGGACCAACCGCAGCACTGCTGTTACCTCGCTTCGTCTGAGCGGAAATGATGGCACGCGCTTGCGGAACTGGGTCGAAAACGAACTGGGCCTTACGTTAGGCATCGGGCTGGGAATGGCCGAACCTGATGATCCGGCACGCGATGCATATTTCCGTCTGGGGCATATGGGACATGTGAACGGTCAAATGATCATGGCGCTGTTGGGGGGGATGCAGGCGGGCATGTCCAGCCTTGGTATTGCGTATGGACCCGGCGCGTTGGACGCAGCAGCAGAAGTGATCGCGGGGCAATAGCTCGCGGTTATTCTTGTCTGGAAGCAATCAGGCTGATTACGCGGTTGATGCACCATCCAGTGCAGGCCACTGCGATCAGCCCCCAGATCGCCCAGATCACAAAAAAGACCCACGCGACATTAACGCCAAACATGACAATGCAGGCCTGTTTAAAGTTGGGTGCGCTACCTTGTGAGTTCTTCATTTTTGGAATCCTTGGTGCATTCTTGTATCAAGGTAACGCAGGATTTTATTTCGTCAGCTTTTTTTTGCATCGGCTAATACGTCGGGCAGGGCCATGGCAAGTGCGCCCAACATTTCGTCTGTGCCACAACTGATCCTGATGCAGCGGTTTTGCGGTGCTACAAACGGCATGCGCACAAAAATCCCGCGTGCAATCAGGCCGTCCAGAACAGCCTTGGCAAATTCTGCGTCTTTACCACAGTCTATCGTCACAAAGTTGGCGGCTGAGGGCAGGGGCGTAAGGCCGTTGGCTTTTGCAATCTCAAAAATGCGTGTCCGTGCATCAGCGATTTGGCTCAGCACTGTTTCCAAATACGGCTGATCATTAAGGGCAGCGAGTGCACCAGCTTGGGCGGCGCGGTTCATACCAAAGTGATTACGAACCTTGTTGAAGGCCAAAATGAGGTCGGGATGGCCAATGGCATATCCAACCCGCGCGCCCGCCATTCCGTAGGCTTTGGAGAAAGTGCGCATTCGGATCACGCGCGGGTCCTCGGCTGACAAAGGCAGGGTAGCGTCGTCAGGGGCGCATTCTACATAGGCCTCATCCAGGATCAGAAGCGATCCGGCAGGCAGACTCTCCATAGCTGCGGCAATATCCGCGCCCTTATGGTAGGTGCCCATCGGATTGTCGGGGTTTGCAAGATACACCAGTTTTGCACCCACCTCGGCAGCTTTTGCAAAAAGGCTGGCAGGGTCTTCGAAGTCATCCACATAGGGCACGGTGTGCAATGCACCGCCAAAACCTGCCACGTGGTAGTTAAACGTCGGATAAGCTCCAGCTGATGTTACAACAGCATCATCCTGTCCAACGATCAGGCGGACCAGATAGCCCAGCAATCCGTCGATGCCTTCACCAACAACGATGTTGTCGGGTCGGCAGCCGTGATGGGCGGCTAGTGCAATGCGCAAATCATGGCTTTCTGGATCGCCGTACATCCATTGGCCTTCAACGGCCATTGCCTCAATCGCGCGGGGAGACGGGCCGAATACATTTTCATTGGCCCCCAGTCGTGCGTCAAACGCCGCGCCGCGCGCGCGTTCTTGGGTTTCGGGCCCCACAAAAGGAACCGTGGCAGGTAGGGATTGGGCGAGCGGGGTAAGGCGTGCATTTGTCATGATGGTTAGTTAATGCAAGCGCGCGCCTTGGGACAAGCCCTTGAAAATCAGCAATGAGGTTCATATATGAGAATGGATCGCAAAAACTGGAGAATTGGCATGGACCAACCTCAAAGACGGGGGAGTATCGTAAACATAACGGCAGAAAGCCAGACGCAGCGACGCACGGTGGACAAGCGCAAAGCGACGCACCG
>ERZ1027208.571-NODE-571-length-13868-cov-7.970680_pt1 | contig 13868 bp, 13 predicted proteins | sample MGYA00520867_ERZ1027208 | MGnify/ENA primary metagenome ERZ1027208 (study PRJEB33311, sample SAMEA4378413) | marine metagenome | biome: Marine biome; feature: Fjord; material: Water | collected 2014-07-20T08:00:00Z/2014-07-... | depth 75 m ...
TGTCCAAGGGCTGGAGAGCCGTACAGGCCGCCCCCCTGCGCTAAGCCGGCGCGGATAGAATTTTCAAGAAGAGAGACATCATGACAGACCCTGTATCCTATTCCATCCATGGCCATGTTGCCGTTTTGCGCATCAACAATCCTCCGGTCAACGCATTGTCCCAAGCGGTGCGTCAAGGTTTGGCCGATGGCATGGATCGTGCAGAGGCGGACACAGCTGTCAAAGCCGTTTTGGTTGTGGGCGAAGGTCGCGCCTTTATCGCAGGTGCGGACATCACGGAATTCGGTAAGCCGCCGATGGAACCAAACTTACCTGATTTGTGCACGCGGATTGAAAACTCTCCGTTGCTAGTGATTGCCTCAATGCACGGCGTCACATTGGGCGGCGGTTTGGAAGTAGCGCTGGGCGCGCATTATCGTATCGCACAGCCTTCCGCGCGGTTGGGCCTTCCTGAGGTGCACCTTGGTTTGCTGCCAGGGGCAGGCGGAACACAGCGTCTTCCACGTCTAACGGGATCGGACAAGGCGATCGAGATTATGATCTCGGGCCGTCAGATCAAAGCAGCTGAAGCGTTGGAAATGGGTGTGCTGGACAAGGTAGAAGAGGGCGATCCGCAGGTGATTGGCCTTGCTTATGCGACTGAATTACTGAGCAGTGGCGCAACGCGCCGCGCGGTATCAGAGTTGCCAGCGCCAGACGCGATTGACTGGGAAGCAGCTCATGAAGGTGCGTTGAAAAAGGGCCGTGGGCAGATCAACACTGGGGTGATTGTGCGCGCGGTTCAGGCCGCATCGGAACTGCCCTTCATGGATGGCATGGCAAGAGAGCGCGCATTGTTTGCTGACCTGCTGAAAAGCGATCAAAGCAAAGGCATGATCCATGCGTTCTTTAATGAACGCGCCGTGAGCAACCTGCACGAACTTAAAGGAGTTACGCCGCGCGCCCTGAATGCCATCGGCGTGATCGGTGGCGGCACCATGGGCGCGGGCATTGCAACTGCTGCGCTATTGGCGAAATTGAATGTTGTTCTGATTGAAACAGGGCAAGAACAGGCAGACGCCGCCAGAGGCCGTATTGAAGGTAACCTGCAAGGTGCGCTGAAACGTGGCAAAATCAACCAACCACAATACGATGCACTTACCACCGAAGCACTGACCGTCGCCATTGATTACGCCAGCCTTGGCGATGTCGATCTGGTGATTGAAGCTGTGTTCGAAGACATGGCTGTGAAAAAGGAAGTATTCGCTAAACTGGATGCAGCTTGCAAGGCGGGCGCAATCTTGGCGTCCAACACATCCTATCTCGACATTGATGAAATCGCCGCTGCCACCTCGCGTCCAGCAGATGTCATCGGCCTGCACTTTTTCTCACCTGCACATGTGATGAAGCTGCTTGAAGTTGTAGTGGCAGATAAGACTGCGGCTGATGTGGTTACAACAGGGTTTGATTTGGGCAAACGACTGGGCAAAATCGCGGTTCGGGCCGGGGTTTGTGACGGTTTTATCGGGAACCGTATTCTGGCAGTCTACCGCACAGCGGCAGATCACATGGTGCTGGATGGCGCATCCCCGTATCAGATTGACCGCGCCTTGACAGGCTTTGGTTTTGCCATGGGCCCATTCGCCGTGGCCGACCTTGCGGGCCTTGATATTGGGTGGATGACACGCAAACGAAAAGCAGCAGGACGCCACGCAGACGAGCGTGTACCGACCTACATCGACCGCCTGTGTGAACAGGGTCACTTTGGCCGCAAGACGGGCGAAGGGTATTACCTCTATGAGGCGGGATCGCGTGCCAGTGTGCCTAATCCCAAAATCCCGGAATTGATCGCAACGGAACAAGCTGATCTCAATATTACGCCACGTGATTTCACCGATCAGGAGATTGTCAGACGCTACATGTGTGCGATGGTGAACGAAGCCGCCAAAGTGGTGGAAGAGGGCATCGCCCGACGCCCCGCTGACGTGGATATGGTGCTGCTCTTTGGCTACGGCTTTCCGCGTTACAGCGGTGGGCCACTGAAATGGGCTGATCTGCAAGGCTTGGCTGATGTGTTGGCCGATATTGAACGATACGCGCAGGAGGATGCGTGGTTTTGGCAGCCTGCTGGTTTGCTCAAGACACTTGTGGCCGAGGGCCGCAGCTTTGACGACTTAAACCGCGCTGGGGGCAAATAACCCCACGGCGCAACCGACAAAAGATTTGAGGAGACCCAAATGGACCTGAGCTATTCAGATGAAGAGAAAGCGTTTCGCGACGAAGTGCACGCCTTTCTTGAAGAAAAAGTCACACCTGAGTTGCGCGAAAAAGTGCGCAACCGGAGTGATCTGACAAAAGCTGACATGGAACAGTGGCATGCAACGTTGAACGAACGTGGCTGGCTGGCACCAAACTGGCCCAAAGAGTACGGCGGAGCGGCCTGGAACGCTGTCCAAAAGCACATCTTTGAAGAAGAAGCTGCTGCTGCGTCAGCACCTCGCATTGTGCCATTTGGCCTTGGCATGTTGGCACCAGTTTTGCAGAAATTCGGCTCTCAAGTCCAAAAAGACCATTGGTTGCCGCGCATCCTTTCGGGTGAGGACTGGTGGTGTCAGGGCTATTCAGAACCGGGTGCTGGATCTGATCTAGCGTCGCTAAAAACAACGGCCGTCAAGAACGAAGCTGGCACGCATTACGTTGTAAACGGCCAGAAAACGTGGACCACGCTGGGCCAGCACGCAAACATGATCTTTTGTTTGGTGCGCACGGATAAAGACGTCAAACAACAAGAAGGTATCTCCTTTCTGTTGATCGACATGGACACACCGGGCATCGAAGTACGCCCGATCATCCTGCTGGACGGTACACCAGAAGTGAACGAAGTTTGGTTCACCGATGTTGAAGTGCCTGTTGAGAACCTTGTTGGTGAAGAGAACAAGGGCTGGACCTATGCCAAATATTTGCTGACGCATGAGCGTACAAACATTGCTGGTGTCGGCGCGTCTCAGGCTGGATTGGAGACGGTTAAACGTCTTGCACGTGTTGAGATGTCTGGCGGTCGCCCGCTCATTGAAAACCCACATTTCGCAGCGCGTGTTGCGCAGGTTGAGATTGATCTGCTGGCGATGTCCACAACCAACATGCGCATCGTGTCAAAAGCGGCCGCAGGTCAGGCACCGGGTGTTGAATCATCAATGCTGAAGGTCAAAGGCACAATTATCCACCAGGAGATCAACGACCTCGCGCGCCGTGCCGCTGGTGTTTATGCAATGCCGTTTGCGTCTGAGGCTTTGGAAGGCGCAAACGAAACTCTGCCCGATCCAAATGGTGCTGGCCCTGTTTCTGCAAGATATTTTAACAACCGCAAATTGTCGATCTTCGGGGGGTCCAATGAGATCCAGCGCGGGATCATCGCAAAAGTAACGATGGGGAGCTAAGGCCATGAATTTTGATCTGACAGAAGAACGGCAAATGCTACAAGACACGCTGCGTCGTTTCTTGCGTGACCGTTATGATACCGCTGCTCGCAATAAGATTCTTGAAAGTGATAGCGGCATGTCGACTGCGATCTGGGCTGAATTGGCCGAGTTGGGTGTCATCGGCGCATTGTTCACCGAAGAGCAGGGCGGCTTTGGCGGTAAGGGCTTTGATATTGCGGTAGTATTCGAGGAATTGGGCCGCGCTGGTGTGGTTGAACCTTTCCTTGACACGGCCGTTCTGTCGGGTGGTTTGATCGCCGATCTGGGCGACGCTGATCAGCAGGCACATGTCGAAAAGGTAATCGACGGTTCGCTACAGTTGGCGTTTGCACATGGTGAACCAACCAGCCGTTATGAGCTGACACAGGTCTCCACCTCGGCCATCGAGAAGGCGGGCAACGTCGTTCTCAATGGCCGCAAAGCCGTTGTAGTGAACGCTGAAGCTGCTGACATGCTTGTTGTTTCCGCTCGTGAAAGTGGTGCGCAGGGTGACGCTGACGGTATATCACTGTTCCTTGTTCCTAAGGATGCAAAAGGCGTGACTGTTCAGGGCTACGCGCTGCTGGCTGGTGGCCGCGCTGCGGAGGTGACGTTGGATGATGTGACGGTTCCGGTCTCTGCGCGTCTGGGGGCTGCTGGCAAAGCTGCATCTGCGATCGAAGCACGTGTTGCTGCTGCCAATGTGGCCCAAACCGCCGAGACATTGGGAGCGATGGAAACGGCCTGTGCGTTGACCAAAGACTATCTTGGGACACGCAAACAGTTTGGCCGCCCGATCGGGACATTCCAAGCATTGGCACACCGCATGGCGGATCTGCTTATCGAGATGGAGCAGGCACGTTCTGCAGTGATCCTTGCTGGGGGTTGTCTGGAACAAGATCGCGGCACGCGTGAGCGCCAGATCTCAGCGACCAAAAACCTGATCGGTCGTGTGGGCCGTCTGGTGGGTGAGGAATCTATCCAGCTACATGGCGGCATCGCAATGACGCAGGAATACGAACTGGCTCATATCGCCAAACGTATTGTCATGGCCGATCACCGTTTTGGCGATGTAGATCACCATCTGGAGCGGTTTATTGCCCTCACAGCTGCCTAATGAAGAAGCCGGTTTCATCCATGGTGAGACCGGCACCCAACGCCTGGTTGGGTATGTAGTTGACGTTCGTGATCCAGCACATGGGCGCTGCTTTCTTGATGTCACATCAGATCATTTAAACCGCCACGGCGCGCTGCACGGCGGTATTGCCGTGACCCTGCTGGATAACGCCAGCGGCACAACGGGTTCTTTGACTGTAGATACCGCAGGCAAGGCTCCGTTTTTGACGGTGTCGATGAATACGCAATTTGTCGGTTCTGGGCGACCAGGACGGATGACGGCCAGTGGGACGGTAACGGGCGGAGGACGCAGCCTGTTGTTTATCTCAGCCGAGCTGCGCCACGAGGACGGCACATTGGTGGCCACATCAACAGGCGTTTTCAAACGCGTCCCACAGGAGAAATTGAAATGAGCGCACGGTTGGAAGACGCAGGCGACCGCCTGATCATTTGGAACGGCAACACAGACAAGCGCGGCGCGCTTTCCCCAGAATTATACGCTTGTATTCTGCAGGCTTGCGAGATGGCCATTGAGCGACGCATCCGCGCGATTATCCTCACCGCTGAGGGCCCGTTTTTCTGCGCAGGTGGTGATCTAAATGTGCTGATCAACCGTCAAGGAATGGCTGAAAACGAACGCCGCGCAGGGATTGAAGGGCTTCACGATGTTATTCGTGCGATGCGTGCCTGCCCGGTGCCGATCATCGCCGCAATTGAGGGTGGCGCAGCGGGCGCAGGCCTTAGCTTTGCTTTGGCGTGTGACATCGTTGTCGCGGCGCAAGGCGCAAAATTTGTTGCTGCGTACGTTAAGGCGGGTTTGGTCCCTGACGGGGGCCTCACTGCGCATCTGGCGCGCACAGTGCCACGGCAATTATCGATGGAAATGTGTATGCTTGCCCAGCCTGTTTTAGCGGAGCGGATGCACGCCTTGGGTGTTGTGAATGCTTTAACCGAGGTCGGCGGTGCGATGGATATAGCACGCGGTTTTGCAGATCGTTTTGCCGCTGGTCCACGCGATGCACAGGCGGCGATCCGCGCGATGGTTGCCGCCGCCTATGACGTGACCGAGGAAGAGCAGCTGGATCATGAACGCGATGCGATGGCGTTTGCCACGGGCGCGCCTGAGGCAGCCGAGGGCATCGCAGCATTTTTGGAAAAACGCAGCCCGAATTACGGCTGATAGGGAGTATTGCCAGATGGCACGGGTTGAAGAGTTTCTAAGAGACCGCGTTGCGGTTGCACCGAACACCACAGCACTGAGCGATTCAAGCGGCGTAAAGTGGAGCTACGCTGAGCTGGATCGCGCTAGCGATGATCTGGCTGATGCACTGCGCGGTGTCGGTGTTCAAGCAAATGACCGCGTGCTGTTGCTGGTTGAAAACTGCGCGGCAGCTGTTGCTACGCTACATGCGGCGTGGAAAGTTGGTGCCGTGATCATCCCGTTCAACGCCCGTCAAACAGAGGGCGAAGTTGCGCGTGTAGTCAAACATGCGTCACCTGCTGCCATCATAACGACCAGCCATGTCTCAAAGGATGCGGCCGTGCATGGCGCGCGCATGGGCGCCCAAGAAATTACCGGAGCGTTTGGCATTATGATGCTGGCCAAAGGCACCTCTGATCCAGATCCCATACTCAGTGATGTAGCGGTTTTGCTGTACACAACCGGAACCACAGGCGACCCAAAAGGTGTAATGCTGACCCATGATGGCGTCCGGTTTGGCGGCATGGCCTCAAGCGGTCTACGCAAAATGGTGCCCGAAGATGTTGTGTACGGTGTTCTCCCGATGAGTCACGTTTTTGGTCTCATCTCGGTTCTGACAGGAGCGTGTTACACGGGCGCACATGTCCAGATCGAAGCACGGTTCTCGGCGCAAAAACTGTATGATGCGGCGATGGGCGGCGTGACGATCATACCTGCGGTTCCGCAAATGCACGCGCTGGTCATGCAATACACCAAAGAACAGGGCATGGAACGTTTGGGCGCGCCTAAACTGCGTTATGTTTCGTCAGGCGGCGCGCCGCTTGATCCTGCTTGGAAGCGTGGAGCTGAAGCCTTTTACGAACTGCCATTGCAAAACGGTTTTGGTATGACCGAAACGTCCTCAGGCGCGTCGGCCACCAACAATATTATTGGATCGCCAGACATTTCTGTGGGCCCACCCACACCTGGAACGCGTGCCCGCATTGATGTGGACGCACCCGGTGGGAATGGTGGTGAGGAAGGCGAAGTTTTGATTGCCGGTCCGCACGTCATGAAAGGCTACTACCGCAATCCTGAAGAAACCGCCAAGGCATTGGACAGTGATGGCTGGTTGCGCACGGGGGATTTGGGCAAAATTGACGGTGACGGCAATTTGTACATTCTGGGCCGCTCAAAAGAGCTGATCATCCATGGTGGGTTCAATGTGTACCCGCCAGAAGTTGAGGCCGCGCTAAATGACCATCCACAGGTTATTCAATCTGCGGTGGTCGGGCGTACCAAAGAGGGCGATGAAGAGGTTCTCGCCTTTGTTCAGGTGTCAGATACAGACCGGCCCAACATTGATGAGTTGCGCGCTTTTGTGAAGGAGCGCCTTACAGGGTACAAACGTCCCAAGCATATCATCTTGGCCACATCTTTGCCTGCGGCACCAACAGGTAAATTGCTCAAGCACAAGATGATTGAACAACTTGGAAATGATCTCCCTTAGGGCGTGATCGTATGGCCCTAAGGGATAGTTTTTCCTTGGGGCTTAGACGTAAACGCCAGCCGCGGCTTCGCGGATGGCACGGATGTTCTTGCCGTATGGTTCTGGGTCGGAAACCGACCCGCCTTTGAATACAGCAGAACCCGCAACCAATACATCGGCACCAGCACCTGCAACGATAGCTGCGGTTTTAGGATCAACACCGCCGTCGATCTCGATGTGGATCGGACGGTCTCCAATCAGCCCACGCAGGGTTTTGATCTTTGCGCTCATGTCGATGAATTTTTGCCCGCCAAATCCGGGGTTAACCGTCATCACACAGATCAGATCGGTGAGGTCCAGCAGTTCGGCAACTGCTTCAGCTGGGGTGCCGGGGTTGAGGGCAACACCCGCCTTTGCGCCCGTGGCGCGGATCGCCTGAAGCGTGCGGTGAATGTGGGGGGTCGCCTCAACATGGGCAGTGATGAAATCAGCACCGGCATTGGCGAAATCTTCGATGTAGGCATCCACCGGTGAAATCATCAGGTGAACATCCATGATGCCTTTGATGTGGGGGCGGATGGCTGCGCATGTCGCCGCGCCAAAGGTGATGTTTGGAACAAAATGCCCGTCCATTACATCAACGTGAATCCAATCCGCGCCTTGGCTTTCAACGGCGGCACATTCGGCACCGAAATTGGCAAAATCCGATGCAAGAATGGAAGGGGCGATTTTGATTGAACGATCGAAGGACATCAGGGCAGCCTTTGGGTTATGGGGTTGACTGCTGATAACGGGTGATGGCGCGCGGGGCAATCAGGCGCGAGGCGAATTGAACCTGTGTCAGCATCCCACTGCTTGGGTTGGGCTATTTCTAGTGTGTTTGTCTTGTTTTTAGCTTTCGGGATGCGCGTGCCAAGGGGGGTGCCGTTACATGAGGGTGACGTCAGGGTAGGGCCGTTTCGGACATATAGGACATGACTATTGACCTAAATCGCGAATCTATGCTTTGTGGTGGAAATCAATTTTCTGGGAGGGAAATAATGGATTGGCATCAGATATTCGCGGCCCGTAATGATCGTATGAAAGCTAGCGAAATTCGCGAGCTTCTCAAACTGCTGGATCAACCCGATATCATCTCATTTGCTGGTGGTATTCCCGATCCAGATCTATTTCCCGCCCAAGCGTTTCAAGAGGCATTCAGCCAAGCGCTAAATCCCGACACGCAGGCGACTGCATTGCAGTATTCTGTTTCGGAAGGCTATGCGCCGCTGCGTGACTGGATTGTTGGTGAAATGGCGCGCCTTGGCATCCCATGTACCCGCGACAATATCCTGATCACGTCTGGGTCACAGCAAGCGCTTGATTACCTTGGAAAGCTGATGCTCAACGCGGGTGATACGGCGTTGGTAGGCTGGCCTACTTATCTTGGCGCGCTTGGTGCGTTTAATGCATACGAGCCGCGGTACGATCGCCTTGATCCTGAAACCAACCGCTCTGCGGCAGATTATGCGCAAGCAGCGGGCGAAGGACGCGTAAAGTTCGCCTATATGTCGGTGGATTTCGCCAACCCAACCGGCCGCACGTTGGATGCGCAAATGCGCGAGCGGGTGATTGACCTGGCTGATGAGCTGGACATAGCTGTGGTTGAAGACGCCGCCTATCAGTCGTTGCGTTATGAGGGCGAGGCATTGGCCCCCGTTCTTGCCCGTGAGATTGAGCGTAAAGGCAGTATCAATGCCTGCCGCACGATCTATTGCGGTAGTTTCTCCAAGACGCTTGCGCCGGGCCTGCGTGTGGGTTGGATGTGTGGTGCTCAAGAGGTGATTGATCAAGTTGTCTTGATGAAGCAAGCCGCTGATTTGCACAGCTCGACGATCAACCAAATGGCGATCGCGACGGTTGCTAATGCGCAATTTGACAGCCATGTGGCCACAATCAAAGAAGCCTACCGCGCGCGCCGTGATCGGATGCTGAGTGCGCTTGAGACGCATATGCCAGATGGTGTTACTTGGACACGCCCGGAGGGGGGGATGTTTATCTGGCTGGAGCTTCCAGCGCAGGTCAATGCGGCGGATCTTTTGGCGCAATCGTTGAGATCAGAACGGGTTGCATTTGTACCGGGCCATGCGTTTTTCGCTGATGGATCAGGGGCAAATACCATGCGCCTCAGCTTTAGCCGGACAGACGAGGCCAGCATCGATGAAGGCATCGCGCGTTTGGGTCGGCTGATTACTGCCGCTGTTTGATCGCATGAGCGATTGAACAGCAGCGAGGGCGGGCATAAGTTGCAAATTATGAGAACCATATTCGCCTTATGCTTGTCCCTTTGCGCCGCCCCAGTGGGCGCGCACCCCCATATTTTTATAAATACCGGGTTGGTGTTTCTGATTAACGAAGAAAACCAGCTCACCCATGTGCAAGTCACGTGGGAATACGATGAGCTGTACTCGCTGTTGATCACTGAGGATATGGGCTTGGATGATGATTATGATGGCGTATTGACGGATGCGGACACCGCTGCGTTGAGGGGCTTTGATATGAATTGGATTGATGGGTACAATGGCGATCTGGTTGCCGAGATGGATAAAACGCCGCTGACATTGGGCCCACCTTCGACCGCTACTGCGACTTTGCAGGATGGCAAAATCATTACAACGCACTTGCGCGCAGTGCAGGGTGCCCCCTCCGTAACGGGAACACTGAATTTCCGACCCTATGATGGTACCTATTACACCGCGTATGAAGTCGGCCTTGGAGTTGATGTAAAGGGGCGTACTGGATGCGATGTTGCGCTGGATGCCCCCGACATCGCTGGCGCGCTCGCCATGACAAAAGCGGAACTGTCTGCTTTGCCTGAAGATATGGATATGGAGGCCGCAGGCCTGGGTGATATCGGCAGCCGTTTTGCCACTGAGGTTTTGGTTTCATGCGCCGCACTTTAGGTTGTACACTTGTTCTGGCCGTTGCTGTTTTGGCGTGGCTCTGGCTCAGTGGTGGGTTTACCCAGTTAACAGTTTGGGCGGCTGGTGAGCAGCGTAGTTTCCAAAATGGTATTGCACGCACACTGCGGGCTTTGCGAGGGGGCGAGGCGGGCGCTTATGCGGTGCTTTTGAGCAGCTGCTTTGCCTATGGATTTTTTCACGCTATTGGGCCGGGTCATGGCAAATTGTTGGTGGGGGGCTACGGCGTGGCACGAGAGGTGCCAATGCTGCGCCTTTCCCTGATCGCGTTGGCGTCAAGCCTTGGGCAGGCGGTGACCGCGATTGTTCTGGCGTTCGGTGGCCTTTGGGTTTTGGGCCTAACGCGAGACCGGATGGTGGGCGCGGCAGAAGACTTTCTCGCTCCACTTAGTTATGGATTAATCGCTATCATTGGCCTTTGGTTGGTTGTTCGGGGGCTTAGGCGTATGCGCAATGCGCGGGCCACACATTATCATGATCTCGCCCATCACGGTGATGGCGAGGTCTGTAATACCTGCGGTCACCGACACGGGCCATCCTTGGACGAAGCAGGACAAACGAACAACCTGAGAGATGCGATGTTGTTAATTGGTGGGATCGCTATTCGCCCTTGCACAGGCGCGTTATTTGTTCTGATCATCACATGGCAGATGGGTATTGCGATGGCCGGCGTCGCCGGGGCGTTTGCGATGGCGTTGGGCACTGCTTCAGTAACGGTAGCAGTTGGAATTGCGGCGAGCGGATTTCGTGGCGGGATCATGCGCAGTGTTTCACGTGCTGGTGCGTTGGTGTGGATCATGCCGATGCTTGAAGTCACGGCTGGACTCGTTGTTGTGGCGCTTTCCGTTGGGCTAATGCTGCGCGCGTTCTAGGGGGATGCGGTGACCTGGCTTGGCGGGGCTATGTTTGCGAAAATCGACAGGTCGTGAAACTTATGTTGCATTTTTCACGAATGATTGGATGTTTATCCAATCGAGTCGCTTTTAAAGGAAACGCATTTGTCCAGTATGCCATCAGGCAATGATCGGTCCTGCCGCTTCGAGATTTTTGTGCAGCGTGGCTTCAATGAGGTCGAACTGACGGGCGTCTCGGCGACCCTAAAAGCAGCCAATATGATGATAGGTGACAAGCGCTTTCCTTGTCGGATCATCAGTGACATGCCCGGTCTTGTGAGAGGTCGGGGAGAAGTTATGGTCCGTGCAGAGCCCTCTATTGAAGGACATGCCATTGCTGATGTCATGGTGGTTTTAGGGGGCGAAAGAGTGATGCTGGAGAGCTGGAGCAGGCGTTTGCGCGCAATGCAACGGCTAAACCGAACTGCTGTTCTCCTTAGTGATGCTGCCACGGTATATATCCGCAACAAGAGCGACAAGAACGGGAATGTCACCACGCATTGGCGTGACATCGCACTGTTAAAAGAACAGGGGTATTATCCCAACCTTACCACCCGATTGGCGGAAAAAAGTGATGGCGTGACAACTGCTGCTGGTGGCGCTGGCACGGCTGAGCTGATCATCGGACTCCTTACTCCCTACCTTGAACCGATCGAGGTGGCCGAGCTGGGAAACCGTTTGTTGCTGCCTGCGATCCGTCACAGTGACGCTGAACAGCCTAGGGATATCTCGGACAATGCAGGTTTGTTTGATGTGCGCGTAACGAGGGCGATCAAATTGATGGAGGCAAACATGGATGAACCTTTGTCCATGACCGAGCTCACCAGCCAAGTGGGTCTTTCTACGCGTCACGTTGAACGGGTTTTTCGCGAGGTTTTTGACGAGACCCCAGCGAGGTTTTACAAACGCCTGCGTGTGCGACGTGCCCGTGCAATGATCGAAGATACGCTTATTCCGTTAATCGATGTTGCGGTTGCGACCGGATTTTGTTCGCATAATGCGCTTAGCCGTGCAGTGCGCGATGAATACGGCAATACCCCTTCAAAGATGCGGGCGCGCAAGTCGATCCAATTGATCAATCACCGTAACTGATGAGGATCACAGTTCCCTAGCAAAGGAAATGTAGATTTAGGCAGTGGGTCTGTTAAGCGCTATGAATACGTTTGAGGGAAGTACCGATCAAGAATTGATTGGCAAGATTCGGCAAACGTGTCGACCCACCAGATGATTTCACCGGGGCAGATCGCCAAATCGGCATACGGCCCCTCAAGATGGGCTTGAATCCGTGCATCACATTGTTGGGCAGTCATACCAAGCGCAGTATACCCCGTGGCAACAGCTTGTTGTGTGACCAGCTGTAGAACCAACCGCGCGTTAGCAAGGTCGGCGTTGATGCCGTCAGTTGTTTCGCCGTCCCAAGCCGCAAGTGCATATTGCGCAACAAGGTTGCGGCGCTTTTCGAGGCACTCCAGAAATTCGATGCTGACGGTGTTTTGATCATCATCTTGGATGGCAAAATCTCTCATGCTGCTGTCTCCGCGCTATGAGGGGGGAAATAAATCTGGCGGCAAAAGGAAATAGGACACAGACTACCACCCAGCGTGACAGCCGATAAAAGCTGATACCGTGTTTTTGAGATGGCTGGATTGCCACCAAAAGTGAGGGTGTTCATCAATTGCTACTCCGCAGGCTTGCGCCAATGGTTACCGAATGGATGAAAAATGTCAGTTAAACGTGGCCGAATTAGGTCAAATTGATAGCCTTAACGGGACCTTGTGAAAACGCCCGTCTGGTGCGCATGATATGCATGATGAATGAAGGCAGGGCATTATGGCTTTTGCAAATTTTATGAAAATGAGATCGAGATGCTGATGGAATACTTTGGTGATTTGGCTGGATTCCAGCAAGCTGGTTTTGGGCACCGCCCTCTGGTGCTGTCATGAAGGTGCGTGTTGTATTTGATCTAGACGGTACGCTGATTGACAGTGCACCCGACATTCATGCTGTCGCCAACCGTCTGATCGCGCCGCATGGGGCGGAAATCTCTTTGGCCCAGACCCATTCGTTTATTGGGAATGGTGTTGGGGTATTTGTCACGCGAATGCTGGAGGCGGTGAACCTGCCTGATGCGCTGCACGAAGATCTTTTTGGCCAGTTTAAGGTGGCCTACCTTACTGCAGTGAATCACACACGTATTTATGACGGCGTTGTGGACGCATTGGAAACATTGAAGACTACCGACCACGCGCTGGGCATTTGCACAAACAAGCTGATTGATCCGTGTATGGCGGTGCTAGACCACCTTGATCTTACGAAACATTTTCAGACGTTCTGGGGGGGAGACAGCTTGGCCACTCATAAACCTGATCCTGCGCTGCTTTATGCTGCGCTGGCCGATCTGGGCGAAGGGCCATGCATTTACGTTGGTGATAGTGAAGTTGACGCGCAAACGGCGCAGGCGGCTGGCGTGCCGTTTTTGCTATACACCGAAGGATACCGGAAAACGGCAGTTGAGGAGATACCTCACACTGCCGCCTTTAGTGATTTCGCCGATCTGCCAGCTTTGGTCACACGATATGCTGTATCGCAGTAAACCCTTCAAACACCGGCGTGCCTTCAAATAGCTTTTCAGTGGTTTTTGCACCCTTGTGAGAGTTGCGGAAGGCGTCACTTGTTGTCCAGCCGCGAAAGGCGTCTTCGGAGGCCCAAACGGTGTGGGAGGCATAGACGATTTTACCGTCTACTTCTGGCCCTTTGAGCATGTGGAACTCGACAAACCCTTCCATCTCTTTG
>ERZ1027208.572-NODE-572-length-13861-cov-12.419166_pt1 | contig 13861 bp, 13 predicted proteins | sample MGYA00520867_ERZ1027208 | MGnify/ENA primary metagenome ERZ1027208 (study PRJEB33311, sample SAMEA4378413) | marine metagenome | biome: Marine biome; feature: Fjord; material: Water | collected 2014-07-20T08:00:00Z/2014-07-... | depth 75 m ...
AACCACTTGATGTCGCTTTTCGTGTTCGTCGGTAGCGTTTGTTGTGTGTAAGAGACAGGAAGTAGATGAAGCCGTTAAAGGATTACAAAGGTACGAGGTGGCTGAAGGTTTAGCGGCTTTTGGTGAACGTCGTGCGCCTGCTTTTAAATCGCGTTAAAACTATAAACACTTAACTTAAAATAAGAGAATAATATCATGAGCTATCAAGACATATTATATGAAGTAAAGAACGGCGCAGCCTACATCACTATTAATCGCCCAGACGTATACAACGCGTTTAGGGGTGTTACGTGTGACGAACTTATTGATGCCTTCGGTAAAGCGGCTTGGGACAACAGTATCGGCGTTATTGTATTTGCTGGCGCAGGCGACAAAGCGTTTTGTACGGGCGGTGACCAAAGTGCCCACGATGGCCATTATGACGGCCGTGGAACTATTGGTTTACCGATTGAAGAACTGCACACCATTATTCGTGATGCACCAAAACCTGTTATTGCAAAGGTTCAAGGTTATGCAATTGGTGGTGGTAACGTATTTGCTACTATTTGTGATATGACCATTGCATCAGAAAAAGCAGTGTTCGGCCAAGTAGGGCCAAAAGTAGGTTCAGTTGACCCGGGCTTTGGAACCGCATATTTAGCCCGCGTTGTTGGCGAGAAAAAAGCCCGTGAAATTTGGTATATGTGCCGTAAATATTCCGCACAAGAAGCGCTGGATATGGGCTTAGTCAATGCTGTAGTCCCACATGACCAGCTTGATGCAGAAGTTGAAAAGTGGTGTGATGAAATCATGCAAAAAAGCCCAACAGCTATTTCAATTGCTAAACGTTCGTTTAATGCAGATTCAGAAAACATTCGTGGTATTGGCGCGCTTGGGCTACAAGCCTTGGCACTGTATTACGATACTGACGAGTCTCAAGAAGGAGTTAAAGCGTTTAATGAAAAACGTAAACCAGATTTTCGTCAATTTAAAAAATAACAATGGCAAGCAATAGTCCGAAGGTGTTTTCAATTGACGGTGTTATTCCCGTCATTCACCCGACGGCGTTTGTCGATAGTACAGCCGTTGTTATTGGTGACGTAGTGATTGGAGCGAATTGTTATATTGGGCCCAATGTATCGCTACGTGGCGATATGGCTGCTATTGAAATTGGCGAAGGCTCTAATATTCAAGATAACTGCACTCTGCATTGCATGACGGGCATACCCACCATTGTTGGGGAATGGGGGCATATTGGCCATGGCGCTGTTGTGCATAGCGCACGACTAGAAAAAAATGTGTTAGTGGGGATGAATGCAGTCGTTATGGACGAATCAGTCGTTGGCGAAAACAGTGTTGTCGCTGCCATGGCTTTTGTTAAAACGGGTATGAAGATACCAGAAAATAGCTTAGTCGCAGGGGTTCCGGCCCGTGTTATTCGTAGCTTAAAACCTGAAGAAATTGAATGGAAACGTGATGGCACTCGTTGTTACCACGAATTAGTTGAACGGTGTAAGGCTTCGCTGGAAGCTGTTGATGCACTAACAGAGAAAGAAAACAACCGACCGTCTTTGCAAGTTAGCATGATTGATAAGAAGGCCTAATCATCATTGATGATGAATAAACAGTAAGGAGAACAAAGTGGATTTAAATTACAGCCCTGAAGAACAAGCGTTTCAATTTGAAGTGCGCGAATTTTTACGAACCCATTACCCAAAAGATATTCAAGAAAAGGTGGCTAATGGCATTGCGCTTAAAAAAGAAGATTATGTCTGTTGGCAGAAAATACTATACCAAAAAGGCTGGGTTGCACCGGGCTGGCCAAAAAAATATGGCGGTACGGGTTGGACGCCTGTTCAGAAGTATATTTTTGAAGAAGAGTGTGGCGCGGCTAATTGCTTAAGATTGGTCGCTTTTGGCTTAGTGATGCTTGGCCCCGTTTTATTAGAATTTGGTTCTGAAGAACAAAAACAACAACACCTACCAGATATTCTGGAAAGTAACCTGTGGTGGGCACAAGGCTATTCTGAGCCAAACTCAGGTTCTGATTTGGCATCGTTACAAACCAAAGCGGAAAAAGCTGGCGATCATTACATTGTTAATGGCTCCAAAACGTGGACAACACACGGGCATTATGCCGATAAAATCTTCGTTTTGGTTAGAACCAGTCAAGAAGATAGAAAACAAAAAGGCATCAGCTTCTTACTGGTCGATATGGATGACCCTGGCGTTACCGTTGACCCTATTATCACTGTTGATGGTATGCACGTGGTTAACCAAGTGTTTTTTGATAACGTTAAAGTGCCTGTTGAAAACCTTGTTGGCAAAGAAGGGGACGGTTGGACAATCGCCAAATACTTATTACAGCACGAGCGCACGAATATCGCCCAAGTGCCACGGTCTAAAACTCAAATTGCGCGCTTGAAAGCATTGGCGACCAAACAGCAAAGTAACGGTAAACCTTTATTAGAAGATGAACGCTTTAGAAGCAAAATAGCAGAGATTGAAGTCGAGCTGATGGCGCTGGAAATGACCAGTCGCCGCGTGTTATCTAAGCTATCTTCTGGTGCCGCTCCAGGCGCTGCATCGTCCTTACTAAAAGTAAAAGGAACAGAGGTTCAACAAGCTATTACGGCTTTATTAATGGAAGCGGTTGGTTATTACGGCTTCCCTTATATAAAAGACGTGATGTTGAATGGTTGGCAAGATGAAGCATCTATTGGGCCAGAAGAGGCAGCCGTACTCGCACCGCATTATTTTGATTGGCGTAAAACGTCTATCTATGGCGGCTCTAATGAAATTCAAAAAAACATTATGGCGAAGGCCGTATTGGGTCTTTAGGCCGTTAAGTAAAAAGGTAAATTATGAACTTAGAATTCACAGAAGAAATGGTCATGTTGCAAGACGGCTTGAACAAGTTTTTGCAAAATGAATACGATTTTGAAACAAGGCAAAAACTAAGCCGACATGGCATTGGTTACAATGAAAACAACTGGCAGCAGTTTGCTGACATGGGCTTATTGGGCGTTCCATTTGCAGAAGAATATGGTGGCTTTGGTTTTGGCCAAACGGGCCTTATTGTCATTATGGAAGCTATCGGTAAAGGGTTAGTGGTAGAACCTTATCTTGCCAGTATTATCTTAGGTGGCCAACTTATTCAACAAGCAGGGTCTGAAGAACAAAAACAAACCCTATTACCTGCATTAATTGGTGGTGAGCTAAAACTAGCGTTTGCCTACGCTGAACAACAGTCCCGTTATAACTTGGCGGACGTTGCTTGCACGGCGGAAAAGCAAGGCGGACAATACGTTCTAAACGGCCATAAGTCAGTCGTATTTAATGCCGAAACAGCCGATAAAATTATTGTGTCTGCAAGAACAAGTGGCAATACCATCAGCGAACAAGGCATTTCATTATTTATTATTGATAAAGCGGCTAATGGCTTAACAGCTAGACATTATGAAACGGTGGATGGATTGCGTGCATCAGACCTGTCTTTTGAAGGTGTAACAGTTGAAGTGGTACTGGGCACAATTGATGAAGCCTTTGCTGATATTCAAACGGTTATAGACTCAGCGACTGCCGCTGTTTGTGCAGAAGGCGTTGGTGTTATCAATCAATTGCGTGAAAAAACGGTTGAGTATCTTAAAACTCGAAAGCAATTTGGTCAGTCTTTGGGGAATTTTCAAATACTTCAACACCGTACGGTTGATATGTTTATGGCAGAAGAGCAAATGCGTTCATTAGCCTATTTGGCAGCCATACATGCCACCAGCGACGATAAAGCTGAATGCGTTAAAAGCGTTAGCGCGGCAAAAATATATTTGGGCGACACCCGCCCGATAGTTGCTGAACAAGCTGCACAGCTGCATGGTGGCATTGGTGTTACCGATGAATTAGATGTGGCTCATTATGTAAAACGACTCACTATGATAAATGCATTATTTGGAGACCGTGATTTCCAAATGCAGCGTTTTTGCCAAGTAAGTTAAGGCGTTCATTTGTTAACAGAAACAGCTGAACTGGATTATTTCATTAAACTAAAACCAGAGTTTGGTGAATTAACTGAAGTATCTAAGGGCATTTTTTGGCTAAGAATGCCTATTCCTTTTGCCTTAGATCATATCAACTTATGGGTGTTAAAAGATGGTGATGGCTGGGCGTTAATTGACACAGGCTTTTATAGCGAAGAGTGTGTAGCGCTTTGGGAAAATATTCTGGATGGACATTGTCAGGGTGCAAAAATAACTAAAATTATCGTCACACATTTCCACCCAGATCACGTTGGCATGGCCGGTTGGTTGACTAATAAAACCGGTGCACCTTTACATATGAGCAAAGGCGAATTTGATATGTTGCATATCGCCTGTCAGCCATTTACTAAAGAGCAAATAAAAACCAGACGCAATTTTTATCAACAGTTTGGGTTAGCTGATAAAACCGTCAACAAACTATTGTCTAGGAAAGGAAGTTACGTTGATGGTGTACCTAATGCGCCGTTATCGTATCAATGCATGGTGGATGGCCAATCTATTGATATCAATGGCGAAGCTTGGAAATTCAATAACTTTGCCGGACATAGTCCAGAACACGTATGCCTATTCAATGAACAACGTAATATTCTTATTTCTGGTGATCAAGTTTTGCCGTCTATTTCACCAAACATCAGTGTGTCATACGCGGCCCCTGTTTCTGACCCGTTAGCGCACTATTTATCCAGTTTAAGGGCGTTGTCCACATTTCCTGAGGATGCCGTTGTATTGCCTTCACATGGCCGTGTATTCATAGGGTTACGTGGTAGAACTAAGGTGCTGATGTCTGGACACCATGCAGACCTTGATAAATTGCAGGTGTTCTGTCAAAAGCCCCGAACAGGGCGTGACGTAATGGAAGAGCTTTTTGGTGATCGGTTGAATTTATTTAATATATTCTTAGCCGTTGGCGAAGCATTGGCGCATTTAAACTGCTTAGTAGAGCAGGGCAAAATAACGCGCCTTAATGCCCCGGTTATTCAGTATCAAACGAAGGAGTAAAGATGAATGACTATGTAAAATATGGCAGTATGAACGAGGGAGATAACTTCCTTGATCCACCGCCTGCCTTTGATGTAACAGAAAACGTTGTTAATAAATACATTGCTTCAACAAACGACTCTACGCTGGAGTTAACAGGACTTAATGCAACGGGTAAGCGTATCGCGCCACCGATGCTAGCGGCTGTTTATGTGATTGACGCACTACGAACTAGAGTGGGCCCACCGGGGGGTATTCATGCCAAACAACAATTTAAATTCCATCGCCCTGCGGTTATCGGTGAAACGTTGTTTACTTCCGCAGTTGTCCTGAAAATGTACGAACGTAAAGGGCGAAATTACGTGGAAATGACAACAGAAACAAAAAATCAACATGGTGAGTTGATTACCAGCGGCATGATTACACGTATTTGGGGAAAAGAGTCATGAGTAACACCGAATCCCTACAACATTACAATGGCCTTTCTGTTGGCGATAAACTACCCGAGGTAATTCAAGCTATTGATCAAACTATGATTGATGCCTATGCCGACGCATCAGGTGACATCAACCCTTTACACATTGACCCAGAGTTTGCCAAAACAACCTTTTTTGGCCGTACTATTGCCCATGGACTACTAACGCTGGCTTTTGTTTCACGTGTGCTATCAAAATGGAATTGGAATGGCTGGGCTTATGGTGGCGAATTAAATGTCGCTTTTTTAGGGCCTGTATACCCTGGTGATACCGTACGTGTAAGCGGTGAAATAGAAGCATTAGAACAGCGTGATGATGGCGTGTATGCACGTTGCCAGTTAGTCTGCCATTGCGCCGATAAAGCCGTTGTTAAAGGGCATGCCATTTGTAAAATTTAATTTAAAGTCAATTAAGAGAAAGTCTATGTCATACATAAAAGAAGGTGCGTTAGCTAAAAAAGGGGAGGCTTGTTATCACCCCATTGAAGTGATGCCTTTATCGGATATTATTGAACTGCAAGAACAGAAGTTACAGCAACAAATGCAGTATCTAAAACAGCACTCTACTTTGTATCAAAACAAGTTCGCTGATGCCGGTATTGCTTTTGATGATATTAAAACCTTACAAGATTTAGCGACAATTCCTTTTACTGTTAAACAGGACTTACGAGATAGCTTGCAAGCCGAACCACCTTTTGGTCAACATCGCGCAGCGGACTTAAGCGATATTATTCAAATGCAGGCATCATCCGGCACCACGGGTAGCCCAGCTTATGTTGCGTTGACTGAAAATGACTTACTCATGTGGAATGAATTAAGCGCACGTGGTTTCTTTGCATCTGGTGTAAACCCAGGTGATTTTGTGTTGCATGGCTTTTCTATGAGTAAAGGTTTTGTTGGAGGCATACCTTGTGTACAAGCACTGCAATATATGGGGGCGATAGATATTCCAGTAGGCGCCGATGGCGGTGTGGATCGTTTGTTAAGAGCCTGTGCAGACATCAAACCAAGAGTGGTGATTGGTGCACCAAACTTCCTATTGCATGTCGCCTCACAAGCAAAAAATATTCTAGGAATCGATGCTAAGGATTTAGGTGTTGAACAATTAGTCGTTGGTGGCGAACCCGGCGGCGGCATACCCGCCATACGTAATGCCTTAGAGGAAAGTTGGGGTGCAAAAGTATGCGAAATGATGGGTGGCACAGACTTAGGCGTTATTTACTGGGGTGAATGTGACCGGCAAGATGGCATGCACATGCTATGTCAGGACCATATCATTGTTGAGCTGATTGACCCTGAAACAGAACAAGTGATTGAATTTACTAAAGGCGCAACAGGTGAATTGGTTTATACCGCCATTGGCCGTGAGGCATCACCCGTTGTCCGTTTTAAAAGTGGTGACCACATTGTAGTGATTGATACAGAATGTGGCTGTGGCCGTACTGGGCCGAAGATAAGGTGTTTTGGCAGAACCGATGATATGTTAATTGTCCGTGGTATTAATGTGTTTCCATCGGCCATTCAAGACTTAGTGCTACAAATGCAGCCCGAAACCAATGGCGTGATGCGTGTGTTCGCTGATTTTGACGGCCATACAACCCAAGCCAATTTAAAAGTTATAGTAGAGCGTGGGCTTAATCACGACAAATCCCAAGATGCAGCATTGATAGAAAGTATAGAAACAACCATTCGAAATACGCTGTCTTTTAAAGCCAATATCATTTTGGTGGATGCAAATAGTTTCGAAAAACCGGGGGTCGCAAAAGTAGCCTTAACCGTTTGCCAAGCACCAGATTTTTTAGCCTAACCAACAAAAACACATAAAACTATGCCTGTTATACATTCAACGGTTCATAACCAATCAGACGAGTTCAAAGCAAATCAAACTGTTTATTTAGAACGCATTAATGATTTGCATGAACGCCGCAAAAGAGCGCATTTAGGTGGGCCTGAAAAAGCCCGCAAACGCCATACTGGGCACCGGCAACAAATTCTTCCCCGTGATCGTGTGCATCTAATTTTAGACCCCGGTTCGCCATTCTTAGAACTTGGCGAACTCGCTGGCGACGGCCTGCCTGAAGGCACAACTGCTGGCGCTAGCCTAATTACAGGCGTGGGCATGATTCATGGGCGGCAATGCATGCTTATCGTTAACGATGCAACCGTTAAAGGCGGCACCTACTACCCGATGACGTGTAAAAAACACGTACGAGCACAAGCATTCGCGATTCAACACCGCCTGCCTTGTATCACAATGGTACAAAGTGGAGGTGCATTTTTACCGGAACAAGAAGGCATTTTTCCAGACGAGGGCATGTTCGGAAGTATCTTTGTTAACCAAATTGAAATGTCGGCTCAAGACATTCCTCAAATTGCCATCGTTATGGGTTCATCAACAGCTGGCGGCGCATATATTCCCGCTTTATGCGATGAAATCGTTATTATAAAAAACAAAGGCTTTATGTATTTAGGCGGCCCTCAATTAGTTAGTGCTGCCACGGGTGAGAAGGTTGGGCATGAAGAACTAGGTGGTGCAGAAATGCATAGCCAAGTGAGTGGCGTGACTGATTATATTGCTGAAGATGATGCGCATGGCTTACAAATTTTACGAGACATAGTGCGTAACCTTGGAAACAAGCCCAAGCAACGTTGGGACGTACTGGCATCCAAGCCGCCGCTTTATCCGGTCGAAGAAATATACGGGATTATCAACCACGATATTAAAGTACCAACACATAATCGCGAAATCGTGGCACGGCTAATTGATGAAAGCTTGTTTGATGAATTCAAAGCCAACTATGGCGATACGTTACTGTGTGGCTTTGCGAGAATACACGGGTTCGAAATTGGCATTTTAGCCAATGATGGCGTGATGTTTAGCGAATCCGCTAAAAAAGGCGCGCATTTTATTAACCTCTGTTGCCAACGTGATATTCCTTTGCTGTTCATGGCCGATGTACCCGGGTTTATGGTTGGCGAAGAAGTAGAGCGGGGTGGTATTGCCAAAGATGGTGCGAAGTTCATCACCGCCATGTGTTCCGCAAAAGTACCTAAATATACGCTTATCACTGGTGGCTCATACGGCGCTGGTTATCTGGCTATGTGTGGGCGCCCATTTAAACCAAATGCCATGTTGGCTTGGCCATCTAGCCGTTCTGGCATTATGGGGCCAGAACAAGTAGCTAATACATTGGCTACTGTTCGTGAAGACATATTAAAACGTGAAGGAAAAACGTGGACGGAAGAAGAACGCGAAGAATTTAAAAAACCACATCGCGAACGCTTTGAAAAGTCTGAAGATGCCTATAACTTTGCATCAAAACTTTGGTACGACGCGGTAATTGATCCGACAGAAACACGCGAGGTAATGGCCTTATTGCTTGACCTTGCAGGTCGCTCACCGAAGATTGACACTAAATTTGGAGTGTTCAGACAATGATAAAACGAATTTTAATCGCCAATCGTGGCGAAATTGCCTGTCGTATCGCGCGTACTTGCAAGCTGTTAGGTATTGATGCTGTCGCTGTGTATTCAGATGTAGATCGTGAAAGCCGTCATGTGCGAGAAATTGGCCATGCGGTTGCTATTGGTGGCTCAAATGCCGCAGACAGTTATTTAAATATTGATAACGTCATAAAAGCGGCGAAAGACAGTGGCTGTGATGCGGTTCATCCCGGCTATGGGTTTTTGTCTGAAAATCCAGATTTTGCAGAAGCTCTAGAACGCGAAAATCTTATTTTTATTGGCCCAAGAGCCGACAGCTTACGTCGTTTTGGTGATAAGTCCGCTGCAAAAGTTGAGGCTCAAAAAGCCTCCGTACCTATTATTTTAGGCAGTGATGGTAAGCTAACTGATACAGTTGAAATTCTTAAATTAGTTAACACCATGCAATTGCCGCTTATGCTTAAGGCCGCAGCAGGCGGTGGTGGTAAAGGCATGCGTATTATCAAAAGTTTGGATAATATTGAAGCGGATATAGACGCGGCAAAAAGTGAGGCATTACGTTCGTTCTCAGATGATGCTTTATTAGTCGAACAATACATCGATAAAGCAAGGCACGTTGAGGTACAAATTGCTGGCGATGGTGAAGGCAATGTTATTCATTTATTCGAACGCGAATGTTCTCTGCAACGTCGCCACCAAAAAGTGCTTGAAGAAGCACCGGCCATATTTTTAGACTCAGCGCTTCGACAAAAACTTCTGGCTGACGCATGTCGCCTTGGTGAACAAGTTAAGTACAGGGGCTTGGGCACGGTCGAGTTTTTGGTTCAAGGCAATAACTATTACTTCCTTGAAGTAAATCCACGGCTTCAAGTGGAGCACCCTGTTACCGAAAGCATTACGGGCTTAGATTTGGTTGAATTACAAATCCGTATTGCAAACAGTTTTGGTTTAGGGCTAAAACAGGCCAACATTAAAGCCTGTGGCCATGCGATTGAAGTACGGTTGTATGCAGAGTCTCCAGAACAAAACTTTATGCCAGCAACAGGCACTATTCAGCACGTAGCTTTTCCTGAAGAACACCTGCGCGTTGAATCAGGCGTTAATAGTGGCGACCAAGTCAGCTCGTTCTACGACCCAATGATTGCAAAGTTAATTTCAACTAGTAAAAACCGCCAACAAGCATTGGAACGTTTACAAAAAGGCATGGATGAAACCATCCTGTTCGGTATTGATAATAACCGTAATTTCTTACAACAATTACTGCGCCAACCTGATGTTGAATCCGATAATATTGATACCAGATTGTTAGACCGCTGGTTGCTAAATTACAGTGATAATGCGTTAATCACTCAAGTCGATAAACGTGCAGCCATGGCAGCGGCCTTATGGCTTAATCAATTTCGCCAAGTAGAATCCAAAAACCCGTGGAACAGTAATGGAGCGTTCAATTATTGGACATTAAGTTCACCCAGTGATACGCCCATTTACAGCATCGACTTACATCAAGATGATGAGCAGTGGCGTATAGCATTTATCCGTGTAGATGAACAAAATCGCATAACATTAATGGTTAACGAGACCCTTGTTAGCTTACGATTAACATCAACTGGCGACAATGCTTTTTTAGCTGAGTTTGATGATGTTCGCATTCCTTTAACTGCCATGTTGAGTGACGCCAGCATCAATATCCATGCCGACACGCAACAAAGTACGTATGAGGTTATTCCTGTTGTACGGGATAAACAAGGCGGTACTGAAGGTGAAAACAGCGTAAAAGCACCGATGATGGGCGAAATCATTAAAGTCGTTGTGGCTGAAGGTGAGCAAGTAGAAGAGGGCGATTTACTGGTGGTGATGGAATCGATGAAAATGCAATTACGCATTGAAGCGATTCGTGCCGGTGTGGTTAGTCACATTCATTGCAAAGCGGGGGACAATGTTGCCCGCGGTGCTGTGGTGGTTGAAGTGAGTGGTACAAGCAATGAATAGAACTCTTCGAGGAAAAGTCGCCATTGTTGGTGTGGGCCAATCACCTTCTGGCCGAGTACCCGGCAGAAGCCCATTAGATTTAACCGCCGATGCCACGCTAAAAGCATTAGCTGATGCGGGGATGAGAAAATCTGAAATAGACGGTGTTATCACCGGCTCATCATTTGCCTCTTCATTCCACCGCTTTAGTGTGGCGTTAAGCGAATACCTTAATATTCAACCGTCATTTTCAAATACCCTTCAAGTATCTGGCGCCACAGCTGCTGCCGCTGTTAATACAGCCGCAGCAGCTATTTCAGCAGGGCTAGCCGATACCGTATTAGTAGCATGTGGTGATAGCCTATTAACAGGTATGACACCCGATTTAGCCATCAGAGCGATGACCGAAAGCCGCGACCAACAATACGAAATGCCGTTTGGTATACCGGTAGCCAACACCTTTGCGATGACGGCTCACCGGCACATGAAAGAATTCGGCACAACACCAGAACAGTTAGCAAAAGTAGCCGTCACGTTTAGAGAACACGCAGCACGCACACCCGGTGCGCAAAAAACAGCCCCTATCACGATTGATGACGTTCTCAATTCTAAAATGGTTACTACGCCATACCATAAGTTAGATTGCTCATTAATTTCCGATGGCGGCGTTGCGCTTATATTAACGTCAGCAGAAAAGGCATACGACTATGCTCAAGACCCTATTTTCATTTTAGGTGGCGGTGAATACTACAGCCACGAACATATTTTTCTAATGCCAGAACTCACCCAAACAGGGGCGGTTCAATCCGCTCAAAAAGCTTATGACATGGCCGGCGTTAGTGCTACAGATATGGACGTTGCTGGCATTTACGATTGCTTTACTGGCACATTACTGATGATGCTTGAAGATTTAGGCTTCTGCAAAAAAGGCGAAGCAGGGCCGTTTGTAGAAGCGGGTGAAATCACTTACGGCGGTAGCATACCCACCAATACCCATGGCGGCATGCTGTCTTATGCTCATCCCGGTATTCCCGCCGCTTGGTACCATTTTGCAGAAGTTACAAAACAACTACGCCATAGCTGTGGAGAACGGCAAGTACAAGGCGCAGAACTAGGTTTGGTACACGCATTGGGCGCTGGCTTCTCAACACAAGCCACCACCATTTTGGGCAGGGAAAGCACTCTATGACTGAACAAGCACTAAAAAAACCATACCCCATTGCCGATGGCGACAGTCAGGTCTATTGGGACGGCATTAAAGATGGCAAGTTAATGCTGCAGCATTGTACCGACTGTGGCCATGTTCAATATTATCAACAGCGCTTATGCAGGCTATGCCAATCAGACAACCTAGTTCATAAACAAGCTAGTGGCAAAGGTGTTATATATTCCTACAGCGTAGTCCATAGAGCGCCGGGGCCAGCCTTTATAAAAGATGTGCCGTATGCAGTCTTGTTGGTAACGCTAGCAGAAGGGCCACGAATGATCAGTTCCCTAGTGGGAAAAGACTTTGAGGCGCTGGATTTTGATAAGCCCGTAACACTTCAAATTGTACAAATCAGTGACGATGTTTACCTGCCCTGTTTTTCATTGGTTTCGTAGTAATGCAAAGCTATAGAAAGTGAAACTCACATGGAAAAACGATGAATAAAGAAAATAACATTAAACAACCATTAAACGTTTATATGACGGCCAGACGCACGATATTTGACGCCGATATTTGTACATTTGTGAATGTTGCTGGCTTACAAGAACCTTTATTTGTTGATATGGAATACGTAAAATCAAATATGCCTGCATCGCATCAAAAACGTTTCGCACCCGGTCCTTTTTTAATATCTATGGGTATGGGGTTAGTGGCTCCCTTATTAATGACGGTATTGGAAGACCTTGAAAAGGTTCAACCATTTGGGCTGATGAAAGGCATGGTCAACGTTAATGCCGACATTAAACTACCGGGCTATGCGGGTGATACTATGCAAGTTGAATTGGTACCAAGCATTACCTCAGTTACGCAATCTGGCAACGTGTTATTGGCGTTACAGCATATTATGCGCAATCAAGACCAGCAAGTGATTGTTGATTTCACCGAAACGTTATTACTTGGTCCACCTGAAAAGACAGGTTAAAGGAAAGTACTAATCTGTTGAAATACGCTAATAGCGTGCTAGGGGGGGCTTTTAAAGAGGGTTTACCTTTAACTTCATTTATAAAATAATAAAACTTAATTAGAAAAAGTGTGTTTAAGTTGAAAGTATCGCAGAGCCACCTTATGCTGATAAAAAGTTGTATGCCACATAATTCAGCAAAGACAACTGTATGCATCACTAACATAACCAGGAGGTGTTGATATGAAAAGAATACTCATCACATCAATCGCTTTGGCGTTTGTGCTTTTTAGCAGCATTTGTTTGGCTGTTGATGGAGGTGCTGCACAGGCTGAGCGAATTAAACAACAATTAACGTCTTCAGGGCGTGATCAGTACGATGCGATTAAAGACCCTGGTAGAAAGCCAGTAGAAGTGATTCAATTTCTTGGTGTAAAAGCTGGGATGACTGTGCTTGATATATATACAGGTGCTGGCTATAACGCTGAGATTCTCTCTGCTGCAGTAGGGCCAAATGGGCTTGTATATGCGCAAAACTATCATTATGTATTACAGTTGATTAATGGTGCACGTCATCAAGCGATGTTAGCTAGATTGGCAAACAACCGATTACCTAATGTAAGGTACATGGTTGTTAATCCAGAGGATATGCCATTCGAAAATTCAGTTGATATAGTGTATTGGGGGTTTAATATGCACGATATTTATAACTCGGATAAGGCATACATTGGTGAGTCAGGGGTGCAGCTTTTTCTTCAAGGAATATATCGTGCGTTAAAACCGGGTGGTGTTTTGGGTGTCAGTGATCATGTGGGTGAAGAAGGCTACGATAATGTTAAATTTCACCGCCTTGAACCTCGTATTATGAAAGAAAT
>ERZ1027208.573-NODE-573-length-13843-cov-20.138091_pt1 | contig 13843 bp, 11 predicted proteins | sample MGYA00520867_ERZ1027208 | MGnify/ENA primary metagenome ERZ1027208 (study PRJEB33311, sample SAMEA4378413) | marine metagenome | biome: Marine biome; feature: Fjord; material: Water | collected 2014-07-20T08:00:00Z/2014-07-... | depth 75 m ...
ATGATTAAATTAAAAATCATATTTAACTGCAAAAATAGTATAAATTAGATAATGAGTAAGGTAAAATATTATTATGATTCAGACACGCTGTCTTATCGCAAGATAACACGGAAGAAAAGACGTACTTTTAAGTACCTTTTAGCTTTTTTAAGCGCAGCTGCCCTATTTGGTTTTTTGTTTGTTTTTTTAGCAAGCCAATTCCTTGAATCTCCTAAAGAAAAAGCATTAAAACGGGAATTGAGCAATATGCAATTGCAGTTTGACTTACTGAATAAAAAAATGGACGAGGCTCAAACTGTTTTAGCCAATATTGAAGACAGAGACAATAATATTTACCGCTTATATTTTGAAGCCAATCCAATTCCAGATGAACAAAGACAAGCTGGTTTTGGCGGAATAAACCGTTATAAAGCTTTTGAAGGTTTTGATAATTCAAAATTAATAAAAGAAAGCAATAAACGTATTGATATTTTACAAAAACGAATCGTCGTACAATCTAAATCTTTAGACGAAATTGCTGTATTAGCTGAAGAAAAAGAAAAACTTTTAGCTGCAATACCAGCTATTCAACCTGTTCGAAATGAAGATTTAAAACGTATGGCATCTGGCTACGGTATGCGATCTGACCCATTTACCAAAGCAAGGAAAATGCATTGGGGAATGGATTTTACAGCGCCTCGTGGCACACCTGTTTATGCTTCTGGAGATGGCGTTGTTACAAGAGCAGACAGTAATTCTTCTGGTTATGGAAACCATATAAGAATAGACCACGGTTACGGTTACGTTTCTCTTTATGCTCATCTTTATAAATACAACATAAAGAAAAACCAAAAAGTTAAACGTGGAGATTTAATAGGTTTTGTTGGAAGCACAGGTCGTTCTGAAGCACCTCATTTACATTATGAGATTTTTAAAGACGATGAACGCATAAATCCTATTAATTTCTACTACGGAAGTTTAACAGCAGAAGAATTTAGCGAACTTTTAGAGCACGCTTCTTTAGAAAACCAATCTTTAGATTAATGCAAATCGAACTCCCAGAAAAAAGATATTACACCATTGGAGAAGTTGCCAAGGCCTTTGATGTCAACACATCATTAATTCGGTTTTGGGAAAAAGAATTTGACGTCTTAAAACCAAAAAAAAACGCAAAAGGCAACCGTAAGTTTACGCCAGACGATATAAACAATTTAAAACTAATATATCATTTAGTAAAAGAAAGAGGTTTTAAATTAGAAGGAGCCAAAACGCATTTAAAAGAAGAAAAACAAAAAACACTCTCTAATTTTGAAATTATCACTAAATTAGAAGGAGTTAAAAATCAACTTATCAAACTTAAAAACCAACTATAAAACTATACTATCATGAAAAAATGGCTTATACCTGTAATTGTTTTGGGAATAATTGCAGTTGCAATATATTCTTGGGGGAAAAATTTTAATAATACAGCTGTAGATTTAAGTGAATCTGCAACAAAAGCTTGGGGAGATGTTGAAAGCAGCTACCAAAGAAGAAGCGACCTTATTGGTAGTTTGGTAAAAACAGTACAAGGTGCTGCCGATTTTGAAAAAGGAACGCTTGAAGCTGTAATAAATGCTAGAGCAAAAGCATCATCTATTACTATTGATCCTTCAAATATAACACCAGAACAATTAGCTCAGTTCAATCAAGCTCAAAGTGGCTTAAGCAGTGCTTTATCTCGTTTATTAGTAACAGTTGAGCGCTATCCAGACATAAAAGCCAATCAAAACTTCTTAGAATTACAAAGTCAATTAGAAGGCACAGAAAACAGAATAAATGTTGCAAGAGATCGCTTTAATGAAGCTGTAGAGCCATACAACAAACACATTAAAAGATTCCCTAATTCAATTTTAGCAGGCATTTTCGGGTTTGACGATATGAACTATTATAAAGCTGAAGAAGGAAACGAAAAAGCTCCGGAAATAGAATTCGATTTTAAATAAAATTATGCAAGATCCTGTTGAAGCATTTCTAACAACAATTGAAGAACAAGAAGTTGTTGCTGCCATTCGTGAAGCAGAAAAACAAACTTCAGGAGAAATACGCGTACACATTGAAAACACTTCTAAAGGCGACATCAACAAACGTGCTTTAGAAGTGTTTTCTATTTTAAAAATGAACAATACAAAACTTCAAAATGCAGTATTGCTCTATGTTGCTGTTAATGATAAAGCTTTTGCTATCTACGGAGACAAAGGTATTAACAATGTCGTAACAAAAACCTTTTGGGATGACACAAAAAACCTTATACAATCACATTTCAAACAAGGCCATTTTAAACAAGGTTTGGTGGATGGAATATTAAAAGCAGGTGAAGAATTAAAAGCTCATTTTCCTTGGCATCATTCTGATGAAGATGAATTACCAAACACGATATCCAAAGGCTAATGTACAATCTGAAAAACATACTTTTTCTAATCCTAGGTTTTTGTTTTTTTCAAATAAGTTTTGCTCAATTTGAAATACCAGATAAACCTTCGAAAATTGAAGACCAAACAAGTCTTTACGATTACATAGGCTTATTATCGGTTTCAGAAAAAAACAGTTTAGAGCAAAAGCTCATAAAATATTCAGATACAACTTCTACACAGATTGTTGTTGCAATAATTAGTTCTACTGAAGGTGAATATATTAATTACCTAGGTACAAAATGGGCAGAAAAATGGGGCATTGGAGATGCTAAAAAAGATAATGGGATTTTTATTCTACTTGCTAAAGATGATCGAAAAATTGGCATAAATACAGGAAAAGGAACTGAGCATTTAATGACAGATGCTATGTCTCGTAGAATTATTGAACAAGACATTATTCCCTATTTCAAGCAAAACGATTATTACGGCGGTTTAAATCGAGGTACTGATGCTGTTTTCGAGGTAATGACTGGCGAATACCAAGGCACGAGACAATCTAGCAGTGAAGGCTTCCCTATTGGGCTTATCTTCTTTCTATTTATAGTCTTTGTAATTATCCTTATTTCTATTTCTAAAAACAGAAGAGGCGGCGGCGGAAGCGGTCGTGGCTTTAAAGAGCGTTCTACAACACAAGATATTCTTGAAGCCATAATACTTAGTAATTCCGGTCGTGGTGGTTACAGACGCAGTTCTGGTGGCTTTGGCGGTTTTGGAGGAAGTTCTGGTGGTGGTTTTGGTGGAGGTGGCTTTGGTGGCGGTTTCGGCGGCGGAAGTTTTGGCGGTGGCGGCGCTTCTGGCGGTTGGTAGTCTTAACTAGATAGTATTAAATTTGGTGAATAAAAAATATCTTACTCTTAATAAATTAATACAATTAGCCATAAATTTAATAGGCTCTCTATTCTTTTTTTATTCTACAGCTGTAGTTCGCGGTATGTATGTGTTTAAAATATCATTAAGTGGTTTAAAAAAATTTACATTTCAATCGCTTATAGAAGCTTTTGTTATTTATGGTGTGCTGTTTTTAATAAACTTCTTTTTTTTCAAAAAAAGAAAATCAAAAAAACCTCTCCTAAAATCTTTTCTATGCTTTCTAATTCCCTTTACAATATCTATGTTTTGGTTATATCTTGTTTTAATAAATATATGATTAATAATATTAATCGTTTAAATATCAACTTTCAAATAGTAAACATAAAAATGAGCAAGCATAATAAAAGGCTGTGGTTCTAAATGGAATTAAAAAAAATGCATTCCGCCATCATTTGTTTCTCCTTTAGATCCTAAGCTATTAAATTTCCAGCTAAAGCTCAACATAAAGTATTGTTTTAAAACGGTGCTTTGAGAATCTTCTATATAATCTTGTGTTGCTGTTCTTCTTGCATTTGTATTTTGATCCAATAAATCGTAAACCTTTAATGTTAAAGCGCCTTGGTCTTTTAAAATTGAATATGCCAAAGTAGAATTCCAGAACCAAGCACTTTTCTGAAAACCATCAGCCACATTAGGATTATAATTAAAATTCACATCATTGCGCCACTCAAACTTTTTAGGTAAAAATGTAGCTGTTCTAATACCTACTCTATGCGTTAAGAAGTCCCTGTCCTCAAAAGCTTCAATATCGTACTTGTTTTTTGTTAATGTTAAACGGTACCAAGGTTTAAACTCCATTACTTTATCCCAAGTAAACTCTAAACTTAAATTTGGAGTTATCGAAGTGACTTTACTCGCATATTTTACATCATTATTAAAATTAATGTTTTTTGAAAAATTTGCCCAAGTTCCAACCCTTACTCTCACTTTCCTTATTGAATCCAACTTAAATTCCTTGCTGTAACTACCGCCAAAACTACCTCTATAATTACCACTTACATTTGCATAAGTTGTACTTCTCTTTAATGTTTCTGGGTCTACAACTGTTTTTGAAACCACTTGATTGTTATTAAAATCAAGATTTGTATTCATAAAAAACCCTGTTCTCTTTTGCCAATCATAGGCATTAAAACCTAAATAAAAACTATGGTTTTTAGAAGGCTCTAAATCTGGATTACCCACAATAGTATTTAATGGATTTGATACATCTGTAAATGCTTGTAACTGTCTTAACGCTGGTGGACTAGTTCTATAATCATAACCCATATAAACAGATGATTTTTGACTGAACCTGTAATTAAAATAAGAATCTATTTCAAAAGCTTCAAAATCGCGTTCTACATTAAACTGCGGTCTCAATAAATCTTGATTTTCCAATGTTCGAAATACATAATTACCTTTTAAGCTCGTTGACCATTTTTCTTTTTTATAAGTTAGCCTTAAACCTGGTTTGCTCTGTGTATCTATATATTCAAAATCTGTACTTAAATCTTCATTAAACACATCATAGTCTTGTGTTGTTTGATCTAAATCGTATGTGCTTTGCCTGTTTTCATCTTTATCCCTTTGATATTCATATTCAAAATTCAAAAAGAATTCTTTAGCAATCAATGGCAATCTATAAGTAACTTCTGCATCAAGACCATTACTTTTATTCTCACCATCGGTGAATTGATTTCTATCTATAATTTCAGGATTAGTCCCAAATACTTCTGTATTGGAATTTAAATAATCATCAGTCTCATTTGAGCTTAAACTATTATTAATTTCAAATTTCAAAAAAGCCCCTTTATTACCAAATCGTTTGGTTAAGCTCAATTCGTTTTCAAAATTTCTTCCGCTGTTTTCTACAGAAGAATTTACTGAAGACTGATTGGTCAACACTCTATCTTCATCAAAAGTTTGCTCTGCACTGTTAAATTGTGTTATGGTTTTTGAGTAACCAAATGATGGTGCTACATTAATTAAAAATGTGGTATCTATTTCAACTTCAAAATCTAAGTTGGCATTATGGCTATCTGTGTCATTATCTGAGCGAGAACGAGAATTTGTAAAAAAACGGGAGTCTGATAAAATAGTTTCTCGTTGTGATGACGATTCGTTTTCAGAGCTACTAGAAGAATAAAAATAATCTCCAGAGACATCTGTTTTCTCTCCTATTTTATCTGCATAATTAGCTCCTGCATTTTTTGATGTTGTAATGCCTTGACCTCCACCAAAGCTTCGACCTCCAATTGAAAAGGAACCATTACTATTCCACGTTGTATTACCGCTTCTTCCAAACATTTTCGAAATCTCACCAAAACTAAAACCTGGTGAATTTGTATTGTTGCCACCAGCTAGAACACTTATACGCTGGTCGTTATCAAAAACATTAACCATACCTGCAAACTCGTAACGTTTATCTGTTCCTGCACCTGCTGCAACACGTCCAAAAACACCTTTATTATTTTCTTCTTTTATAGTTAAGTTTATGGTTTTATTTTCCTTATCGCCTGCTTCACCGGCATAAGCTTCAGATTTTGTTTTTGTATCTACAATCTGAATTTTTTCAATAATTTCTTTAGTTAAATTTTTGGTTGTTATTGATGGGTCATCTCCGAAAAAAGGCTTGCCATTAACTAATATTTTATTGACTTCTTTTCCGTTTACAGTAATCTTTCCTTCTTCATCAATTTCAACACCTGGCAATTCCTTTAATAAATCTTCGACATTAGCGTCCTTTTTTGTTTTAAAGGATTTTACATTAAATTCTAATGTATCTTTCTTTATGGTAACTGGTGCCGTAGATCTTATTATGACTTCATCTAAAGTATTAGAATTTGTTTCCAACGGAATAATTTCTAAATCTATTTCTTCTTTATCTAGCTTAATGTTTTGAAAATATGTTTTATAACCTACATAAGAAATAAATAAATTCAAACTTTCGTCTGTGCTTTTATCTTCTAAACTAAACGCTCCATTTCTATCTGAAATAGTATAAGTTACCAAAGAACTATCTCTTACCCGTTGTAAATAAACCGTAGCTGCTTCAAGAGGAGACTGGTCATCTTCAGCTATTAATTTACCTGAAATTTTAAATGATTTTGATTGTGAAAAAGAAATTGAAACACATAACAGTGCTAGAAATAAAAGAAAATGACGCATAAAATTGATTGATGATGGTTTATAGCATAATATCTAAACAAACGAAAATAAACGCTAAAACTTATTAAACTCTTAAAAGAATTATAAAATTTGAAATAGAGAAGCTATTTTAAATGAATTCAAATTATATTTTTAGGGTAAAGTGCCCTTTAAATTGCCTTCCGTTTTCTAAAGTTACAGAAAACCAGTAATCTGAAGTAGGCATAGAAACTCCATTATATGTACCATCCCAACTATCATTTGGATTAGACATTTGATATATTATTTTACCATATCTATCAAAAATACGGACAACAGCTTTTGACTGAAACTGATTAGAAATTCCTTTAATTTGCCACGTATCATTTTTGGTATCATTATTTGGTGTAAAAAAACTAGGATAACCTATTACTGAAACTTCTTCTTCAACGATGCCACAATTGTTTTTTACATCTTTTACATAAACGGCGTGAACTCCTGCCTCAATATCATCAAAAACATTGAAAGGCTGATAAGGTCCATTAATATTGTCTAAGGCATAATTGTAATCACCTTCGCCAGACACTAGCACTGTAATACTATTATTTGAAGACACATCAACTACTTCAATTGAATCTATAATTGCTATGTTTGATGGCAGTACAGTTATTGTTTTTTGTTTAAAACAATCTGTTCCCGGATTTGAAACCGATACGGTATAAACACCAATTTGATTAACTTCAATTTCTGAAGTTGTTTCACCTGTAGACCAACTATATAAATAATTTGAAGGAGAACCATTCATAACCCCAGCTACCAAAGTAATCGTTTCAGGAAAAGCATTTAAACAATAATAACCCTCTTCATTTATTTCTATATTAGGTAAAGGGTGCACAATTAAATTCACTTCTGTAATAGCATAACAATTATTACCCTGTTCTACTCTTGCATAAATAGTTTGATTGTATGCTTCTGTATTAGTATAACTATTTGACAGTTCATTGTCTTGCAATAATGATTCACTATAAGATTCGTAATATGAAAGCGTAAGGTTTTGAGGCAATCCGCTTAAAATTTGATTGTCTGCCAAAGACAAATCAAAAGACACTAAACCATCTTCAATAGCATCGTCGCATAAGTTAAGTTCTGCTGTATTGGAGTTTGCTACACTTACTTCTAAAGTAACTTGAGCTATATCACTGCAACCTGTTACTGTATTTATGACATTTGCATAAACTATTTGACCATTAAATGTGTTTGTATAATTATCCCCATCAATTAACGTGGTTAAAGTACTATCTTCATAATATTCAACTTGGATATTTGTTGTTATTCCTCCTGATATGTCTTCTGAATAATCACTAATATTAAAAACTGTTATTCCATCACTCAAACCACTTTCATCACATTGAATAATTGTTGTGTCTTCTACTATTGGCAAAGGATTAATTGTTGCTGTGATAGAAATTCTTGTTCCATCTGTACAACCAGCAAATAAAGGCAACACCCAAAATGTTGTAGTTGAAGTTAAAATAGGAGAATAAGAAAACCCAGTATGTATTGGTGTTGATGACGTTTCTGAATCAAACCAAAGGACTTGATCTGTATTTGTTATTACACCTAAATTAATTACACTGGATTCACAACCATTAAAATCACTTACTGAAGTTTTAGGTGTTATAATGGATACACTTGCAGATAAATTAATTTCTGGTTCTCCTGGAAAACCACCAAACTCCACTATATAACCTTTGGGATGATAAGCACTGTTAGAATCTGTATCTCCTGTGTTTGGCAAATCATTCCAAGCGCCTGACAAACCTATACTTGGGTCTGTAATATGTGCATAATCTTCATTTCCTTGAAAATCGTTAGGTTCTCCAGTATTCCAAAAATAAAACAATCCATTTTGCGGCGTCCCATTAGATTGTCCTAACCAAAATACAGTTCCGGCTTCTGGCCCTGTTACCCACTTCCAAGTGCCTTCATTTTCTGCATCATTAGCTCCAATCCAACCTGTTCCTGGGCTTTGTTCTCCTGCTAATTGGGATTCTTCTGCTGTAGTAAGAGTCGCTAAATATCCTTGCAAACCAAAATAATCTAGGTTTTCAGCAGCCGTTTTAGCATCACTCCAAGTAACCCCAAGATCAGAAACATAAAAATAATAATGTCCTGTTGAAGGCAAATAATTAGCATTCCCAATATTTATTGAAAGGAATTTGTCGTCTGTAAAAACTGTTTGTGTCGTTTGAAAAACAACCGCTTCAATTGCAGCTTCATATTCTGAAAAAGTAGCGACACCAGAAAGTGCCAATTCTCCTTCAGCTTGTGACCAAGTTGCAGAAATATTGGGATGTGTGCCCATTAAAGACAAAATATCTTGTCCAATTGTATAACCTTCAGAAATTTGTATATATACAGCATCTAAAGTCGTATCTGTTGCATCTGGATCTGTAATGGTTACTTGGTTAGCAATATTTGTAGAATCACCTTCGCAATAGTATTGATTTCCTGTAGCGACAATTGATGTTGGTAAATCTTGCGAAAAACCTTTACTACAAAATACTATTAAAAAAAATAATATTGATATTACTATTCTATTATTCATCCTCTATTTATAAAACAAGAATAGTAAAGATAGTTTATTTTTTACGCATATATATACTTACAGGCACTCCATTGAAATCGAACAAATCTCTTAGTTTGTTTTCTAGGAAACGCTTGTATGGATCTCGTACATATTGTGGTAAATTACAGAAAAATGCAAATTGTGGTTGCGGAGTCGGCAACTGCATTATATACTTAATTTTTACAAATTTCCCTTTATATGCTGGTGGCGGATAATTTTCTATTAACGGTAACAAGGTGTCGTTAAGCACACTTGTTTTAATTTTTTTACTTCTGTTTTTGTAAACTTCTACAGCTGTTTCTATAGCTTTATATATACGCTGTTTTGTTAATGTAGAAATAAATACAATTGGTACATCTGTAAACGGTTCTATTTGTTTTCTTATGTGTTTCTCATAAGCAACAGTAGTCTTATGGTCTTTTTCTACCAAATCCCATTTATTTACAAGAATTACAATTCCTTTTCGGTTACGTTCTGCTAACCAAAAAATATTTTGTACTTGACCGTCAAAATCTCTTGTGGCATCTACAACCAATAAGCAAACATCACTATGTTCTATTGCACGAACACTTCGCATTACAGAATAGAACTCTAAATCTTCTTTTACTTTGGATTTTTTTCTAATTCCAGCGGTATCCACTAAATTAAAATCAAAACCAAAACGGTTATATTTTGTATCAATAGAATCACGCGTTGTTCCTGCAATATCGGTTACGATGTATCTATTTTGTCCTATTAAAGTATTTATAAATGACGATTTTCCTGCATTTGGACGCCCTACTACTGCAAAACGTGGTAATTCATTTTCTTCTACTTCTTCTTTTTCAGGTAAAGCTTTAACTAAATCATCTAGTAAATCTCCTGTTCCACTTCCATTTATACTTGCAATAGTGTAATAATCACCTAATCCTAATGAGTAAAACTCAACGGCATCTTCTTCACGTTTACCATTATCTACTTTATTGACTACTAAAAATACAGGTTTTTGAACTTTTCGTAATAATAGAGCAACGTCTTCATCCATTCCTGTCACACCGCTTTCTACATCTACCATAAAAATGATAGCATCTGCTTCTTCAATAGCTAATTCTACTTGTTTATCTATTTCAGCTTCAAAAACATCATCACTTCCTTTCACATAACCACCTGTGTCAATCAACGAAAATTCTTTACCATTCCAATCACTCTTTCCGTAATGACGGTCTCTTGTAACACCACTTACGGCATCTACAATGGCTTCACGACGTTGTATTAAACGATTAAAGAATGTTGATTTTCCAACATTTGGTCTTCCTACTATTGCTACTATATTACTCATATTTTTATGTTTTTCTGCATTACATATCCTGTAAGCGAGTGCAAAGGTAGTGTTTAGTTCGAGAAAAAATAGTAATTTCCTTTCATTATGAGATAATTATGAATAAAAAATTAAATGATATTGTTTTAAGACCAAGGTTTAAAATTGAACTACAACAAAGTAATGAAGATGCTTTAAAAGCTTTTGAAGATGAAATAGATAAACAATCTGAATTTATTATTTCTAGAATTGACGATCACGTCTTTATAAAATTACCTAAAGATAAGCAACATTTCTGGTCTCCTCAATTGCATTTAGAAATTAATGAGATAAACAAAAACGCTAGTTTACTCTATGGTTTATTTGGACCTAGCCCCACTGTTTGGACCTTATTTATGTTTCTTCATTTTATGGTTGCTGGATTATTTATTGCTTTTGCTATCTGGGCCTATTCAAACTACGCATTAAAAACATCTTATCTTATGCAAATTTGGGGAATGGTTTTAATGCTAATTATTTGGTTGGGATTATACTTTGGTGGTAGCATAGGAAAAACATCCAGTAAAACAGAAATGATGGCTTTGCACCATTTTATGAACCGCACTTTAAATCTCTAAAAAAGAAAAGAGGCTGTTTAAAACAACCTCTTTAAAATTAATTTATATTCAATACTTATTGAAGATTTTCATAAAAACTAACTGTTCCACTATCTTCATTTGAAACCACTAAAATATCTTTTCCATTCGGGCTCTTTTCAGCAGGAATAACTAATAATCCTTCTGGTGCAAAATCTCCTGAATGTGATAAAATAGACATAAAAACAGGAGCCGTTGGGTTGGTGATGTCGTAAACCATTACTTGGCTATTGCGTTCTAGACCAACAAATAAAATATAGCGCTCGTTTCCTATATTTAAAACTTCAACAGATTCTGGTTCTGCGCCTTTATCGTCGCTACGTTTGTCTGTTTCATCATCTTCCCAATCCCAGTTAAAACGATCTGGTGTGTTTAATAACACTTCTGTTGAAATACTGCTACCGCTATCGTAAACCAACGCTCCGTTAGCAGACCATATACTAAACGAACGTGCACCATAGCTATAAATAACATCTGCATCACCATCGTTATCTGTGTCACCAATAGTATTTGTAACTTTTAAACGTCCTAAATTTATTTCATTTAAATAATCTTCTGAAGCTGGAAATAGTGTTGAATCAAGTGTTAAATCATCAACTCTATCTTCTTCACTAAACCCATCATAATCTCTTGAATCTCCTTCGTTTGCTGAAATAATATATTCTGTTCCACCAATTTTAACTGCAGTAATTGCATCTGGTTGATACATTCCCATTACTGGCCAGTTTTTAAGCTCTGTTACTAAATCTTTATCACTAGCATCGATTTCATTACCAGGTAAATTATAATCTTTAAATCCTAACGGATATATAGTTTCGATCGTTTTAGTCAGTAAATTAACTTTTGCTATTCCGTTATTTTCTTGAAGCGATACCCAAGCTGTTTGAGAATCTTCTGAAATTGCTATATATTCTGGTTCTACATCTTGTGCTAAACTTGCATTTGGACCAAACACTCTAAACCCTTGACTTTCTAATGAAGCTTCTTGGCTATTAAATAATGTGAAATCTAAAGTAGTAACGCTATCATCATTTAAATCAATAATACTTATTGTACCCATTGGATCTACATCATAATCATCGTTTGGTTCTCCTTCGTTTGCTGAAAGAATTAAATTACCATTTTTAGAAAATGTAACCATATCTGGTAAAGCGCCTACGGTATATTGATTAATTAATGATGCATCTGAAGTATTGTACACCATTATTTGCCCTGGGTTTTGTTTTACAGGAGCTTCTACAGCAATAGCTAGTTTACCATCATACACTGCAACACTATTAGGTGCTCCAAAAGCTGACAAGCTTATTGGAGATTCTAGTATTGGAGCATCTAAATCTGAAATGTTATAAACTGAAACCTGATTAGATTCAACATTAACAATAAACAACTTATTTGTAGTTGCATCAAAAGCAGAAATTTCTGAAGCACCAACGCCTCCTACATTAATTGTTGATTTGTATTGAAAATTTACAGCTGTATTGATTGGCGTAGGTAATTCGCCATTTGTATTATCATCATCGTTTGCACAGCTAAAGTTTAGTATTGCCAAGAATACTAGTGGTAATTTAAAGAAATATTTCATTTTTGGGTTTTTGATTAACTACAAAAATGAAACTTAATCTTTATGTGAAAGTTATCTAAAAGGAATTATTAGGTTAACAATTACTATTGATTGTAACCAAAACGTTTCAGCTGTCTTTGATCGCTTCTCCAATTCTTATTTACTTTCACATATAATTCTAAGTGTATTTGTTTACCAAAAAACTTTTCCAAATCTTTTCTAGCTTCTACTCCTACTCTTTTTAGAGCGCTTCCTTTATGTCCAATAATAATCCCTTTTTGTGTTTCGCGCTCTACCATAATTACTGAACGTACCCTTATTATTGTTTCTTCTTCAAAAAACTCTTCAGTATCAATTTCTACAGCATAAGGAATTTCCTTTTTATAATGCATTAAGATTTTTTCACGAATGGTTTCATTTATAAAAAAACGTTCTGGCTTGTCGGTTAACTGGTCTTTAGGGTAATAGGCTGGAGATTCTGGAAGAAGTTCTATTATTTTATCAAAAACTTCTTTTACATTAAAACCTTCTAAAGCAGAAATAGCAATAATTTCAGCGTTTGGCACTTTCTCTGCCCATAACTGCACTTGCTCTTCGAGTTGTTCTTGATTAGATTTATCAATTTTATTAAGCAATAATAAAACAGGGATTTTAGCGCTTTTAATTTTATTGAAAAATGATTCGTCTTTTAATTCCTTTTCACCAATCTCAACCATATAAATAAGCACGTCTGCATCATCAAAGGCGGATTTCACAAAATCCATCATTGATGCCTGCAACTCATAAGCTGGTTTTATAATCCCTGGTGTATCACTTAAAATAACCTGAAAATCATCTCCATTTACAATACCTAAAATACGGTGTCTTGTTGTTTGCGCTTTTGAAGTAATTATAGACAATTTTTCGCCTACAAATGCATTCATTAAGGTTGATTTACCAACATTAGGATTACCTATAATATTTACAAAACCTGCTTTGTGCTCCATTGTATTACATTTTAATAGGCTACAAAGTTACAACCTTGGTTTGTCAAAACCTCAATTCTCAATATAATAGTTATACTATGGAATACAATCTTTAATTTTAGATTGTACTTAACAAATGATATTATGCTTTTTTTCCACCTAAAAAACTACCAACTAAAGCGACCAAACCCAGTGCAATTGTTATGTAAGAATTAGTGTTATCCTGAGCCTCTACATTTAAAGGACCTACACTAACTGATGCTTCTGGAGCTATTAAAGTGTAAATACCATATCCTAAAAGGATTATTCCTACTACCAATAAAATTTTCTTAATTGAGCTATTCATAAT
>ERZ1027208.574-NODE-574-length-13836-cov-7.556854_pt1 | contig 13836 bp, 11 predicted proteins | sample MGYA00520867_ERZ1027208 | MGnify/ENA primary metagenome ERZ1027208 (study PRJEB33311, sample SAMEA4378413) | marine metagenome | biome: Marine biome; feature: Fjord; material: Water | collected 2014-07-20T08:00:00Z/2014-07-... | depth 75 m ...
TTACTAACCTATGCTGAACGGATGAACTTGGCGGCTGAACTAGCCGAAAACGGACGCATCGCGTTGGACATGTTTGACCCAGCCAAATTTGATTTGGTACTGATGGATGTTGCCATGCCAGAGATGGATGGCCTTGAAGCGACACGGCAGATACGGCGCAAATGGGCACATGTGAAATTGCCCCCCATTATCGCCCTGACCGCACATGTAATGGATGCCATTGCAGAAGACGCCGCAGTTGTCGGAATAGACATCATTTTGTCAAAACCGATCCCCTTTGCGGATCTAAAAGAGGCATTAGAAATCGCATTGGTGGATAGTGTTTCCTACCCACCGAGCGATGCGCGCATATTAAAAGAAACCTCATCTGCTACTGGTAATACGACTATCTTTACGAAAATGTCGCCTGACACTTTGACTGAGATGTTGGCTATTTTCTCTGAAGAAATGCTTGTTGATCTTGCCCAAAAATACGTCGTGGACACTTCGGCACGCCTTGAAAAAATCCAACACGCTATCGGCAAGAAGGATGCTAAATCTGTCGCTCAAGAGGCCCATTCAATCAAAGGAGCTTCTATGGTTTTGGGCTTTACGGACATGTCTGAATGGGCTCGGCAAATTGAAAAGGAAACGCTAAGTAATCTGAACGCCACTGGATGCATTCAAAACATGCTGGCTGAGCTTGAAGATCTTTCAGCGAGCCTTTAATCGCAGGTTCCCAAATGAGAACATCTCAGAACTTAAACTTGTAGGTCACTGAAATAGTGCCGCCCAATATGCCCTGCGTGGAACCACTGGTCTTATTCCAAAAGAACCGATTATTGGCATAGTTGCTGTAGGTGATTTTCCAGTCATCGTTGATGCGGTAACTGGCAACATACGCAAAATCCGGATCCCAGGTTTCTTGCTTGCCTGGAAAATACGCGTAAGCAGTTCCGCTGATCCACAAACGTTCTGTCACCGCATAGCTGCAGGTCAGATTTATTGTTTTGTCAGTAAGATCAGGCAATGCCAGACTGGCCGAACAGCCTATCGTTTTCTCATTTGGCAAGCGAACCTTGGGCAACTTATAACTGGCCCGTAGCGTACCGGATGTCAGTGAATCTACAAAAGTACTGCTCGAATTCTCAATGCGCCCCGAGTAGTTCGAATAGCTCAATGTCAGTTTTTCGGTAGCACGGTAGGTGAGCGCATAGGTGAATTCTGCATCCCAAGGCGCTTTTTGGTGTTTGTCACCATATCCCAAAACGGAAACACGCAAATATAACTTTTTGCTTAGGCGCGCCCCGCAACCAAGACTTGCACGTGGTTTCCCAAACCGTGTCGAGCTAGTATCGTGGTTTGTGTACCTCAATGTAACGCTGCCCGAAATCGAACAAGACAGTTTCATCCGCTCAAATATCGTTTCACGGGCTTTTGTGGTTTGGGCAACAGGCGCGTCTCGAACAACTGGTTCTTCTTTTACGGTCCATTGCTGCGGTGCGGTTTTTGTGGGTTTTCGTTGTGTGGTTGCACGTGTCCGAACCGCTGACACCTTGTGTATTGGGTTTGATTGTTGATTGGCCTCACCAGAACATCCACCTGATGTTCCCTGCCCCGAACATGCTGGCATCACCCCTTCGGACTTTACCGTAACAGGCTCCAATTCAGCAGTCGCAACATCCGCCGCCACATTTTCCGCTGGTTTTTCTTGCGGTGGCGATTGAACAACATCTGGGCCCGTACCTGCAAGAACCCACTCTGCAATATACCCAGCAAGCGCTGCCCCATCAGGGGACGCAGGCAGTGTTGGCTTGGGCCCTCTTACCGCTGGAAAAACCTCGATTTTTCCAGCCATATCAGAAATCGTGCACGAAATACCCTTAACGCAATTCAACCGAAACAAAACTGTGCGCGGATTCTGCGCCTGCATCACTGCCCCTGAACCATCCGAAAACAAGACATACCGCAATCCGTTGATTTCTCCCCGTTGGTGGCGTGACATGTGTAAGGCGCTGGGGAGATCAACGATGATTTCTTGCGCCGTCGGGATGGCGGGATCCGCAGTATCTACAATGACAGAACCCGAGAACGGCACGGTAGGATTTGAAGACGCTGGTGTTTGGGCAGCTACTGTAGCTGGTGCAGTCAGCAAGAGGGCTACACCGCAAAGCAACCTTGCATAAGGCGAAGGACTACCCTGTCGCAACATCACACGCACGCATGCCGCAGCCGCATTTCTGCGGCGGGCATCTCCATGCATTGCGAGGTAGGTGACATACTTTCGGACCTTCTGTTTGGGCTAGCTTAATAGACTATCTGCCGAAAATGGCAGGTTTGCGGTACATGTTGGCCATCGTAATCTCAGTCCCTGAATGTTCAGTAAAAACAGCAGTGCACCGCACAAGCATGCACGCGTAACGTCAGCAATTTCAAAAAATTCATTCCCGCACAACGAGAAACGACCAAGGCTACGCTCTTGCCCCACTCCCCTTATCCCAGCGGTCATTGGACCTATCCGTTTGCGCCGTTTGTTCTCTATTTGCCAGTCTGCCCAACTGGTCGCTGACCCGTCATAAAACATCAAAGGCTCCGTTATGGAACTAACAACACCCTGAACAGAACCACTGCACCAAGCAAATCGATGGCTTTGTTCTTTGACCGGAAAAAGGAAATCATCATGCCTGTCACATCAGACACAAACAACGTTACATTCCTTGGCACTTCAAACGACGACAAAATCACCAACGGTTTTGAGAACTTGGATGGTCAGGTACTAACCTATGAAGAAATTGATGCTGTCGCCATTAACGGCCGCACAGGCGACGATGAGATCACCACTGCCGACGGTAATGATTTAGTTGCTGGTGATATGGTTGGATCCGAATGGACACTTGTTGACGGCGAATGGTCCTATGACAGTTCGGCAGTTGAAATCAGCTCGTACGGTGCGACGACATCTTTTCACGACACCATCACAACCGGACTCGGCAATGACGTGCTGCTCGGCAACGGCGGGAACGACATTCTTTCCGCTGGCGCTGGCAATGACATCATCAACGCAGGCTTAGGAAATGATCGCGCCTTTGCAGGTACCGGCAACGACACTGTCAATCTAGAGACCGGCGATGACTACGTTGAAGCAGGCTTGGGCGATGATATCGTTAATGGCGGCGCGGGTGATGATGTCATCTTTGGTGACCTTGCGGGCGATAACCTACTGACAAATGAAGACGCCGATGCAACGACCTTTGCCGCATTAGCACAGGGCAGCGCATGGGCAATGACAGACGATCAAGGCACCACACAAATTTCCCAATCAGCAGAAACAGTTGCAGGCGAAACCTACACTATTTCCTTTAGTTTGGCTGCTAACTTTTCTGGTGGTAAATCCACTGCAGAAGTTGACGTAATCTGGAACGGCGAAGTTATCGACACGGTACAAACAACCTCAGGCGCATTCGAAACGTTCGAGGTCGACGTCATAAGCACTGGCGAAGAAGGCGCGCTTAGCTTTCGCGCAGTAGATGCGGCCGACAATGGCAAATACAATTTTGACGGTCCAATCGTCACCTACGACAAAGAGATCTCCATCGGCGGCTCCGACGTTACAGTGACCGCATTCGCCCCCGGCCAGTCCAACCTTTATCAGGTGATCGACGGCCAACTGAATGTTTTTGACGTAGAAAACAGCACCTACACTTCGGTCGGTGACGTACCTTCATTCAAAACCAACTCCGTCGGTTTCAACATCCAGGATGACCTTATCTATGGTGTAGCAAAGAGCAACGGGTTTGACTCCTTGGGCACACAGGTAAACACCACCGACATCGTGATGATAGACGCAAATGGCGACACATACCGCGTGGGTGAGGGTTTTTACGGTGATTATGTCGGCGACTTCGACAATGACGGTAACTTATGGACGTTTCACTCCGCGATTAACCGCATCAGTGTTGTTGATGTCGATAATCTGGACACAGATGGTAACCCAGTTATTCAGCATTTTAAGTTCCCGACAAACATGTTCAACCATCGCACCTTTGACGTCGCCTTTGATGCACAACACAACAGTTTTCTTGCTGTGGTTGCACCAGCCAACAATGGCGGCAATGGCACTGTTATCCGTATGGATTTAAGTATGATCGCAGTGGGTGGGACCCCAACATTTACCCAGCTAGAGATCTCAGGCACGCTGTTTGACGACACCATGCAAAACGGCATTTCACGTGGCGCATATGGCGCTGTGTTCTTTGACGGTGATGGCAACCTTTTCTACGGCCTGAACAATGGCGATCACGACTTGAACCAGTCAACAGGCACGCAAGGCGCAATCTACCGCGTGAACATGGATTGGGACGCGGGCGAGGCCTATTCAGAGTTCATGTCCGAAGCCCCCTCCACGGGTTCAAACGATGGCGCAGTTGACCCCCGCTCTGCGGATGCCTTTATAAACATTGATGCAGATGCGGCGGTCCTGTTGCGTGATCCTTCCTTGACCTTGGTAGAAGGCGGAAACGACACCCTGCGGGGCGGTGAGGGCAATGATGAAATCCACGGCAATGAAGGTGCAGATGACATCAACGGCGGCGCAGGTAATGACATTTTATCCGGCGACCAAGGGAATGATCTCATTTCCAGCAGCGAGGGAAATGATACCGTTTACGGCGGCGCAGGGGACGATAAACTGCGCGGCGAAGCGGGCAATGATCTGCTGGTTGGGAACGAAGGCAACGACTATCTTTCCGGCGGCACTAACAACGACGTTTTGATCGGCGGCGAAGGCATTGACAAAATCGTCGGCGGCACAGGATCTGATGTTATTCGGGGTGGTTCAGGCGATGACCAAATTTGGGGGGGAAACTGGTCAGGCGATGCAGAAGCGGACACCTTTGTTTTTGAGCAAAATACCGGTCGCGACTTTGTACATGATTTTGAGGCTAACCACGACATCATCGACCTTTCAGCCTTTAACACAAACATGGATGCAGTTCTTGGTGCATCACACGACGAAGGATGGGCCACAATCATAGACTTATCTCAGCTGGACGGCGGCCAAGCGCAAGACAAGATCATCTTACGCTCTGTCGATTTAGCAGCACTCGACATTGATAACTTTAGCTTTTGATCCATGATTTCGAGGGCAGAATTGCAGTGCATTAAGTACACTGCCCTGCCCTCGGTCCCATTTCAGTTTCATAGCAACGAACCCGACAGCCCAGCCAATGATTTACGCCTGCCGGAATCGACCAAACTCCGGATCGTTTAATCACAGAAGTGAAAAACTCGGCCTATAGTTGCCGTCCTACCAAACGGGCGCAGAGATCAAACAAACGAAATCGCGACATCATTTCCAAACGATCAAAATGGAAAGAACCGTTGGGATACAATGTTCTTTGATGATTTCATGTCAGCAATCGAAACGCGTCATCGTGCGGTTGGCGTTTGAGACGCGCGTGCTTTTAAGTATTTCAATGAGGACTCTCACGGCCACCGTTTACTAATTGTGCCAGCCAGATACCTTTGCAGGGATTGCGGAGCTCCTAAACGATTTCACAGCGCTTGGCATATCAACGGCCCTATTAGCCTCAATGGAAAAAGGTAGTCCAGCCTCATGATAAGTTGTGCAATAAGACCAATTTATGCGGAGAAACGAGCTCAATGGACACATAAATAACAAAAAAGTAGCCCAATAGCATATAAATGTAGCTAATCGTCAACTTATCGGTGTTTATCGTCGACTTTAGCAGATGAAGTTTGCCATTATCAGTTTGGGCGCAAAACATGACACCAGAAATCAATGTCTTCGTGCTGTCTGCGGCCGTTATAGCATTTGCATATGTGGCGATATACCCGCAACTGCGTACAAAAACTTTGAACCGGATGATGATATTAGACCTCGCCTTTTCAGCTGCATTGTTGCTGGTTGTGAGCGCAGTCTACTACGGATCTGGCGTGCGCTTTTCCTTGATCATTTTTTCGCTACCTTGGTGGGCCTTCACACTATTGAGCGCAGCACTTGTTGAAGTGCCGTTTTTCATATGGTTTTGTAAAAAATGGGACATCGACATGAATCCGCCGACAGATTGAATGTTAACGTTGGGCTAGCGCATCCTTGAGCACTGCCAGCACATCACCTGTGGGAACGTTACTTGTCACAAAAGCCTCACCAATGTCGCGGGCCAGGATAAAGTGCAGCGCGCCCTCAACAACCTTTTTATCCTGCCCCATCAGGCCCAACAACGCATCGGCATCCGGCAGATCACCTTCAATGTCCGCTAGATCCACCTTCATGCCCATAGCACGCAAATGCGCACGCACCCGGCTTGGCGCTTCTTGCGAGCACAGGCCCATACGCGAAGATAGTTCAAACGCCATTGCGCACCCAATCGCAACACCTTCACCATGCAGCAGACGGCTGGAATACCCCGTCGCCGCCTCCAGCGCATGACCAAAGGTATGGCCAAGGTTTAACAGCGCGCGCTCGCCTTGCTCGGTTTCATCGCGCACAACAATATCTGCTTTCATCTGGACCGAACGACGCACCGCCTCAACACGTGCAGCGCCATTTCCATCCGCCAGCGCTGGTCCCTGCTCTTCGAGCCAATCAAAGAACGCGGCATCCCCAAGCAAACCGTATTTCACAACCTCACCGTAGCCAGCCAAAAAATCACGCGGCTCTAGCGTCCCCAAAACGGCAGTATCCGCCAACACCAATGAAGGTTGATGAAACGCGCCAACAAGGTTTTTGCCGTGATGCGTGTTAATCCCTGTTTTGCCGCCAACCGAGCTGTCGACCTGCGCTAGCAGTGATGTCGGGATCTGCACAAACCGTACGCCCCGCCGCAAAACGGATGCAGCAAAGCCCACAAGATCGCCAATTACACCGCCACCAAAGGCAACAACCACATCGCCCCGCTCAACTTGTTGATCAAGGAGCCACTCTACGCAATGGGTCAATTCGGCCCAGCACTTGGTGGCCTCGCCCGGCGGAAGACACAGCGCCTCCATACTTATGCCCTCAGACGCCAATCCGTCGCGCAACGTTTCAAGGTGCAGGCCCGCCACGTTTTCATCGCTGATCACAACCACCCGGGGGCGGCGCAACAAAGGAGCGATAAAGCTGCCTGATTGCGCCAGCAGTCCCGGCCCGATTTCGACATCATAGGCGCGCCCCGGTAGGGCGACATGTACGCGTTCATTCATCATTCAATTCCAGCACGTCAGGCCGCGTCAGCAGCGTATCAATCACCCGTTCAGCCATCGCATCAATCGACAAATCGGTGGCACATACCACGCGCAGTTCGGACATTTTGTAAATTGGTGTCCGGGCAGCGAAAATTTCGCTCAACGTTGCGCGAGGATTATCAGTGCGTAGCAACGGCCGGGTGTCTTTGCTTTTCACACGGCTCCACAACAGATCAAGCGGCGCATCGAGCCAAAGCGCAACACCCTTTTGTTTGATATTCTTACGGTTTACTTCGGCCAGATATGCGCCACCACCAGTGGACAGAATACCGTTTTGGGTCTCAAGCAATCTGCGGATCACTTCAGTTTCGCGTTTGCGAAAAAAGACCTCGCCGTCGCGTTGAAATATCTCGGGGACCGACAGGTTTGCAGCCGCTTCGATCTCGGCATCACTGTCCAGGAAAGACACGCCCAGCTTCATCGCAACAGCACGCCCAACGGCGGTTTTTCCGGCCCCCATCATACCCACCAATGCCACCGTCTTTTTCAGACGAAAGCGTGTGTTGGGTCGGCGGATGTTGGCCGTGGATGTATCAATTTCACTCATTTGTTCCTGAATGACGTGATCTTACTGGAAAGGCCATATATAGTTTAAGAAAATATTGGCAAATCAGGCAGGATTTCATGTTAGGCAAACTCTTCAAGCTTCTGTTTATCCTTGCGATTATCGGATTTATCGGGCTTGTGGGGTTCGCGTATGTTGGCCCCGAGCTTGGGATCGATTTTGCTCCTGCGGCACAAGAGATTCGGATGCCTGTCACACTGCAGGGGCAGTAACAGGATGTCGGCTCCTATGAGGATGGGGTTTCGCGCTGCTATTATCGGGATCGCCCTACCTCTCAGTTGTTCTGCAAATGCTGACACCCGCCCCCCTTTATCCGTGATCGATTGGCTGAACAAACCCAGCCCGCAGGTTGCGCTACCCCGCGCCCCTACAGGACAGTCTAAAAAAACCGCAAAAACCCCGATAAACGAGCCAGCAGTTGCGCACAGCGGCGCGGCCCCAAAAATCACCACACGCCCTCTGGGCACAAGGCTTGCACATAATGTTGGCCTTGTTCCGCCTGCGGTAACGGGTATGAAGCCCGATCTGTGGGCAGGTAGCGATGCCTCGCGCGCGGCTCGCCATATCAAAGCTTTACCTGAATTGGATTTGCCAGCAGCCAACGCATTGCTGTTCACTCTGTTACTGACTGAGGCATCCGCTCCAACCGGTGAGGCACATGCACAAGATGCACTCACGCTTGCCCGGGTGCAAAAATTGGAATCTCTAGGTGCCGTTGATCCCGCATTGGCACTGGCGGAACAGGCCGGTGCACAAACATCGCGCAGCCTATTTGATGTTTGGTCCCAGTTGAGCATGCTTGTTGGTACCGAAGATACCCCGTGTGGTGCGCTGTCGCGTGCGCCCTACTTAACCCAAGACGCGGCCATACAGATATTTTGTGCAGCACGTGGTGGTGATTGGGACACAGCAATGCTGACCTTTGGCTCAGCCAAGGCGCTCTCCCTTATCCCTCGTGAAAAGCTTGCTGTTTTGGACCGTTTCCTCAACCCTGATCTTTTTGACGATGCAGGCCCTTTGCCAACCCCGCACAATATTGATCCGCTGACTTTCCGCCTCTTTGAAACAATCGGAGAGCCGCTCTCAACCAGCCCCTTGCCGCGCGCCTATGCCGTGGCGGACCTGCGTGACGTTGCTGGCTGGAAATCGCAATTGGAAGCCGCCGAACGGCTGACGCGTGTTGGAGCCTTGCCTGACAATCACCTTTTGGGTCTTTATAGCGACCGTAAACCAGCAGCCTCTGGCGGCATCTGGGACCGCGTAAAAGCAGTACAGCGTTTTGATACTGCACTTTCCACAGGTAGCGCTGACGCCATTTCCAAAACCCTCCCTGCTGCATGGCATCAGATGCGAAAAGCCCAGCTGGAGGTTAGTTTTGCCACATCATTCCAGGAACGGCTTGAAGATCTAGAACTCACTGGGACATCAGCGATCATAAAAGAACGCATCGGGCTGCTATCACCTGCATATGAAACTGTTGCACTGGCCCTTGATGATCGTCTTGATCTTGGGCCAAACACCGCGCTGTTACGGTCTATCGCCGTTGGTGAAGGTGCAATTACCGCACCAACAACGGCAATTGCACGCGCGATCCATGACGCATTCACGACCCCCTCACCAAATGCTCAATTGCTGGAAATGGCCAAATCTGAACGCCTTGGCGAAGCATTGGTCTCTACGTTGGCGTCTTTACGTGGCGGCGCAAGAGGCGACAGTCTTGCCTTGCGCGAAGCCCTTAGCACTTTGCGCGCATTGGGATTAGAAGACACCGCCCGCCGCGCTGCCCTGCAAATATTGCTGTTAGAACGCACACCATGAACACACGCGCGCCATCGTCCTGGATATCGATGTTTCTAGAAGCGCAGGCTGCGGAGTTGGGTGCCGCCACAAACACCTTATTGGCCTATGGCCGCGATCTAAAAGATTTTGACAGCTGGTTGGCCCGTAAAGACTGCGAATTTGAACAGGTGAGCCGTACGGACGTAGAGGAATATCTGGTTTATTGTGACGCGCAGGGTCTTGCAAAATCTACCCGCGCGCGACGGTTATCCGCTGTAAAGCAATTGTATCGATTTGCATTTGAAGAAGGTCTGCGCAGCGACAATCCCGCCATCCAGATCACTGGCCCGGGACAGGACAAAAAACTACCAAAAGTCCTTTCAGTTGAAGAAGTTGACAGCTTGCTGTCTGCCTCCCGTTCGTTTGGACGCAATGAAAACGACCGCTTGCGCAATACCTGCTTGATGGAATTGCTTTATGCCACTGGCATGCGGGTGAGTGAGCTGGTTGGTTTGCCTGTCAGCGCAACCCGTGGTGATCCACGCCTTTTGCTGATCCTTGGCAAAGGTGGAAAAGAGCGGATGGTCCCCCTGTCGCCTGACGCCCGAGATACGCTAGCCATTTGGATCCGCAAGCGAGATGAAAACGAAGCGATACGCGCATCCAAAAAGCTGCCAACTTCAAAATTCCTATTTCCGTCGCGCGGCAAGGACGGCCACTTAACACGGCACCGTTTTTATCTGCTGATCAAAGAAATCTCGGTAGCAGCGGGTGTGGATCCAACCAAAGTCACCCCGCACACATTGCGCCACGCCTTTGCAACGCATTTACTGGCGGGCGGTGCAGACTTGCGGGCAATACAAACAATGCTGGGGCACGCCGACGTGGCCACAACCGAAATTTACACCCATGTCCTTGAGGCGCGCCTGTCCGAGCTGGTGTTAGACCATCACCCTCTGTCAGAAACGGCCACCCGCAAAGCATCGGGTAAGATATCTTCTGACGGCCAATAGCCTGACTGCAATGCATCGCGGTAATCGCTGGGTAGTCCTGCAACATTCATATCTGCAACCGCGCCTGCAACATCATAATCCAGCGTCTTAATCTGCATCCGTCCGTCTTTCAGCAGTGCGAACCGCGTTTGCGGACCGCCATCATGGGGCGGCATCCCGATCACACCTGCGTTCAGCCACATACCTCTACTGGTCTGGCGTATGAACGGTATCCCGGAATGCCCTGCAACAACCGCATCAATCGGGCCTGAAATTCGCTCCAACGCGTCCCATTCGCGAACGAACACTGTGTCATCGTCTGTTTCCCAGATGAACTGAGCCACATCCCGCACCCCGCCGTGGATCACACCGTAACGGGTATCATTATGCGTAAACGTCAGCACGTCGGGCAATGTGCCCATCCATGCCCGCGCTTCAGTATCTAGCTGCGACTGCGCGAAGGCATACCATGCAACGCTAAGCCGGTCACACGCTGTCCCCTCTTCAAAACCACAACCGCAATCATCCGCGTTTTGCGCCAATTGGATTTCGCAGTTTCCCGCAACAACCGCGCAGCCTGCGGCACGGATTGCGGCAACACTGGCAACTGGCGCGCCGCAATAGGCCACAACGTCCCCGGTACAAATCACGTGATCAGGAGCGACAGACGCTGCAACTGCATAGGCAAAAACCGCATCGCAAGCCTGCACATTGCCATAGGGACCACCAAACAGCAGCACATCGCCGTTTAACACACCTAAATCACGGTGTTTCATGCCTGCTTCTCCTTGAATGAGCACGGACCTAACCCCATAACAGGTAGGATTACCACGGAGAGGTTTCCCACATGGACATGCCACAGGCAACGGCTGATACGGCGTTCTGGATTTCGATCGCGATCATTTTATTTCTGCTCATTCTATCCGGATTTTTCTCCGGATCGGAAACCGCACTGACGGCAGCGTCACGCGGCAAACTGCGTGTGCAGGCAGACAAAGGTTCCACGGGGGCCAAACGCGCACTGCGGATCACAGAAGATAATGAACGGCTGATTGGCTCGGTTCTGCTCGGCAATAATCTGGTGAACATCTTGGCCGCCTCCCTTGCCACAGCCCTCTTCACGCGCCTGTTCGGCGAAAGCGGTGTCGCACTCGCAACCTTGGTCATGACCTTGCTGGTTCTTGTCTTTGCCGAAGTGCTCCCCAAAACCTATGCCATCACTAACGCCGAGCGCGCAGCCGCCCTCGTTTCTGGCCCGATCAGTATTGTGGTACATGTGTTTGCACCTGTGGTCAGTGTTGTGCGTCTATTGGTGCGCGGCATGCTTAGTATCATGGGTGTTTCGGTTGACCCAGATAGTAACATCCTTGCCGTGCGCGAAGAGATCGCTGGGGCGCTGCAGTTGGGCCACTCTGAAGGTGTTGTTGAAAAAGAAGACCGTGACCGCATTCTTGGTGCGCTTGACCTACGTGAACGTGCGGTCGAAGAGATCATGCTTCACCGATCCGGAATTGAAATGATTGATGCAGGCAATGAAGCGGCCGATATTTTGGAACAGTGCCTGCGTTCAAATCACACCCGCCTGCCCGTCTACCGTGATGATCCAGAGAACATTGTTGGTGTTATTCACGCAAAAGACCTGCTGCGCGCCATGTACAAGCTTATTGGTGGTCCCGAAGGCGATGCTGCCGCGCTTAAGAAATTTGACATCTCGGTTGTGGCGATGGAACCGTACTTTGTTCCCGAGACCTCTACGCTGGACGAGCAGATGCGCCAATTCCTGCACCGCCGCACGCATTTTGCACTGGTGGTGGATGAATATGGTTCCCTACAAGGGTTGATCACACTTGAAGACATCCTCGAAGAGATCGTGGGTGAAATCACCGATGAATTTGACCCCCTTGCAGAGCACACCGTAAAAACAGATGCCGACGGGCAGTACCTCGTAGACGGATCTATGACCATTCGTGACCTCAATCGCGCCAACGACTGGAACCTGCCAGACGAAGAGGCCAACACAGTTGCGGGCTTGGTTATTCATGAGGCGCAAATGATCCCGACCAGCGGGCAGGTGTTCCTGTTCCACGGATTTCGTTTTGAGGTTTTGCACCGTGAAGGCAACCGGATTACCCAACTCAAAATGCGCCCGCTTTAACGGCTCCTTAGAATGGTATTCTAAAAACATGCGCTGCCATTCATCTACGTCCGGCACTCCCCCCTTAGGCTCACGCCCTATGCCACCACATCCGCCACTGAAATCAGATCGCATCATGATCATTCCATAATGCAGGCTGCCCCGAACCCTATCACTCGCAAAATCATCAAATGTCACTTGTAAGCCTCCTTTTTGCTGTTTGTATCAATGTCGGCAATGAGGATTGGTCTCAAAGTATGAGGAAAGCGGTAAACGCATATGCGGGCATGGTCGGATACTTAGAAAGCGGAGGTTTAGTTAGTTAGATCGTTACCCGCGTCGAGAACGGTCGCTTGTTAACCTCAGCCGTTGATCTGTTCGCCAGATTAAAAGCACGGATGACCACAGAGATCGCACAGCTTATTCCAGAAATTGCTGAGAGACTTGGAGCATTTCCCGAAAACAATCCCGTTATGCACAAACGACACCTTCCCAGATGACCTATATTCTAGGGACACCGCTGAAATGAGCGCACTCTGTAGATCGGTGAAAGACGCACCTGTATTTCCTTCACCAACAAATACTGTATATTCCCGAAAGGATGGGACCTTAGCTTTTGAAATGCTTGCCAATTGCCCTTGCTCCCATCGCGACATTGGCTAAGCCATGTTTTCCCGAACGGGGCGCATGAGGTGTCGAGGTACGCAACGGTATTCATGTTTCACCAAAAGGCATAATCCCAAGGGACGTTTGCAATCGACTTGATTGCGGTACACCAACACAGGTCGCGCTTATGGAACGTTGGGGCCGATGGAGAGCCGCAATTGCGGTCACTGTGTCCCATAACTGCCGTAGCATTACGCCTTTGATGACATGACCCTGGCCGCAAATACCTTGCTGCGACACGCAAGGCCGCTTGGTGGTCGTCGCGGACGGGAAAGTGGCTGCCAGCTGTGTTGTTGTAGGCGACCTAGGGTAACCTACGGACGACAACGTTCTTAATGTCGAAAACACGTGATGCGTGCGCCCTTCCTTAGGAATAGTTCAACGTCTGACCCTGTCTCTTATCCCAATCTCCGAGCCCACGAGCCCGTACTAGATCTCTTATGCCGTCTTCTGCTTGAAAAAAAAAACACCAA
>ERZ1027208.577-NODE-577-length-13831-cov-8.715084_pt1 | contig 13831 bp, 13 predicted proteins | sample MGYA00520867_ERZ1027208 | MGnify/ENA primary metagenome ERZ1027208 (study PRJEB33311, sample SAMEA4378413) | marine metagenome | biome: Marine biome; feature: Fjord; material: Water | collected 2014-07-20T08:00:00Z/2014-07-... | depth 75 m ...
GGGGCTGCTGGTGCGGGGGGAGCGTGCTGGTGGCAGTGAGATAGTGGTGGTTTTGTGGAGACGGCTTCGACTGTGAAGGGGCGCGCAGAAGTGTCGGCAGTGAAGGAAACTAGGGGTGCATCAGGAGACTGGCTCACAAGTTCAAGCAGTGTTGTTGCGGCAACAGTTGTTGCGCCTGCGCGTTCTACCTGTGCCGGTGCTTTGTCGACGACTTCGATGTCAAGGTCAGTGGCACGAAAGGAAACATCGCTGCCCTCTGCTTCGATCAGGACGTTTGCAAGAATGGGAATGGTGTTGCGCCGTTCAACCACGGACTGTGCCTGTGAGACGGCCTTAAGCAACGCGGCGCGTTCGATGCTGAATTTCATATACCTATCTCCATGGCACGGGGTTGAGAGCCGTTAAAGTACCCGCTTCACGGCCAATCACAAGGCTTAACGAACTTGATAAGGAAAAGGCGGCCCCCGCAAAGGCCGCCCTGTGGCATCGCTGCATCTTTGAGGCGCTTTAGGCTTCCAATGCGCGGCGCAAAAGTTCAAGATCTTCGGCGATTTGACCGTCAGATACTTTCAACTCTTCGATCCGTCTCACCCCGTGCATCACAGTTGTATGGTCACGGCCCCCAAACCGACGTCCGATTTCAGGTAGAGAGCGGCTGGTCATGTGTTTGCACAAATACATCGCAACCTGACGCGGGCGGGCATAGCTGCGCAGGCGCTTTGGTCCGATCATGTCTGACAGGCGAATGTTGTAGTGATCCGAAACCTTACGCTGGATTTCCTCAACTGTAATTTTTCGCTCAGAGGCGCGCAGGACGTCTGCGAGGCAATCCTGCGTCAATTCCATATCGATTCGGCGACCAACAAGGGAAGCAAAAGCAAAGAGACGCGTCAAAGCACCTTCAAGAACACGCACGTTGGTCGAGATCCGATGTGCAAGGAATTCAAGAATCCCATCATCCATTTCAAGCTCGGGGTAGGATGCGCGATGGATGTCTACTTTGGTCTGAAGGATGCCAAGGCGTAGTTCATAATCTGTTGGGTGTAGATCGACGACCAGACCACATTGTAAACGCGACTTAACCCGCTCTTCCAGGTCTTTGATGTCTTGTGGTGCGCGATCAGCCGAAATGATGATCTGCTTATTTTGATCCACCAGCGCGTTGAACGTGTGAAAGAACTCTTCTTGAGTGCTGTCTTTGCCTGCAATGAACTGGACATCGTCCACCATCAGCACGTCGACTGTGCGGAAGATTTCTTTGAAATCCATCATCTTGCGATCGCGCAGCGCCTGAACAAAACGGTACATGAATTGTTCAGCGGACAGGTACAGAACATTTAGCTCTGGTTTGCGGATTTGCAGCTCTTGGGCAATGGCGTGCATCAAGTGCGTTTTACCCAATCCTACACCACCGTACAGAAACAACGGATTAAAGGTAACGGGCCCTCCTTCTGCAACACGGCGCGCTGCGGCGTGGGCCAATTCGTTCGGCTTGCCGACAACAAATGTATCAAATGAAAAGCGTCGTTCCAGGGGGGCGGTGTAACGGGTTGCTGTAGCAGGGGCCTTTGGTGCGGCAGAACGGGGGGCGGTGATGGCGTCTGTCTGTCGTGTAACGGGCTTGGGAGATTTACTTGCAACTTCAAAGTTGAGCCGTGAAAGCGAAGCGTTTACTGTTTTCATCTCATGCAAAATGAGGTCGGAAAAGTTTTGGCTGACGTAGTTGCCAAAAAATGTTGTGGGAACGTGAACCGTTGCAATGCCAGCCTGAAGCTCGCCCAATGCTAGCGGATCAATCCATGTTGTGTAGTTATTCTGCCCGACCGTTTTAAGAAGCCGTTGTTTGACGTTGCCCCATTCGTCTCGTGTCATTCTTTACCTACCACCATCAAATTATGTCACCGAAACGACAACCAACAAATCAGTCTTTGGACAAAAGGAGGCCGTACCGGTCCCAGCGGAAACCGACCATGTCCTTAGACTGTATAATATGGTGTGAACAAACCTGAGGCACGTATTTGCGCCTAACCAGATTGAACGACACCGTCCTGATATTGTGACAGGCAGATGTGCTGGCAGCATCATCTGCAATTCTACTCAAGTGCCCCGTATGGGCATTAAGAGAAACCTTCAAAACCGATTTTCATTTCTAGCAAAATGATCTCGGTGCGTCGGGTCTGTCCCCCCGCGATGTGAATCGCTCACCCTTCGTAGCAAGGTGGTAGCGGACGGTTCAACTGATCTTATTTGTTGACTCTGAGTTTGCAGAAAAAGAATCTCACGACGCTGTGAAAGAGGACCTTAAAACAACACAGGCGCCACCGATGGTGACGCCTGTGCAGAAAAGTCTTTAGCCCGATTCTTTAGGCGATCGCTTTGACCCGTGCGGCCAGGCGCGACATTTTACGTGATGCGGTGTTTTTGTGGAAAACACCCTTTGTCACGCCGCGCATCAGCTCAGGCTGAGCAGCGCGCAGTGCGGCAACTGCGTCATCTTTAACGCCAGATTCGATCGCTTCTTCGACCTTGCGGATATATGTACGGATACGTGAACGACGTGCTTTGTTGATCGCAAAACGCTTTTCGTTCTGACGTGCGCGTTTTTTCGCCTGTGGGGTGTTTGCCATGAGGATCATCCTATCAAAATATTTGTGTCAAAGCGTGCAATCGCCCCTGTAAGGGAGGACACCGATAGGTGATTCTAGCCTGAGCGGGCTGCACGCGCATGTATGTTGGTGCCTATAGCGGGAATTGGGTGGGATTGTAAAGGCGGGTGTGATGCAAGGCCACGGAGGTTCTTTCGAAAGCTCATCTACCACAACGATTGGTGAATTCGTTCAAGAAATCCATCAGAAGGTCTCGGTTAGGAAGTATGATCATTTGCTGAAAGATCTCATCCGGTGACAGTTTCATAAACTCAAATCTCAGGAAAAGGTCCTGCGCAAATTGTTGGCTGATCGTAGAAAGGACCAACCTAAGTTGCTCCAACATATCATCCCCTCGATGGGAGGCGTGCATTAACGCGATGGGCATGTTGACGATTTCATCGCGTGAGACCAACCAATCGATTGCATTCTTCATACCGCCGGGAATTGCCCTGACGTATTCTGGGCTGGCTATGATCAGGCCATCACTTTGGCTGATCAAATTGACAAAGCTCTGAACTTCGGGCGGAAGAGGCCCTTGTTCTAAGTCGGGTGAAAACACAGGCAAGCCTGCGATTCCTGTAAAAACGGTGATTTCGTACTTGGATTGAGCGATCTCTGCTACGGTTCGCAGCATTGCAGAGTTCGTCGAGTTTGCGCGACCACTGCCTGAGATAGCGAGAATTTTCATAAACTTTTCAGGCAGCGTTGAACATTGAAGGTCAAGAGTGGCTTTGTCCAAAAAACGGCCATCCTGCAGTATTCGGCTGAGTTACCGATCGCGAAATTGCGCTTCGCGTTTTTCCAGAAAAGCGCCCATGCCTTCTTCTTGGTCTTCTGTCGCGAATAGGGCGTGGAACATGCGGCGTTCAAACAACAGGCCTTCACGCAGAGGAACTTCATAGGCGCGGTTCACGGATTCTTTGACAACCATCGCGGAAATCATGGATTTTTCGGCAATCTTCTGGGCTGCGCCTAGCGCCTCATCCATCAATTTTTTCACGGGAACAACGCGAGAGGCGAGGCCGGAACGTTCTGCTTCATTGGCATCCATGAACCGTCCGGTGAGGTTCATATCCATCGCTTTTGATTTACCGACAATGCGGGTCAGGCGCTGGGTGCCGCCAATGCCTGCAACAACACCAAGGTTGATTTCAGGTTGGCCAAATTTTGCGGTTTCCGAACAGATGATGAAATCACACATCATCGCCAGCTCGCAGCCACCGCCCAACGCATAGCCTGATACCGCGGCGATAATCGGTTTGCGAACACGCATGATCTGATCAGTTTCAGGTGTAAACAGGTCACCTGAGAATGCGTCTACAAACGACTTTTCCTTCATCATCGCTATATCGGCACCGGCAGCAAATGCTTTCTCGGAACCTGTAATGATGATGCAGCGCACCTTGTCATTTTCCTGACAGCTTTTCAGGCAATCGGCCAACTCGCTCATTAACTGATCATTGAGCGCATTCAGCGCGTCAGGACGGTTCAGCGTGACTAAAGCTACGTGATTGTCGACGTCCAGAATGATCGTTTCATAAGCCATGTGTGCGGCCCTTTAGTTGTTGCTCAGACGTTAGTGCATACCATGGCGGTGATAGGGTTCAAGTTATCTTTGACATGTTGGGCAGTAGAAAGAAGATCGCCCCGATTGAACGGCACGTGTAATTGTGTCGCAACAGCCCTCGCTGCGACATGGCTCGCCTTCTCTGCCGTAAACGTCAAAAGAATGTTGGAAATATCCAAGCTCTCCATCGGCTTGCCGAAAATCCTTTAAGGAAGATCCACCAGCGTCAATTGCTTCTTCCAGTACTGTTCTGATGATGGGAACCATGGCTGCGACCCGTGCTGCAGCGACCTGTCCGGCTTTTCGCTTTGGGCTAATACCTGCACGAAAAAGCACCTCACAGACGTAAATATTGCCCAATCCTGCAACGATACGTTGATCCAAAAGCGCGGTTTTCACGGGCATGTTGCGGTTTTTGAAGGCCTCGATGAGGACCGAATCGTGGAAATCGTTGCTAAGGGGCTCTGGTCCAAGCGCCGCCAATAGCTTGTGCTGTTCTGCGGTTGCGGTTTCTAACAGGTCCATAGCGCCAAAGCGGCGTGGGTCATTAAAGGTAATCTGCGCGCCGTTTTCCATGTGGAACACTACATGGTCATGCTTTTGTGCCGCTGGGTGATCATGTACAAATTGGCCAAGGGGATCACCGGAAACCAACATCCGCCCCGACATCCCTAAATGGATCAACAGCGTCTCGCCTGAACTTAAGTCCGCCAGAATGTATTTTGATCGCCGCCGCAAACGCTCAACGCGCTGACCTGATAGCCGCTCTGCCATATTCTCAGGAAACGGCCAGCGCAAATTTGGGCGATTCACATCTGCTTGCGCGATCACAACACCCTCCATGACGGGGGCCAATCCTGTACGGACGGTTTCGACTTCTGGAAGTTCTGGCATCAGTGCACCTTTTTGATTTGCTTGCTGAAGTGGTTGGTCATCATGCGCAGTCTAGGGTCATCTTTGGACAAGCGCTCTAGCAACTGGCGATAGCCTGACATCCGTGCAATTATTCTAAGGCGTCTTCCGTCGGAGAAATATACATAAATCCCTCCGGCTATTGTCTTGCCAATTGGCTTAACGCTATCGATTTCAAATAGCTGTCCGATGAAACGCTTTCTCAGAAGCGATGTTCTTTCAATTCTATCGGAGAACAGAGTGATGCGGGTAAACGAAAACCACAGCATCCCAAACCCTATGGTGCTGAAGGCCAATATGATACCAAAGACAAGCCAGTCTTTTGTTGAAACATCGGGCTTTGGTAGGACAACCATCCAATAAAATAGCGCCCCTCCACCGAAGAAAAGCAAAGAATAAATCGCAATGCGCAAAAACTTGATTGGTTTCATGACCAGAGCTGTCTGCAAGTCGTGATCGTGTTCAATGGCGTCAGTGACCCAACCTTCATAGTTAGCTTTTGCAGCGCTCTTTGTCCCTTTTGCAATGACCCTCCATTTGATCCAAATCAGCACACATCCAAAAATGAAAATCGGAAAGAAAATGGTCGGTGAGTCATGCGCCGCGCGGTAGATTGATGTCAGCGTATCAATGATGCCGTTTAAGTACTCCATATTCCGTGTCCTTTTGGGCTGCGTCAAATGGCGGTTTGCACCTCCCTACTTGAGGCTATATCTGCAAAGCAACAAGATCAGGATCAAGCGCATGACCGATAATACAACCCACTTTGGTGCACAGACTATCCTAGAGGATGAAAAGGCGGGCAAGGTTCGCAGTCTTTTTACGGATGTGGCGAACAAATATGACGTCATGAATGATGTGATGAGCATGGGCATCCACCGCATCTGGAAAGAAGCAATGATGGACTGGCTGGCCCCGCGCCCCGGTCAAAAGCTGCTGGATGTAGCAGGTGGTACGGGCGATGTGTCGTTCAAATTCCTCAAACGCGCTGGATCAGGTCATGCGACGGTTTGTGACCTCACTGAGGGAATGCTGATAGAGGGTCGTAAACGCGCCGAAGCTGAAGCCATGCAAGACAGCCTTGATTGGGTTGTTGGTGATGCGATGGATCTACCGTTTGAGGACAGCACCTTTGACGTCTACACGATTTCCTTTGGTATTAGGAATGTTACGCGCCCGCAGGTTGCGCTGAATGAGGCGTACCGCGTTCTCAAACCTGGTGGCCGTCTGATGGTGCTGGAATTTTCCCAACTTCCCAATCCGATGATGCAAAAAGCCTATGATCTATATAGTTTTAATGTGATCCCTCAGATGGGCCACATGATCGCGAATGACCGCGACAGCTATCAGTACCTCGTGGAATCGATCCGTAACTTTCCGGATCAAGAGACGTTCCTTGACATGGTGCGTACCGCTGGGTTTGAGAATGCAAAGTATCGGAATATGACGATGGGCATTGCGGCGTTGCATTCTGGTTGGAAAATCTAAATGCGCGGTGTTCACAATATCTGGCGTTTGATCCGAACTGGTGCCACGCTGGAGCGAACAGGCGCGATGAACTTTGTTCTGGACGCATTTGAGGCACCTAAAGCGGTGCGTGTTGTTGCGAAGGCTTTGGCCATTCCATTCAAGCCGCTTGGCTACAAGGGTGATCCAAATTTAAAGCCAGCCACGCGCGCGCTGACGGCGCTGGGGCCAGCCTATATCAAATTTGGTCAAATTCTTTCGACCCGTCCTGATGTTGTCGGTGACGAAATGGCGCTGCAATTGCGGGTTCTTCAGGATCAGTTGCCGCCGTTCGACATAGAGGCAGCAAAGGTCGAAGTAGAAAAAGAGCTGGGCAGATCTGTCGACAGCATCTTTTCTGAGTTCAGCGAACCGGTTGCTGCGGCGTCAATTGCGCAGGTGCACAAAGCACGGCTGATCAGCACAGGTGAAGATGTTGCTGTAAAAGTCCTGCGCCCCGGCATTGAAAAAGCGTTTCAAAAGGACGTGGATGCATTCTACCTCGCGGCACGCATGGTTGAGCTGTTCTCACCGGGGTCTCGCCGCTTGCGCCCAATGGATGTGATCGAGCACTTTGATGGGGTTGTTCAGGGAGAGTTGGATTTACGCCTCGAATCCTCTGCCGCATCTGAATACGCGGCGAACACCAAAGATGACGCCGGATTTGAATTGCCTGAAATTAAATGGGACTATTCTGCCCGTCGAGTCATGACCCTTGGTTGGGCCGAGGGCGTACCAATGGGCGACAATGATGCGATTGACGCAATTGGCGTTGATCGGGTTGAGCTGTCAGAACGCATTCTTGCGTTGTTCCTGCAGCACGCATTGCGCGATGGATACTTCCACGGCGACATGCATCAGGGGAATCTGAAAGTCGCAGAAAACGGCAATATCATTGCGTTTGATTTTGGCATCATGGGCCACATCGACGAATACACCCGCCGCGTTTACGCAGAAATTCTATACGGGTTTATTCGTAAGGATTACAAACGCGTAGCCGAGGTGCATTTTGAAGCGGGCTATGTGCCTGCTGATAAGGATGTTGACGAATTTGCGCGGGCCCTACGTGCGGTAGGTGAACCGATTTTCGGGATGGATGCAGACCACATATCGATGGCGCGCCTGCTTGCATACCTTTTTGAAGTGACCGAGCGTTTCGGCATGGAAACCCGTACCGAGCTGATCTTGTTGCAGCGGACAATGGTTGTGGTTGAAGGTGTAGCACGATCGCTCAATCCGCAGATGAACATTTGGCAGGTCGCCGCGCCTATTGTAACGGACTACATCACAAAATCTATTGGTCCAAAGGCGGTCTTTAGTGACCTTGCAAAAACAGCGCGTATCTTGTCGCGGTTTGGGCCGCGTTTGCCGGCGCTAGTTGAGGCGGCATTGATCCGTCAAAGTGATACGCTGCCGCCATCGCGTAAGCCGTTCAAGCGGTACATCGTGCTTTCTGCCGTTCTGGGTGCAGGCACCGCAGCGGGAATGATCGCGTTAATTGCTGCGTTGAACTAGGCTCAATTTTAGATCTGTAACGCAATATCTAAGGGCCAGAGATCAACACGCCAGCCCTTAGTTAATATGGAAATCACATCAGTTCGATTGCCAGTGCGATACCCTGACCGCCGCCAATGCACATCGTAATCAACGCGCGCTTGCCGTTGATCCGCTGCAGTTCATACAGGGCTTTTACGGTGATGATTGCGCCTGTTGCGCCTACTGGATGGCCTAAAGCAATTGCGCCACCGTTCGGGTTTACACGTGCTGGATCAAAGCCAAGCGCTTTGCTCACGGCCAAAGCCTGAGACGCAAAGGCTTCGTTGCTTTCGATCACATCAAAATCGTCAGCGCTTAGGCCTGTTTTTTCCAATAGTTTGGTCACGGCTGGAATGGGGCCAATGCCCATTACTTCAGGACGCACGCCAGCATGGGCGTACCCAATGATCCGCGCGAGGGGTTTGAGCCCTTTGGCTTTGGCGGATGAGGCGCGGGCAAGAACAAGCGCAGCAGCGCCATCATTGATGCCGGATGCATTGCCGGCGGTGACCGAGCCATCCTTTTGAAAGACAGAACGCAATCCGGCCAACTTGTCCAGCGTGGTCGCCTTGGGGTGCTCATCCACTTCAAAGTTCACGGTTTCGCGGCCTTTGCGTACTTGGATTGGGACGATTTGTTCAGCAAAATACCCTGCTTCAATTGCAGCTGCTGCACGCTCTTGGGATAGCATGGCAAAGGCGTCTTGTTCCTCGCGGGTGACATCATGTTCACCTGCTACGTTTTCTGCGGTGATGCCCATGTGCCCAGTGCCAAACGGGCAGTTCAACGTACCCAGCAACATATCAAGTGAGGCGACATCGCCCATCTTTTGACCCCAACGCGCTGCGGGCAAGATATAGGGCGCGCGGCTCATGCTTTCTGCGCCACCAGCCAGTGCGAATTCGGCATCGCCCAGCATCAATGACTGGACAGCTGAGATAATCGCTTGAACGCCCGAACCGCAAAGGCGGTTCACATTCATTGCGGGAACCGCGTCTGGTACACCTGCTTCCATTGCGGCAACACGGCTAAGGTACATATCGCGCGGTTCGGTATTGATGACATTGCCAAAAACCACATGTTCGATTTTCTCAGGCTCAACACCAGCCCGCGCTAATGCCTCACGTGCCACGGTAGCACCCAATGTGGTGGTTGGCGTGCCAGCCAAAGCACCGCCAAATGTGCCGATTGCTGTGCGGGCACCGCTTAGGATTACGATATCATCTGACATATTTTCTCTCCCGAATAAATTTGTGAGAGCATAATCCGCTACCTCCCGGATGTCAGGCGATACGTTCCGTCAGGTTCATGGTCAGTGCACCGAAATAGGGATATGTATCGCCGTATGTATTCAGAAGACAGCTTTTATACATTAAGTAGCTATGGCCGCTTGGCTGTTGTCGCGGTTTCGTTGGGGATGTTTGCTGCGCTCTTGGTGCTTGGATATGTGTTGGCGAAAGCGCGTAAGGGTGTCGTGCGTATCGCCATCGGGATGTTTCTGTTTTGGATTTTTGTGTGGTTATCGCCGCAAGTGTATTACACGCTTTACCAATTTCTTTTTGAGGGACTGCCGCGCCAATGGGTTGTCGGCAACCCACCCATGCCGGACAAGCTGGTGCGTCTGATAATCTTTTCAGATCGTCAGACCCTATCCGCGCATGGGCAAGGTGTTTTGTTTTGGGCGCTTATGCTGCTCAGCTGGCGTCTGCGCTTGAAGGCACCAATGGTACCCGTCCCTGATCCGTAAGCGACCAGCAATCGCGGCCTTCAAAAACCACAGCCACCAACGGTTTACCGTATCCCGCTCCTGCATCAATATTCACGCGATTGCCATAGTGTGTGGCAGCCTCAACAGGTGTATGGCCGTGTACTACCAGTTTGCCATGATCGCGGGTGTCGACGTGAAACTCTTTACGTATCCACAGCAGATCTTCATCGCTTTGATCACCAAAAGGGACGCCTGGGCGGATGCCCGCGTGTGCAAAAAACAGATCGTCAGTCTCATAGCTGTGCGCAAGATTATTCAGGAAATCAACGTGGACCTGCGGAATAGCGGATTTCGCCAACGCGTGCACTGCAGTTTGGCGGTCAGTTTCTTTCATTTCAATACCGTAGGATGCCATCGTCTTATCCCCACCTAAACGGCTGTGAAGCCAATATAGGTACACAGGCAAATAGGCATCGTGATGTGGATAGTCGCGCATGAACCAACTGAACATGCGGTCATGATTACCCTTCAGGCAGCGCCAAGGTTTCCCAGCAGCCAAGCCTTGGATCAACACATCAAGCACGCCAGCCGAGTCTGGTCCGCGGTCGGTGTAATCCCCGATGAACACGATTTCTGCATCGGGCCCGCCATCAGCCTCAATAAGGGATAGAACGCGGATCAGTTCAGCGTGCTGTCCGTGGATGTCGCCGATAGCATAAATGGTCTTGGTCATGTGCTCTCCAATTAAAAAGGCGCAACCCCGTCAGAGCTGCGCCTTTCAGTTAGTCTATCGATACGCTTAGGCGACGTCGAATTCCAGTAGCTTGATTTGCGTGAATAGGCCTGTCTCATGCAGCTTTTTCACAACGGGCGCTGGGATCTGCTCGTCGACGTACAGCAACGCAATTGCTTCGCCCTTCACATCAGCACGGCCAAGGGTAAAGTTCGCGATGTTGACGCCGTTTTCACCCAAAGTTTGACCCAGTGTCCCGATGATACCCGGAACGTCTTCGTTGGTTGTGTAAACCATGTGCTGGCCAACTTCAGCATCGATGTTGATGCCTTTGATCTGGATAAAGCGTGGCTTGCCATCAGAGAAAACAGTACCCGCAATGGAGCGTTCGCGCTTGTCCGTGACAACAGTCACTTTGATGTAGCCGTCAAAGGCGCCGGATTTGTCCTGATTTGTAGTTGAAATCTGGATGCCTTTTTCCTTTGCAACTACTGGCGCAGATACCATGTTCACGTCAGGGTTCGCGCGCTTCATGATGCCCGCAACAACGCCGCAGTTCAGCGCATCAAGGTTCATCTCGGAAACAACACCGTCATACAAAATGTTGATTGCTTTGATTGGCTCATCGGTGAGCTGACCAATGAAGGAGCCGAGGTGGCCGGAAAGCTTGAGCCATGGACCCATGATCTGTGCTTCTTCGGCTGTAACCGACGGCATGTTGAGCGCGTTGCTCACGGCACCAGTCAGCAAGAAATCAGCCATTTGCTCGGCAACTTGCAGTGCTACGTTTTCCTGTGCTTCTGTTGTCGCGGCGCCAAGGTGCGGTGTGCAGACAACGTTTGGCAGATCAAACAGTGGATTTTCGTTGGCAGGTTCGACTTTGAACACGTCAAATGCAGCGCCGGCAACATGGCCGGATTTCAACATGTCAGCCAGCGCTTCTTCGTCGACCAAACCGCCGCGTGCGCAGTTAATGATGCGAACGCCTTTTTTGGTTTTGGCCAGATTTTCACGGCTTAGGATGTTTGCAGTTTGGTCTGTGAATGGAACGTGCAGTGTGATGAAGTCCGCGCGTGCAAGTAGCTCTTCGAGTTCAACCTTTTCAACGCCCATTTTGGCGGCTTTTTCTTCGCCCAAGAACGGATCAAAGGCCACGACTTTCATTTTCAGACCACGTGCGCGATCGCAAACGATCCCACCAATGTTACCTGCGCCAATTACGCCTAGCGTTTTGCCTGTCAGCTCAACACCCATGAACTTGGATTTTTCCCATTTGCCTGCATGCGTCGAAGCGGATGCTTCAGGGATTTGACGCGCTACGGCGAACATCATCGCGATAGCGTGCTCGGCTGTGGTGATCATGTTGCCGAAAGGCGTGTTCATGACGATCACACCCTTTTTGGATGCGGCGTCTTTGTCGATGTTGTCTGTTCCGATACCCGCGCGGCCAATGACCTTGAGATTGCTGGCAGCGTCGATAATTTTAGCGGTCGCTTTTGTGGCAGAGCGGATCGCAAGGCCGTCGTATTGTCCGATAACTTCCGCCAACTTGTCCTTGTCTTTACCAAGAGTTGGCTGAAAATCCACGTCGATGCCGCGGTCTTTGAAGATTTGAACGGCTGCTTCGCTGAGGCTGTCAGAGATGAGTACTTTAGGGGCCATGATTGAGGTCCTTTGAATAGAATGGGGGATGTGCGTGAGGGAGCGCACCCTACGGATTAGCCGCAGGATGCAAATGGTTCACGCAATTATGCGTTGAGTTCAGCGTTGAATGCGTAGTCGAGCCACGGAAGCATGGCTTCAATATCGCTTGTCTCGACAGTTGCACCGCACCAGATGCGCAGACCTGCTGGCGCGTCACGGTATGCACCGATGTCGAGCGCGATGTTTTCATCCGACAGGCGCTTTGCAACCGCTTTGGCGAATGCTGCGCCATCAGTGATGCGTGCGTCGTTGAACTTAAGACATACAGAGGTGTTGGAACGTGTCGCAGGATCAACCGCGAGGAATTCGATCCAGTTGTGCGTTTCAACAAATGCCGTGACCGCAGCGGTATTTGCATCGGCACGTGCGATCATGCCCTTCAGGCCGCCAACTGATTTCGCCCAATCAAGCGCAAACAGGTAGTCTTCGACACACAGCATAGAAGGCGTATTGATCGTTGCACCAGTAAAGATACCGTCGATGAGTTTGCCACCTTTGGTTAGGCGGAAAATCTTTGGCAGGGGCCATGCAGGCGTGTAGCTTTCCAAACGCTCGACAGCGCGGGGAGATAAGATCAACATGCCGTGCGCAGCTTCACCGCCCAGCGCTTTTTGCCAGCTGAACGTTGTGACGTCCAAGCGATCCCATGGCAGATCCATCGCGAAAGCGGCGGAAGTCGCGTCACATAATGTCAGGCCTGCGCGGTTGGCTGGAATATCAAACGCGGCTGGGACGCGGACGCCTGATGTGGTGCCGTTATACGTAAAGCAAACGTCGTTATCAAAATTCACACCGTCCAGATCGACAATCTCGCCGTAGGGGGCGGTTTTTTCAGTCGCGTCAATCTTAAGCTGTTTCAGCGCATCAGTGACCCAACCAGAGCCAAAGCTCTCCCAGGCGAGCATTTCAACGTGACGTTCACCCAGAAGGTTCCACATCGCCATTTCATATGCGCCAGTGTCGGAGGCAGGTACGATACCGATCTTATAGTCAGCAGGTACGCCGAGAACTTCGCGGGTGGCTTCGATCGCGGCCAGCAGTTTTGCTTTGCCGGGCGCTGCGCGGTGGCTGCGGCCCAAAGGGGCATCCGACAGTTTCGCCAATTCAAATGTGGGGGGTTTGGCACAGGGGCCAGAAGAAAAACGCGGATTTGCCGGCCGCGTGGCCGGTTGCTGAGTAGCCATTGATGCTATCCTTACAGATAATTGCCCTTCGTTGGGGAAGGGTGTCCCACCCCCGGACATACGGAAGCCTAGTAAAAACAGCAACAGGCAAAAACGGCTGCTTTGTCGCAAATCTAGCTTTGATCGGTGTGATACTGGAACGCGTGTTTCCGATGAGCGAAAAACCGACACACTTAAAACACGGACCGTGTCAGAAGGATGTAGTCGCCACCGCACCCATATGCGCCCTGTTTCTTGGCTCCTAAATGTGATCTTCTTGTTATTGTTTAGTTAGTTTAAACTTTTGATAGGTGTCCATTAGTGCTTCGAAACCTGAGAATCCCGATAAAGTTC
>ERZ1027208.580-NODE-580-length-13785-cov-8.217261_pt1 | contig 13785 bp, 13 predicted proteins | sample MGYA00520867_ERZ1027208 | MGnify/ENA primary metagenome ERZ1027208 (study PRJEB33311, sample SAMEA4378413) | marine metagenome | biome: Marine biome; feature: Fjord; material: Water | collected 2014-07-20T08:00:00Z/2014-07-... | depth 75 m ...
CGGCGCGATGGGCGGTGGTTTTCGTGTCCAGACCTACGGACTAGCACCTAAATCTGCCGCTGATTTCGCTTTCCTTCTGCATGGCTTTCATTTCCTAAAAGATGAAGGTGTTATGGCCATCATCCTTCCACACGGTGTTCTGTTCAGAGGCGGAGCCGAAGAACGCATCCGGACCAAGTTGCTAAAAGACGGTCACATCGATACAGTAATTGGTCTCCCGGCGAACCTCTTTTATTCCACAGGGATCCCAGTGTGCATTCTTGTACTTAAGAAGTGCAAGAAACCAGACGACGTATTGTTCATTAACGCAGCTGAGCACTTCGCGAAAGAAAAACGCCAGAACCAACTTACAGAGGAGCATATAGCCAAGATCATCGAAACGTACCAATTTCGCAAGGAAGAGGAGCGCTACTCCAAGCGAGTTAGCATGGAACGGATCGCTGACGAAGGCTACAACCTCAATATCGCCCGGTACATAAGCACCGAAGTTGCTGAGCCAGAAATAAAATTGAAAGAAACACAAAAAGAGCTGATCGAAATTGAGAAGCAGATCAAGTCCTCCAAAGAGAAGCATAACGCATTCTTGAGGGAACTTGGGCTGCCCCCATTACCAGGATCATAGTGATCGGTGCGGGATGCGACTTACAGCTTTTCTGGGAAGCTTTCAGCGAGAAGTAGAAAACACCTTTTAGCGCACTTTGCTAGACTCAGCGCTACCAGTCTTGGGACCTTCGGCCTCTCCGTTAATTTAACATAAACCTTATTATAAGATTACAGTATGTAGCGGGGGTGGATTCACAAATGAAGTGCAAATTCTTTAACAAGATATTGAATTGCATGGAGTTAAATTATGGGCCGCTGCTACCCCCACCTGAACCTCGAAGAACGCCGCAAGCTGGCCAAATGGCTTGAAGCGAAGATACCAGTCAAAGAGATCGCCGACAATCTGGCAAGAGCACCTTCGACAATCTACCGCGAGATCAGTCGGAACTACTATCGCGACCAGGAAATCCCAGAATTAAACGGCTATCATGCTGTGGTCGCCCAAGATGCTTATGAAGAGCGCCGCGCGGTGCATCGCAAGCTGATCAGACACCCCGATATTATGGCTGCAGTGCGGAGCGGTTTTGCTGCCGGATGGTCCCCCGAACAGATCGCAGGACGTATGCGCCTGGAGCGTCATCCGATGCGCGTCAGCCATGAGACGATTTATCGATATGCCTATTCCAAAGATGGCCGCGCTGAGAAGTTCTATCAGCATCTCCCTCGACACCGCCGAAATCGCAGGCCACGTGGAATGCGTAAGCATCATGGACGTCAGTTTCTTGACGAATTGGCTATCAAGCACCGTCCTGACGTTATTGCTGATCGCAGCCAGTTCGGCCATTGGGAGTGCGATTTGGTGATGTTCCGCAAGGAGTTTGGCAAAGCTAACGTGACCTCACTGGTCGAGCGTGTCAGCCGCTTTGCTGTGGTTCTCAAAAACCCAGACCGTCACTCCAAACCCGTGATGGAAGGTCTGATCAACAGTCTGTCTCCCCTTCCTGCAAATGCACGCCGCTCGATCACCTTTGACCGTGGCACCGAGTTCAGTGCGTGGCAGCATTTGAAAGATGGTTTAGGCGTTGAACCGTGGTTCTGTAATCCGCATTCACCTTGGCAAAAGGGCACGGTCGAGAACACCAACAATCGCCTGCGTCGTTACCTCCCCCGCAAGTCTGACCCAACGGCGTTCACAGATCGATATTTAAGGTCGATCTGCGACCGCCTCAACGCAACCCCGCGCAAGTGTCTGGGGTATCAAACGCCCTCTGAGGTGTTCCGGGCAAAACTGATGGAAGGAGAAGACTGAACCGGATAAGCAGGACACACGGAAATTGCGCTTCAGCGCGAGTTCACAGAGTTATCTAATGAGGAAAACATCGCACGGACGCCTCATTTATTTTTGTGGCTTTGATGAGGCGGACGATGTGATTGTCGTTGATAGGAACACATCTTTGTTTTTCTGCCTTGCCATTTCGTTGATCTCGGCGCGAAGCGTCGTAGCCGCTTCTCTGGCACGCTCGGCAAAATCCTCCCCTGTGCCCGCATAGTTTATCGCACGCGCCGAATTGATCAGGACACCACCGCCCGCTGCTGCGGCAATAATACGGCTCAGAGAACCGCCCTGTGCTCCCACCCCAGGAATGAGAAGTGGCATTGAGCCAACTATTTCTCGAATGGCGAAGGCTTCGTCTGGCACAGTTGCTCCGACAACCAACCCCACGTTGCAATTGCTGTTCCACACTGTGCTCGCTAATTGGGCAACCCGTTCATAAAGCCTCTGTCCATTTTCCAATAGACAGTCTTGCAATTGAAACGCAGAGGTGTTCGAGGTCTTGCACAAAACAAAAACGCCCTTTTCAGCATAAGCTGTAAACGGTGCGATCCCATCAGTGCCAAGATAAGGATTGGCCGTGACAGCGTCTGCTTTGTAAACCTCAAATGCCTCGACCGCATATCGCTCAGTTGTGGAGCCAATGTCACCGCGTTTCGCATCAAGGATTACAGGGACCTCAGTTGTCTCATGGATGTATTCGATCAAGGATTTGAGCACGTCACAGGCATTTTCGGCAGCAAAATATGCGATTTGTGGTTTGAATGAACTGGCCAAGTCCTTAGTCGTATCCACAATCTCTGTGCAAAACTCATACAGGGCGGTCTCGCTTTTTTGAATGTGCTCTGGTATTTGGGATCGTCGAGGATCCAAACCGACACACAACCGCGAGTTGTTTTTCCTTTCTGACGCAGACAGCAGTTCGAAAAAATTCATGATAACGATCCTTGGTATTGGCGTTTTCAGTTAATGGGTGAGCGATCCAAGCCGGCGGCGACTTTATGGAAGTGCGCGCGTGTGCCTTCGCTTTGAAAACTCGGTTGTCGTCAACAGTGCGGAAGGCAGGCGACCGAAGCTCTTACGGCTTGGTCGAGCGCCCTTTTGTGACGCAGTTGTGCGGGGCATGTCGGGCTGGGGCTCAATCTTAATAGGCGGCATCTACTCAGGCTTGCGCCAGAGCGGAGATGCGGCCGCGCACGGTCAAAATCCCAATGCAGAGAAAGACGGTGCAAGACACGATCTGAATGGCTGAGTTCAGACCATAGGTATCCACCAGCGCACCCATAATGGCGGTTCCGATTGTTGCCAAACCCCAAAAAGCTGTTTGATCAACCGCCACAAACAGACCCTGCTCTCCTTTGGGGCTGTTGTGAAGGTACTTTCCATAAACCAGAGCTTTGCCAACATTAGCGGCGCCGAACGCAAACCCGACCAAACTCAAGGCCACAAAACTCTCGGCAAACATCAGGAAAATGAGCGCAATTCCGAAGCCCGACCAGACCAAAAGGGAAATGACGCCTGGCCGCAAAATTATTGAAGACACCTGTTTCGCTGCAGTGGTGGCAATGATGGCACCGACCCAGGACGCAATCCCAAGAAAAGCGATCCAGTCGCCATAATTTGGCAGCTTCTCGCGGAGCGCTAGCGGCAAAAGTATGTACCCTGAAGGCACAATCAACAAACCGAGCATTGCGCTGGACAGGAAGATATCGAAGTTTTCAGGGCAGGATCGGAAATGCCTGAGAATCTTGCGGAAAATTTTCGGGTCCAGCTGAATGTCCGAGTCAGACTTGGGGGCAGGCTGCCCTTTGGGTTTCTTGTGCGCTTGAAGAAACAGCACACTCACTGCAATCAAGAAACCATTCAATAGAAACGCACCTGCCGTTGAGAGTAACGGCAGAAGCAGACCGGTAACGTTGCCAGAGAGTTTGCCAGCATTGTGGGACGTTGCGGCAAAGAGTGCATTTTCCTGATTGGACTGATCAGTGGCGCCGAGAATAAAGGTATCTAATGCTGGATTGGAAAATGCGCTGAATATGCCAGAGAGGATGCAATACACCAAGAATAGTTCCGGGATAAAACCAAACTGGAGATCTAGGAAGCCATATGAAATGAGGAGCGTTGCGTAAAGCGTGGTTGAAACAAAAAAGATGATTTTGGCTCCAATCCAATCGGTTATGGCCCCGCCGAATATTGTAAAAATCAGGAAAGGTGAAAGGACAAGAGCCTGATAAAGGCCGATTTGTGTGGCGCTTAGGCCAGAATGGAACGCCATATACCACGTGAACAATACGGTTTGAAATCCTTCCCCGTAATGCCAGAAACCGTAAGACCGAAAAAATTTGTTCCCAACCACTAATTTGCCTTTCAATGAGACGCTGTTGCAATGTTTTCGCGCTGACGCGGGTGATGGACGCGGGTCATGTTTTGAGGCCCGAAAAAAAACGAAAAATCGACACCACATTCGCGGGGCCGTGCGTGTGCCATCGATACTACGCAAGCAGTTATACTTTGTGAAGAATGAATTTCACAAAAAGTATAATAATCTCAATTTTGCGACTTTATATGGAAAAATGGACGCGCCCATGCCTGCGGATCGGTAACGTTCAGTTTGACGGTTTCGATCAAGGTGTAGACGGATAGCGGCGGCGCGGCCGCCGGTCTGTGATCCGACGAATGAGTAGTTTTTGCGCCCGATTGTGACCATTCGCATGGCCCGTTCAGCAAGCGCAGCGCGTTGTTGTCCAGCTCCAGGATGCCGTGATCAATGCACGGACGCAGCCGCGTCATGCGTGTCAGAGCGTTGCGGATTGCCGTTGCCAACTGCGATTTACCAATGATCCTGGGCAATTGGGCGCGCAGCCATGCTTCAAGGTCATCGAAGATTGACTTGGCCATTGCTTGCCTGCCCTGGGCACGCCGTTCTGGTGGTGTTTCGCGTGCCTCCTTCTCGACTGCGTAGAGCTGCGCGATGCGCTTGATGGTCCCGTCCGCGATGGCGGAACCCTGGGCGCGGTGGGCGTCTACGAACTTGCGCCTGACATGGGCCATGCAGGTGACTTCTTTGATATTGCCTGAACGGTAGAGATCGTCGAACCTGGCACAGCCGTCCGCATGCATCTAACATTGGTATTTTGCGAGGTGGTCTTTTCGATCCGGCGAGAACTGATATCAACTGGCGGATGGGACATCGCTGCGTCATGGGCGTTCGTCCCGCCAAGACGTGCCGTCCGATGGCATCGGCCAGCGGTTCCAGAGGCGCAGTGGATTTGCCGATCCAATCAGCCAACGTTGAACGGTCAATTCGATCCCTTCACGTTCGAAGATGCCGCTTTGGCGATATAGCGGAAGATGGTCGGCATATTTGTTGACCAAAACATAGGCCAGCAAACTGAGCCTAGGCTTTCCGCGTTCACCCAGGCGCGTTGGCAATGTAGCCTGCGTAAAGGCCTCGTACCCTGAACAGGCAAGGCGTGGCCACGCGAACCGGCTCTTCTCTAGTCACTTGCTGAACAGGCATGCGCCTTGGCCGCCCCACCTCTTACCTGAGAGGAGGAAAATTTTGATCAGGTCGCCACGCCGGCCACGTAAAATAAAAAAAGGGCCTACGAACGGGCCCTGCTTCAGCGTTTACTCGGCTTGCGCCGCCAGCGTCGTGAGCCCGCGCCGCATGTCGGTCACGCCGTTCGACCATTGCCCTCGGACCAATGGCGGAAAATGGCCTCACCCAGCCAGACGCGCGTGTTCGCGGGAGCCGGGATCATGCAAAAAGGCCTCGGATCAGCAGGGCCAGCGCTGCGGGGTCATAACCACCAATGATCCTTAGGCGGTGACCACCTGCAATATCAATCTCAATGGCGCTTTGTACAGGCTTGGCGTCAGTCGCCGGGGCTATGTCCTTGGTCTGGGGTCGGTCCACAATCCCTACTGGGAGAAAGTGTGGTATCTCAGCAACCTCGTCTTTAACGATCTCCAGATCCGGCGCAAACTTGGGATCACGTAACAATTTGTGGAAAAGATTGGTGTTCATGGCGTACCGACGGGCTACCTGCGCTCCCGATATCCCCGGCCCACATGTTTGCGCACAGGTCGACATCTTCTCCTCATCCGACCATTACCGCGTCTTCTGACCCTTCTTGCCCGTCACATCTGCCCTCAAGATGTCCACTATACATGGTAGACACTATCAACACACTCAACGATGAGTCAGAGCAGCTAGACCGGACGCTTACCGAGCTCTTTGCAGATCTGGGACACAACCGCGTGCGATTAATTTCTACTAGATCGACCTTGGGTGAACCTATGAGGCGGATGTGACAGTATTGCTCGGTGCCGAATAACGGCAAACGGTGCATGCTAAAGGGCTGCGAACTCCAAATATAACCGACGACGCAAGCAAACTCGCGGGGTAGGCTAGGCAGAGCACTTGTTACTGTTTGTCTTGGGCACTTAAGACCGCGCGCACCGCGCTTATGGCATCGGTCCCTTTTAAGCTTTGCTTCCAGATATCCACTGAAACGCTTTGATGTAGTTTCACCGACTCTTCTGAGGCCGTAATAGTCGCAACGCCAATCCGAACATTGGCTGGTGAGTCCAGACGGAAAGGACTGATGGCAACTTGCGCATTTACGCCTTTTCGCAGAATCAGGAAACTGGTGCCAGGCATCGAATCCCGAACAATTCCAAGCTGGACGCCGATCGGCTGTTCTTCCAGCAAACCAAGTATGTTCTCGACTTCTGCTCGGGCAAGCGCATGTCTTTCGGGCTTTTGCAGCCCGGTTGAGTTGGTATTTCCAACCAAGCCAGACTGCAAAAAATGCTCAAGCTCCAACGCGGAAATCAAGGCTATGATATTCGGCTTTCGCACTCGAAATTGGCGCTTACGCTCAATGAGAATGTCGACCAGATGTGCGACTGATCCCTCAAGCCCTTCTCGGTTTGTGGCGTTTTCTGGCACGCTTTCCATTAGAACTTCGGGAAGTATCTCGTCATACGCGCTTGTTGTTAAAAGGTAGGGTATTGGACCGAACATTACAGTGATCTGGTCGACTTCCGCTTCGATCTGCCTCAGGCGCTCAAAGAATGTCACCGCAGAGGAAATGTTTTCGGATTCCACGCCAAACAGAGACGCCAGCGAAACATCAAGTAAATCGGCGATTTTCCCAAGCGCATCGACTTTGATCGGCTTTCCGGCCTCATACCTGTAGATTGCCGCACGGGATATGCCAGTTGCCACTGCTACATCTTCTGGGGTGAGCCCCGCGCCTAAACGGTAGGACTTCAAACGCATTCCGATAGCAGAGATCAGTTCGTATTGTGATGACATTTTAACCATTTCATATATTTTTGAGCCAGCCTTACCAAAACTATACTCCTTTCGCTATAGAGCTTACCTCTCAATTGTCTCGTTTTTGAGAATAACCTTGAGATCAGGACAAGGCCCACGCCTCTTTTCACCAACAACAAGGAGGTTCTTATGGCATTCGTTTCCACCTATAGTCGTCGCGCGTTAGGCGCTATTGCAATTAGCTTGCTCACCACTGGTACAATACCTGTACCTGCGCTGACCCCAGCAAAGCCGGCATGTGCACTTGGAATGGGTTGGCGCGCTGGTTTCTGAGCGCACCAACGGCGAGGTTATTTTTGAAATCTTTCTTCAGGGGCAACTGGGCATCAACGTCAGATGACCGAAGGTGTGGGGCTTTTCCAGCCCAGTGCTGAGTGGCGGCGAAGTGGATTGTAGAAGCCGTTGATGTATTTGAAGATCGCAATCTCAGTATGTCTGCGTGTGCTCCATGTGTTCCGCCAGATCAACTCTGCCTTGATGGTTTTGAAGAACGTTTCAACCGCGGCATCATCATAGCAATTTCACTTACCACACATCGACACTTCGAAGTCATGTTGGCGCAGAGATCGCATCTTCCACTCAGCGCAGGCAGATCGTCGCAATTTTAGCGCTTTTTTTTGAGATGACATGTCAATTTTACAAATTTCTATACTTTTCTCTTTTATTAGAATATTTTCTACTATAGATTGATATTGCCTGCTGTAGGCACCCTCTTTTTAGAGGAACTCAAAATCATATGGAGAAAACCATGAAAGCGAAAATTGCAAAAAAACTGACCACTTCCGCAATGCGTGGCTGCCAAGACGGCAACTGCTAATGATCTGCGAATAACGCTAGCAACGGCACCTGCGTGCCGTTGCTTCATTGGGGGGGGCGTCATGCTCAATTATTTAGAAAAAAGATCGGCTCGTGGCCGAGGTGAATTTCGGTCATTGATAGAGCAATTTTTGACTGATGAAGGGATTGATCTGGACATCGGTGGCGCGGGTCTTTTTCGATATCCGCCACATTTTGGCATTCTCAACACACTTGCCAAGCCTGAGATAGATGTGGGGCGCCTCAAAGGTATTATTTTTGATTTTGATGAACAAAATCAATCTGAGTTGAAGCTGACTTCAAATGAAGAAATTGTGCTTCCAAATATCGGAACTCTGAAATGTCTAAAGGATGAAATCACGATAGACGGGACCACCGATCGGTTGGATGCATTGCAATCCGAAGGCCATATTCAATTATCTCGAAACCATTTGATCGCAGCCGGACGTATCTCGGTACTAGCGGGCTGTGATCCATTCATACGTGAGAGCATCAGTGGATCTGGTGAAGGCTGCGAGTTTTTGGCTCCAACCCGGGACGTGATGGAAAAGTTCGAAGAAGCCGTTGCGATGATCGAAGAATTGTCGCCGCAGATGTACGGGATCATATTTGATCATGTTCGATATCTGGTTGTGTTTCGCGGTGACCCGAATGCGCCATCTTACGCGGATTTGGCCTATCAAGGCGCGATATTCATCAACCTGGATCGGACAACAACGGTGCCTGCGCTGGCCTCCGATATCCTACATCAGACGGCTCATGTTTTTCTTACTATGGCGACGTTCGATAGCGATGCCCTGTTTTTGATCCCTGCTGAGGAACAGATTGGTTCTTTGTTGGGAGGAAAGGATCGCAGGCCATTGTACGGAGCGTTTCACGGCCTCTTTACTGCCTACGTTGAAGCCGAGTTTTGCAGCCTCTGGCTCAAACGCGCCAAAGACCTCGCGCATGGCCCAATTGGCCAAATGACCGACCTTCTACAAAACAAGATGGAAAGTTTTCAGCGAGACCTCCAGATCTTCCGCCGTTTGGAACGGGAAGGCATCCTCACTCCCGACGGGAATGAAATTCTCAAACAATATGACTCAAGCAAATTGGAGATCGTACTTTGAAACTCACACAATCCCTTATTGGTGTCATTCATTTGGACCCTCTGCCAGGCGCTTCCAATGCACAGGTTTCTATGCAGAGCGTGGTGGAGAAAGCCGTGAAAGAGGCCAGTCTGTATAAAGACAACGGTTTTGATGGCGTGATTATTGAGAACGCAAAAGATCGTCCATTCTATCCTTGCAGGGTGCCGAGATTGACCCTCGCCGCGATGACGTCCGTTGCTCAAGCTGTCCGCTCAAATGTCGATCTTCCCTTAGGTATTGCGGTTCTTCGCAATGACGCGCGGTCCGCGATTGATATAGCCGCAGCAGTCAATGCAGAGTTCATACGTGTCAACGTTCTTTGCGGAACAACGTTGACAGCCCAAGGCATGATCCAAGGCGAGGCGCACAAAGTCCTGCGCCATCGCGATCAACACGCGCCCGGCACACAGATATTTGCCGACGTTGCAGTGAAGTACTCACGCCCTTGGACCTATGAAAATAAGTTGTTCGACGAGATTAGGGATGTAGGCGCCTGTGCCGATGCGTTGATTGTCTCTGGAACAGCGACCGGCCAGCGCACCGATATTGAGTTACTTTGTGATGTGAAGGAGCGCTCGAGTAAGCCGATCATTGTCGGCAGCGGTGTCGATGAGCAAGACTGCAAGGCCTGCCTAAGCATAGCGGATGCCTTGATCGTCGGGTCCAGCCTCAAGGAAAATGGAGTCTGGAATGGTCCCCTAGACTCTCAGAAGGTCGCGCGCTTTGCTGCCTGCGCAAGAGAAAAAGCGGCACCCCACCCAACTTAGCGACTGTCCTTCCCCACATATCCGTTTTCCAAATTTAACTCAGTCTCCTACCGCTCGATACCTGCGCGGAACTTTGATCCTGCACTTGAGGAAATACTAATGAACGTTGATGATCTACTAGAAATTTTGATCCAAGCGCCAAGCGTGAATCCAGCACTGACGGGCGCTGAGGATTTTTCAGATTCCTTGGGCGAAGGGCCTGTCGCAGAAGAAATCATCTCAATTTTGGAAAAGGCAAGCATAGCGTATAAAACGGTGCCCGTAAGTCAGGATCGCTACAACGTTGTTGCGCATATTCCACGTGGGGCCAAGGCCGATGAAAAGACGATTCTTCTTTCAGGCCACATGGATACCTATCCGCCGGAAAAAACCGGGGACGGCGCATTTGATGCGGTCCGTCAGAATGGCCTCATGTATGGGCGCGGTTCGGCGGACACCAAAGGGTCCATCGCGAGTATGCTCCACGCCTTTGTCGAGGTGTCACAATTAGACCACGTTCGCGAGTGTTACTTCGTCGCCAGCGTCGATGAGGAGTTTGGACTGACTGGCGCAATGGCAACTGGCGACATGGATATCAAAGTGGATCTTGCGATCACCGGTGAGCCAACATGTTTCGAAATTGTGACGTGCCAGAAAGGTATTTTGCGATTCCATGTGCGGTTGGCGGGTGCGCCGTGCCATGGCGCGTACCCGAATATCGGTGCGTCCGCGCCAATGGCCGTAGCCACCTTTGTCCGTGCGATTGATGATTTGAACCGGGACGTGCTGTCTAGTGAGGCCCATCCTTTGCTCGGCACAATGACGGTGACCCCAACTCAAATATTGGACAAGTTCAGTCACATGAATTTGGCGCACAAATTCATCGATGTGAATCTCGATGTCAGATTGAATCCCGGGTCCACCGCTGCGTCGGTTTCTAAGCTTTTGGACGATTATCTTACCCAGCATACGGATCTAAAGTTCTCCATACATGACCCGTATTTCTATTCGCCGCCGAATGAGGCCGATCGGTCCAACGCACTTGTCCAGGAATTGGCCGCCGCAATCGAACGCGAGGCCGACACTTGCATACTTGGCCATTTTCAATACGGCAGCGAGGCTGGCTATCTGAAAAATATAGCCTCGGCCGCGATCGTTTTTGGACCCGGCGATCCCAAATTCAGCCACGCAATGGGCGAGTGCATTCCGATAGTGGACCTAATGACCGCTTCAACAATCTATCAAAACCTCCTGACCAGCGAATGATTTGGCAGAGTGAAAAGGATGGGCTGCCGCGATGACAGCATCAATTTATGACATCTCAAAAACCTTCAAGCCGTTTGCGTATCCTGGAAAGCTTATCACGGTCGTCGGGTTTGATGGGTCGGGGAAAACCACTCAACTGGATCTCCTCGAGCGCACTTTGCAGCAAGAGGGGCATACTGTTCACAACTGGAAACAACCAACGGACTGGTACCGTGGCCTTGGGGGCGTGAAGGTCTTCCATAATGAGGGCGGATCCGCAACGCAAGCGAAAGTGCTGTCGCTGCTCGCTGCGGCCGATCGGCAGAAACATGTGGAAGAAGAAATCCTGCCGGCTTTGAGACAGGGTCACGTCGTTTTGGTGGATCGCTATGTTTACGCGACCTTTGGCGTGTTTGTTCATCGCGGTGTCGATCTGGACTTCCTCATAAACATCAACGCTGGCATTCCGAAGCCAGACCTTGCGTTTTACCTTCGTCTGACACCCCAGCAACTCGCCAGCCGCCTCAAAGCACGAGACGGCGACAACTTACAGTTTGAAGAGCGTGATCTCAGCCGGGTCGCTTCCATTATCTCGACATACGAAAAGATGCCGCAGGAGCTGATTTCCATAGATGGAAGTCGATCTGTAAACGACGTCGCAGCGGAAGTGAATTCTCACATAAACAAATCATGTAGCGGCTTCAGGCGCAACCTTGCTGATTTTGCCCAATCCGGCGCGCAGAAACCCATTTAGGAGGCCAAGAATGGAAACGTTTCGGTACAAAACAGAAACCGAATGGAAGGAAATGAACTCACGAGAATTCACTTCCGATATCAAAACAACGGACGACTCCGTGGTTCTGGTGTGTGGTTCGTTAATCACGGGATACGGCAATTCCAATTCAGACTTTGATATTCACGTGTTCAATGTCGAGAAACCCACAATCAAAAAAAACGATTTTGCGGTGAATGATTGGATTGTGAATGAGCACTCCGAATGGGTTGATCTGGCCACATTTAAGCCAGACCAGAAAATGAAGGGCACATGGAATTTTTCGGACAAATACAAAAGTGCCCTGGATGTGAGATACTGGACGTTCGATGAATTTACCGAAACGCTTGCGGAGTACCAAGAGCGATACAAGTCGGCTTGCGTTGATCTTGGTTTCATACGGACTCCACAGCTTATGCTGTACGGGATTGGCGACTCAACTGCTCTAGCCAAGATTTTCCAAGGGGTCTGCATTCGCGGCCACGAAAAGTTTTCAGGGATATCTTCTGGCTTTGGTTTGGAGCACTATTGCTACCTGGCCTATCGCTATCATGCGCCGACCTATGACGAGTTCCGCGACATTGCAGGTGCGTTTCTATCACGAGACTACGACAACGCTCTTGAGTTTTGTCGTATCTATCTCGAGCTTTGTGCGTGGAGTTTTTCACACATCTTACTCAATCCAAACACCAATCGAAAATGGATCCCGATGATGGTCAGAAACTGGCCAGACAATTATCAATCCTTCAGCGACAGGTACATCGAATTGTATAGCCGCGCTACAGACACCACGGAAAAGAAAATCAGCTACATTCTAGACGGTGTTACATTAGCCGATGATATTTTCCGTGCCGCGTATATTGAGCAAGTTACGAATCCCGTTTTCAATAAAGTGGAGGAGGTGAAGGTCTTTTGGAGTAACAAACTCATGGGCGTAAACAGCGAGATGACTGAGCAGTCGAAACTTGAATACGACTGGTATTCGCGTCTCTTCTCCGACGATTTCCCCTCGGCCGACAAGCTGATAGAAAAACACGAGGTTTAAGTGGTGTTCGAGATTGAAAAAAAGTTCCTGGTAGATGTTGATCTACTCACGTTGCCAGATGAGTTTGTCAAAATTCGCCAGGGGTATCTGCATGACGGTAGTTGCGGTCGCTCAGAAGTCAGAGTGCGTCAGAAAGGAGAGGAGGGCTTCCTCACCCTGAAGAGCCCGACAGCAGGGGTCCGCAGGCTCGAGTTTGAATACAAGATACCAAGCGAGGACGTTGATAGGATCGCGCTTGCTATGTGCCAAAACTCGATTGAAAAGAAGAGATTCTCCTTGAACGCCTGTGGAAATGAATGGCTGGTCGACGTGTTTATGGGCGACTTACACGGCCTCGTTATTGCTGAACTCGAACTTGCAGATGAGGATGAGCCATTTGATCTCCCAGAATGGGTCACAAAGGACGTCACTGCGGACAGGACGTACTATAATTCTTCGCTGTCTTCGATGAAGTTCAACAGAGAAAACGGGCAAGTCAAAACGAAAATGTACAACGATCCCCATTATCGGTAGGAGTATTTTCCTGCGCCTTGTCGATGATGGCTTTGGGTCATCGTTTTGTCCCTCGCATATCACATTCACGACTTGACGCAGTGAAGCTCCTTTTCAATTGCCGCCAAAGACACTTCAGGAAGGTCGAACAGCATGGAAGTAGGTCTCGTAAATCAAGGGATAGCAATGTCACATTTTGACGATAGTGACATTCTCAAAGAAACAATTGAGGAAACCATTCTTGCTGATCAGTTAGGCTATAGTTCGATCTGGTTTGGGGAGCTGCATTCCGGACGCGACAAGGCCTTCTTCG
>ERZ1027208.581-NODE-581-length-13778-cov-26.413029_pt1 | contig 13778 bp, 11 predicted proteins | sample MGYA00520867_ERZ1027208 | MGnify/ENA primary metagenome ERZ1027208 (study PRJEB33311, sample SAMEA4378413) | marine metagenome | biome: Marine biome; feature: Fjord; material: Water | collected 2014-07-20T08:00:00Z/2014-07-... | depth 75 m ...
TTATAATTTCATTTCGCTTTACAAGTAGGTATTTTTGACTTGTATTAAAACATATTTTACTTGATGAAAAATATTTTTATTCCTATTTTTTTTATGTGTTTTTGTGTTTTTTCACAAACCTCAAACAAGTCTGTACTTGCAAAATACACCGACGATGAAATTAAAATTGATGGTGTTTTAGATGAAACTTCATGGGAAGCAGTAGCACCAGCTACTAATTTTTATCAGTATTTCCCAACAGACACAGCACAGGCTAAAAGACAGGTTGAAATTAAGTTTATGTTTAGCGACAGAAATTTATATGTTGGAATAAAAGTATATGCCAAAGGAAAAGATTATATAATTCCTTCCTTACGTAGAGATTTTAGAGGTGGCGCTAATGACAGTGTAACGCTCCTCTTCGATACTTTTAATGACGGAACTAATGCGTTTGTCTTTGGCTCAAACCCATACGGGGTTCGAAGAGAGATATTACTCTCTGGAGGTGGGAATGAAAGACAAGGTTTTAATAGTGCTTGGGATACCAAGTGGTTAGGAGAATCTGTAATTCATGATGATCATTATATCTTAGAATGGAAAATTCCTCTGTCTGCTTTTAAATATAAAGAAGGAGAAACTAAATGGCGATTTAACAGCTATCACTTTGACACACAGGATAATGAAAGAAACACTTGGATAAATATCCCTCAAAATCAAAATATTTACAACCTAGCTTTTATGGGTGACCTTATTTTTGACCGACCTTTAGGTAAGTCTAAGTCTCCTGTTTCTATCATTCCTTTTGTAAATACAATCACTGCCAAAGATTTTGAGAATAACGAAAATACCAGTAGTTTTAAAATTGGAGGCGATGCGAAGTTAACGATTGCTAATAGCATGAATTTAGATCTTACATTAAACCCAGATTTCTCTCAAGTAGAAGTAGATCAACAGGTAACAAATTTAACACGATTTGAAGTTGGATTACCAGAGAGAAGACAGTTTTTTATTGAAAATAGTGATTTGTTTGGCAGCTTTGGAGATGGTAGAGATTCAAATCCTTTTTTTTCTAGACGAATTGGGATCGCAAGAAACATCGATGGAGAAAGTATCGAAAATAGAATTATTGCAGGTGTAAGATTAAGTGGAAAAGTGAATAATAATTTACGCCTTGGTATTTTAAGTATGCAAACCGATGAAGATATTGCCAATGAAATTCCTACAGTAAATAATTCAGTGATTTCTCTTCAACATAAAGTATTTAGTAGATCTAATATTAGTGTGCTTTTCATCAATAAACAAGCAACCAAAGACTATGATTTTGTTAACGAAGAAGATACCTACAATAGAGTTTTAGGTATAGATTATAGCCTGGCCTCTAAAGACAATACTTGGAGTGGTAAATATTTCTTTCATAAATCATTTTCTCCAGGAATAAGCTCTAATGATTTTTCAGCTGGCTTTAGAACCCAATTTAACAATAGATTTTTAAATGTTCGTCTTAGTGGAGTTTTTATAGCTGATGATTTTAGATCAGATCTAGGCTTTATTAGAAGAACTGATATTCTCAAAATAAATCCACAAATTGAATTAAAATTTTGGCCTAAGAAAGGAAAAATTCAACGTCATTCTTTTTCAGTTATGCCCATTTCTATTTGGCGTCCAGAATTAGACTATGAAAATTCTGATTATACAATTATTAGCACTTGGGAAGCAAATTTTCAAAACAGTTCTCAATTGCGTTTTGAAATGTTCAATAGATACGTAAAATTATATGACGAATTTGATCCTACAAGAACAGACAACGCAATTCCTTTACCTGCAGATCAAAATTATTATTACACAAGTTTTGAAGTAAGTTTTAGATCTGACCAACGTAAAAAAGTATCTTATAGAATTAATCCTTCTGTGGGGCAGTTTTTTAACGGAAATAAATATTCTTTAGAATCATCTCTATCCTTAAGATTACAACCTTATTTTTCTGGATCTATTCAAATGAATTACGATAAAATAGATTTACCCGATCCATATCCAGACGCCTCTATCTGGTTGATTGGTCCAAAAATAGACATCACTTTTACTAAAAACATGTTTTGGTCTACTTTTTTTCAATACAGTACACAAAGAGAAAATTTCAGTATCAATACGAGATTTCAGTGGAGAGTAGCTCCGTTATCTGATTTGTTTTTAGTCTATAATGATAATTATTCTACCACTGTTTTTAGTCCAAGATTTAGATCATTAAACTTAAAATTTACCTATTGGTTAAATATTTAGATATAAATAGCAACTTACAAAACTCAATTTTATTAATTAATAACAACCCATTATGATTCAAAAAATACTCTCAAGAATTCTTGTTGTTGTAGTTCTATTCGGACTTACATTAGATATTGAAGCACAACGTAAAAAAAAGAAGAAAAGAAACAAGGGCAAGACAGAACAAATTGTAAAACCGAAACCGAAACCGAAACCAAAAAAAGGTGCCATTTTAGCGTACGAAAAGGTAGTTACCAAAGAAATGAAAACAGATGAAGGGTTATTTAAAGTTCACTCTTTAGACGATACCTTTCTTTTTGAAGTTCCAGATTCTCTTCTTAATAGAGAAATGTTAATGGTAACTAGAATTGCAAAAACTGCCAATGGAATTGGTTTTGGAGGAGGAAAAGCCAACACACAGGTTTTACGATGGGAACGCAAAAAAAAGAAAATATTATTACGAATTGTTTCTCACAGTGTTGTTGCCGATACCATTTTACCGGTACATGAAGCAGTTGTAAACTCTAACTTTGAACCGGTTTTGTTTTCATTTCCAATCAAAGCATTTAATAAAGACACTACTGCTGTAGTAATAGACGCCACATCTTTATTTTCTACAGATGTGAAACCTTTAGGTTTTCCACAGTTTTACAGAAAAAGATATGGAGTTACTAGAATTGATAAAAGTCGTTCTTATATAGACAGAGTAAGCAGTTACCCTCAAAACATAGAAACAAGGCATGTAAAAACTTATTTCGCTAGCAAATCTCCTTCTAATGGAAGTGTGGGTTCTATTTCTATTGAAATGAGTAATTCTATGATCTTACTCCCAAAAGTACCTATGAAGCGACGTTATTTTGATGAAAGAGTTGGTTGGTTTGCAAGAGGACAGGTAGACTATGGCTTAGATGCACAAAGAAGTAAAACTGTTACTTACCTAGACAGGTGGAGATTAGAAGTAAAAGAAGAAGATCTTGCGAAATTTAAAGCTGGAGAATTAGTAGAGCCAAAAAAACAAATAGTTTACTATGTAGATAGAGCAACTCCTGAAGTATGGAGAGAATATATTAAACAAGGAATTGAAGATTGGCAGGTTGCCTTTGAAGCTGCTGGTTTTAAAAATGCAATTATAGCAAAAGACCCACCAAGTAAAGAAGAAGATCCAGAATGGTCTCCAGAAGATGTAAGGTATTCTGTAGTTCGTTATTTAGCTTCACCTATTCCTAATGCAAACGGGCCTCATGTTAGTGATCCACGTTCTGGAGAGATTTTAGAATCTGATATCAACTGGTATCATAATGTAATGAGTTTACTGCGTAATTGGTATTTTGTTCAAACTGCAGCAATTAATCCTGAAGCACAAACTATCGAATTTAAAGATGAAGTGATGGGCCGCTTGGTTCGTTTTGTGTCTTCTCATGAAGTAGGTCATACCCTTGGATTACCTCATAATATGGGATCTAGTTCTGCATATCCTGTAGATTCTTTACGATCTGCTTCCTTTACTAAGAAATTTGGAACAGCCCCTTCTATTATGGATTATGCTCGTTTTAATTATATCGCACAACCAGAAGACAAAGGTGTTGCCTTAATGCCAGATATTGGACCTTATGACAAACATGCCATAGAATGGGGGTATCGTCCAATTTTAGATAAAACTGCTGTAGATGAAAAAGCGACACTAAATAAATGGATTTTAGATAGAGCAGACAACCTAATGTATCGTTTTGGTCATCAACAAGCAGGAGGTGTTGTAGACCCAAGTTCTCAAACTGAAGATTTAGGAGATGATGCAATTAAAGCAGGTTCTTATGGGATTAAAAATTTACAAAGAATATTGCCTAATATAGAGAAATGGACTACAAAGGATGGTGAGAATTATGATGAAATGGCAACAATGTACGGACAGGTTCTCAGTCAGTTTAATAGATACATGGGGCATGTTACCGCAAATATTGGTGGTGTGTATGAATATTATAAAACTTCTGATCAGGAAGGAGCTATATACACTCATGTAGCGAAATCGCATCAAAAAAACGCATTAAATTTCATTAATAAAGAATTGTTCTCTACGCCTACATGGATGATTGATAAAAACATCTATGCGAAGACTCAATTTTCTGGAGCAATTGAAAAAATTGGAAGTGTTCAAACAAGAACCTTATACAATATTTTAGATTCAGGAAGAATGGCTCGTATGATAGAAAATCAAACCATGAATGGTTCTAAAGCATACAGTTTAGTTGCCATGTTTTCTGACTTAAGAAAAGGTGTTTGGTCTGAGTTATATACTGGAAAAACAATAGATACCTATAGAAGAAACTTACAAAGAGCACATATTAATCGTTTAGATTACTTGTTAAATACGGCAAAAAATCAACGAGGAGCAAATCGTGGATATTTTAAACAAAGTACTGTAAATATTGGCCAGTCTGATATTAAAGCAATGGTAAGAGGAGAGTTAAATAGAATAAAGCGCGAAATAAGAGCCGCTGTTTCTAAAGCGTCTAATACTACTAGTAGATATCATTTACAAGATGCTATTGCAAGAATAGATATGGCATTAGATCCTAAATAATAGCTGTTTTATACCCATAAAAAAAGCCTCGCAAATTGCGAGGCTTTTTTTATGGGTATTTTTTAGAACGGTAAATCGTCTGGTTCTTCGCTTGTTAAATCTGGGGCAGGCTGAAATTGTTCAGTTGGAGGAATTTGCGATGGAGCTGCTTGAGCTAAACTTTCTATTCTCCATCCTTGCACAGAATTAAAATACTTTGCTTCTCCTTGTGGATTGATCCATTCTCTACCTCTTAAGTTGATAGAAACTTTTACATCTTGCCCAACTGAATAGCTGTTTAATAAATCACATTTGTCTTGTACAAACTCAATCATGATCATTTGAGGATATTGCTCATCTGTAGTGACTACCAATTCTCTTTTTCGAAACCCATTACTTCCAAAAGTTTGAGTTTCTCCCATTAATTTAACTTTACCTATTACTTCCATAATTCTTATTTTAATAAAAGTACTTTCCAAGCACTTTCTAGATCGTTATTATCTAAATACTGTTGAGCAAATGTATGTTTTTTTACCATTTCTAAACCAATAAATTGAGGATGTTCTTTTGCAAAGTTATCAACATCTTGCTCAGTTGGCAAGAATGTGATATTTCCTAGCATCCCTAAATTATTCCCCGTTAAAACAGTACTATTTCTAATTGTTGAAGGAATTTGATCTACACCTACTCCTAATGTAGAAACTGGTTTTGGAATTTCAAAAAAACCTTCTCTAGCTCTAGAATAATAGTTCCCTCCTGCTCTTGCTACCAAATCTATTTTATGCTGATCTATCATTCCATCTGCATCTAAAACGGCCTCATGAATATGAATCTTCACTACTTCACAAACAATCAAATTCCCTGCACCACCTTCTGTACCTGTATAAATAATGTCTGTGACCTTGCATTCAAACTGTACTGGTGACTCTGCAACTCTAAAAGGTTTCACCTCATCTGAAGGGAGCATTGTAAATCCTGCTTTTTCAAATTCATTTACTCCTTCTGGATATTCTGAACTACTTAAAGACATTTGTTGAACAATGTCATAATTTACAACGTTTATGACTACTTCCTTAATTTTTTCAACATTTTGAAGGGTGTGCTTAGTCGTATTTCCACGAACTCTTCTGGCGGGAGAAAAAATCATCATAGGTGGGTTAGACCCAAATACATTAAAAAAGCTAAAAGGAGATAAATTAGGGGTTCCATTTTGGTTAATTGTACTAGCAAAAGCAATTGGTCTAGGTGCAATAGCTCCTAATAAATAGCCATGTAATTTGCCTGTTGTTATTTCTTTAGGATTGATGGAAAGCATGTAATAAATTTTCTTAGGTAAAGATACTATCAATTTTATAAATGAGTTATACAAGTGAATCTAGTATATTTGTTTGATGAGTTTTCTGAAAGACACCTTACTACTAAAACGAATTGTGATCACCATCTCGTTCTCTATTGTCACTTTAATTCTGTGGAATACCTATTCCTTTTTTAAGCGATTTAAAAATGAAGAGCGTTTAAAAATGGAAATAGTGGCAACAGCCATGAAAGAGTTTGCAACAAATCAAGACCTAGAGGCTGATGTTAGTTTAGAAGATAAGATCATTAAAAGCAATACTAATATTCCAATGATTTTGGTTGATGAAAATGGAAATATAGGAGCCAATTCTTATTTAAATTTAGATCCTGTTAAAGCAAAAGATCCAGCGTTTTTATTAAAACAGCTCGAAATTATGAAAGAGCAAAACAGCCCTATTGAAATTAATTTTGCCAAAAACAGAACGCAATATATTTACTATAGAAACTCAGATTTATTAAATAAGTTATCCTATTACCCGCTTGCATTAATTTTAATTCTGACGCTCTTCTTAACAGTAATATACATGATGTTTACCTCAAGTAAAGTTGCTGAACAAAATAAATTATGGACAGGTATGGCTAAGGAAACTGCGCATCAAATAGGCACACCCTTATCTTCTTTACTTGGTTGGATCGCCATTTTAAAAATGGAAAATGCAGATGACAAATATGTTGATGAAATAGAAAAAGACGTCCATCGATTAAATACTATTGCCAATCGATTTTCTAAGATTGGTTCGCTACCAACCCTTAAAAAATTAGATATTATTGCGGTTACTAAAAATGCCTATGAGTATTTAGAGTACAGAAGCTCTAAACAAATCTCTTTTTCTTTTAATACTTCAGAAACCAATCTTTACAGTACTATAAATGACGAATTATACAGTTGGGTAATAGAGAATTTAATTAAAAATGCCATTGATGCCATGTTAGGGAAAGGCGAATTAGCTGTAGCGATAACAGCTGATGCTAAAAAAATAAAAATTGATATTACAGATACTGGCAAGGGAATGGCAAAATCTCAGTTTAAAAAAATATTTAAACCAGGGTTTACTACCAAAAAACGCGGTTGGGGATTAGGATTATCTCTTTCCAAAAGAATTATTGAAGATTATCACAAAGGAAAAATAGTTGTAAAAAATTCTGAGATTAATAAAGGAACTACATTTCAGATAGTCTTAGATAAAATTTCTTGATATTTCTTTAGCCAAATCAACAAATCCATCATTAGTTAACTGCTCTTTTTCTTCAAAGCGCATATCATTCATGATATTTATAGGGATTAAATGTACATGAACATGGGGCACTTCTAAACCAATGACACTCATTCCAATTCGTTTACAGGGAACAGTTTTCTCTAAAGCTTTGGCAACTCTGTAAGAAAAATCCATCAATGCTGCATACCCCTGCTTATCTAAGTCAAATAACTTGTTAACTTCTCTTTTAGGGATTACTAATGTGTGCCCTTTTGTATTTGGGTTGATATCTAAAAAAGCAAGGTGGTTTTCATCTTCTGCAATTTTATAAGAAGGTATTTCTCCCGAAACAATCTTTGTAAAAATACTCATATCTGTCTATTTTTTTATAAAAATAAAAAACGCTTTCCATTAGAAAAGCGTTTCATTCAACTATTTTTTTGTTTTTTATCTTGAAACTGCTGTAACCTCGAAGCTCATGATTCCATTAGGAACATTAATTTCAACAACATCTCCCAATTCCTTTCCTAATAATCCTTTGCCAATTGGAGAATTTACAGATAGTTTTCCATTTTTAATATCCGATTCAGAATCGGCCACCAAAGTATAAGAAAACTCCATCCCGTTGGTGGTGTTTTTTATTTTGATAATAGAGTGAATTAATATTTTAGAGACATCTAACTGAGATTCGTCAATTATTCTTGCGCTAGCTACCACATTTTTAAGCTTTGCAATCTTTGTTTCTAAAAGAGACTGTTCTTCTTTGGCTGCATGATATTCAGCATTTTCACTTAAATCACCCTTATCTCTTGCATCAGCAATTTCTTGGGTAACCCTTGGTCTTTCAATTTGCTCTAGCTGTAATAATTCGTCTTTTAATTTTTTTAATCCTTCTGGGGTATAATAGGAAACGTCACTCATGATTTTTAATTTTTGAAACTTTTTTAGTTGTTTTTTTTAGCACAAAAACAACCTTCAATATAAAATAGAAAATCTCATTGCCTTTAACAGGATGAGATTTAGACTACAAATGTACAAAATATTTGTAAATTGTGCTCTTTTAAAACAACCTCCAAAAAATTGAATATGAAAAAAGTATTTTTTTTAGTAGCCACAGTTTTATTTCTAGGATGCACAAATAATGGTGTTGAGAACGATTGTTTTCCTTTTATAACTGTAAACGAATCTGTAAATCTAGACCTTCCTCAATTTATAGATTTGCAAGTGCCTGGTGGTTGGGCATACACAAGTGGTGGCTTACAGGGTTTAATTATTTACAATATCAATGGTGTTCAATTTAAAGCCTTTGACAGGTTATGCCCTGGGCAAAACCCTTCCTCCTGTTCTCAAATGACTGTAGATACTAATCTGAGAATTTTATGTCAGTGTGATGATAGTGAGTTTAATATTCTAAACGGTGCTCCTTTAACCGAAGGAGTTACTTGTTTTGCAAATGAATATTTGGTAGAAAACTTAAACGGTTCTCTTTTAAGAATCACCAATTTTTAATATATAACTAGACAATAGAATGCGTACTTTTGTTTCTCATATCAATACCACGTTGTTTTGAAAAATTATTTTTCATCAGATTTTAAATTAGGTGTTCTTGGCGGTGGTCAATTGGGCAGAATGCTACTTGCCGAAACTCAAAAATTTGATATTTATACAAGTATCTTAGATGCATCACCTGAAGCTCCCTGTGCTCAAATATGTAATGAATTTCATATAGGGAATCTTCTCGATTTTGACACCGTTTATAATTTTGGGAAAAAAGTAGATGTATTGACTATTGAAATAGAAAATGTAAATATTGATGCCTTAGATCGTTTAGAAAAAGAGGGGCTCTCAATTTTCCCAAAACCAAAAAACATTCGGATCATTCAAAACAAAGCAAGCCAAAAGAATTTTTACAAAGATCATACTATTCCAACAGCAGCCTATTCTCACTACGCCTATTTAGAAGAACTTAAACACTCTTTTCAAAATAGCATTATTGAGTTTCCTTTTGTTTGGAAAGCCGCTCGTTTTGGATATGATGGAACTGGTGTTAAAATAGTTAGAACTTTTGAAGATTTAGAAAATCTACCAACAGGAGAATGTATTGTAGAAAAACTCATTCCGTTTAAAAATGAATTGGCTGTCATTGTTGCTAGAAACAAGAATAGAGAGGTAACTTCCTACCCTGTGGTTGAAATGGAATTTCACCCAGAAGCAAATCAAGTAGAATATGTTATTTGCCCTGCAAGAATAGATGACAGTATCTCAAAAAAAGCAAGAGAAATTGCCCTAAAAGTTGCCGATGCTTTTGATTTTGTAGGATTGTTGGCTGTAGAAATGTTTCAAACACAAGAAGACGATATTTTAGTAAATGAAGTAGCCCCTAGAACTCATAATTCTGGTCATTATAGCATTGAAGCTAGTTATACAAATCAGTTTGAACAACACCTGAGAAGCATTTTAAACCTACCTTTAGGAAACACTGCCAGTAAAGTAGCTGGGATTATGGTTAATTTAGTGGGTGCCGAAGGACATACAGGAGCAGTTGTATATGAAAATATTGATGAAATTTTAAAAATTGACGGAGTTACTCCACATATTTACGGAAAAAAAATAACCAAACCATTTCGAAAAATGGGACATGTAACTATTGTGAATAAAGATATAGATAAAGCAAGAAAAGTTGCACAACAGGTAAAAGAAACAATTAAAGTAATCAGTAAATAACAAGGCATAATGGTAGGAATTATAATGGGAAGCGATTCAGATCTTCCAATCATGCAAGAAGCAATTGATATTTTAGAAACTTTTGATATTCAAATTGAAGTAGACATTGTTTCTGCCCATAGAACTCCAGAGAAATTATTTGAGTACTCAAAAAATGCTCACACAAGAGGTATTAAAGTAATTATTGCTGGTGCTGGAGGCGCAGCTCATTTACCAGGAATGGTAGCCTCTTTAAGCCCTTTGCCTATTATTGGGGTTCCAGTAAAAAGCAGAAACTCTATAGATGGATGGGACTCTGTGTTATCTATTTTACAAATGCCAGGAGGTGTTCCTGTTGCTACCGTTGCATTAGACGGTGCAAAAAATGCTGGTATCTTGGCTGCTCAGATTATTGGCGCATCAGACAAATGTGTGCAAGATAAAATCATAGCCTACAAAGAAGGTTTAAAATTAAAGGTTGAAAAAGCTTCTGAAAAGGTGAAAAAATGATGCTTTTTAAAACCAGTGATTGCTTAATTAGCAATCACTAGTTTTTTTATAAGCTTTCGGTTATCAAATAAGAAAGCTTCAATAATGTAAATACCTGTCTTGAGGTCTGCGACATTATTATTCGATTTCCTATCAAAACTTTTTATTCTTTGCCCTCTAATATTGTACAAAAAGGCCTGTTTTATATTGTCTTGATCATAGTCGTACTCGATAATTAAATCTTTTACTTCATCTACGTAGACTGAAAAATATTTTGAATCTAACTCTCTAACTGTAGGGTCGTCCTCTTCACTAGTTGTAATGGTTTTTCGCTTCTTTTTGGTGTAAATAAGTTTAAATCTCGAATTGTTTTCTCCGACTGAATCTATCGTAAAAGTATACGATCGTTTCCTTAAATCTACGGTAATCTTATTTTCTCGATCTCTTAAATAAATATGATAATCTGGATCGATGTGTTCTTCCTGAATGGCGATGGTGTGTTCCCCGATCTTATCGACTGCAAAGCCTAACCTTACCACTTTTTTATCTCTTTGTAGTGTTGGTAATCCTTGAATGGAGGCTTTGTACTTCCTTTTAACAAGTGAATAAAAGCCCATAGATGTTTCATTAATATCAAAAGGACCGTCATATAACCAATCGAATTGGTTGGTTGCTCCTTCTAAGAAACCGACTAGTAAGGTGTTTACTTTATTTCCTCTAGAAAATGTAAACCAAGATCTATTATGCTTTTTATTGTTATAACTAATGTTACTTTTAGCAACTGTCCCTCTATAAAAAACCGTGTTGTTGGCGTTAATTTGATGCGTGGGTTTAAAAGTTATTGTTCCATTATCAGTGGCTCTAATAAAAAACGCTTGACCAGAACCAATATTTCCTGTTACCCCGGCATCACCTCCTCCAGTTGTATTGTATTGAAGATAATCCGCTACATTATTATCTCCAACCTCAGCGGTATTTTGATTCCAATAATAAATAGTTCCATTGATGTTCGTATTATCTGAATCTGCGATTACCTTATCCCAATCTAATGCTGAGGCATACGGGTTTCCAACTAAGTTATCTCCTTCAGTAGACCAAACATTTGCTGGGTCTGTACTTGTCACATTGGTGTTAAAATAGGTAGTAACAACAATACTTCCCTCGTTTATAGGCCCTGAGAAAGTTCGTAACTGCCCCCCTAAACCTTCATTTTGTATAGCATAACCCACTCCTGCAATCATATTTGCACCTACTGCTGATAACCAGTCTGCAGGATTTGTACTAGCATTGAACGTATACATCTCATCTGCATCTGGAAAAATTGTACCAATATTTGCCTCTGTTTCTGTAACAGGAGAACTCCAATATGAATAAAAATTATTATCATCATAAACAGGGGTGTTTCTTTGAACATCAAAAGTACCAGTTCCTGTTATTGTACTATTGCAATTATGATAGATTAAAGAACCTCCATCTTTAACAGTGACAGTTCCATTATTGTCGAAATGATAATACACATTTAAGGTAGCTCCAGAATTAACAACCAAATCTACTCCAGATGCAATGGTTAAAGAACCAACATTAATAGCGGTTGTTAAAATAGGATCCAAACCTCCGTCTTGAATGGTAATACTTTGTGTTCTTGAAGAATTAGGGGCTACATCATTATTCCAGTTCGAAGCTGTTAACCAGTCAGCAGAACTACTTCCATCCCATACATAATCTCCTGTTGTTAATGCGTCTGCAATTGCTGTATTTGAACTTCCTCCTGTGGGTGTATAAAATACTTGATTTCCTTCTTGATAGGCAACTAAATCTGTGCCTAAATCTAAAAATGTATTTATGTTTGCGAAAATATCAGCTGAAGTTCTAGGAGTATTCCAAATTCTAAAAAGACTAATATCACCTAAAAACTCATTTGAACTAGACTCTCTAATTGTTTCACTATTGTAGGTTTGTGAACCACTAACGGGACTCCAGTTGGATGTTAAGCTACTGGGATATCTAAGATTACCGCCGCTTCTCCCTATATTAATATCTGCAGTATGCCTATTAACCACCAGACCTGCTTGGGAATCTTGTTCTACGCCATCTAAAAACCATTTTAATGTTGTTGCATTATCTAGGGTAATGGCAACATGGTACTCTTGGTTCACAACAACAGCATCAACTCCCGATCTAAAAAAACGTCTATCTGCAACTATATTAGCATTTTTTCTGTAAGCTCCAACATACAGTCTCCCGCTTTCAATAAAAAAAGTAAAGGCATTTCCTCCTCCACCCTCTTCATATAAAACTTGTCTTTGATCCATATTGTTAGCTTTAAATCTAAATTCTATGGTTCGATTAGAAGTATCTTGATCATTGATTGCATCCGTGTTTGGAATCGTAATATATTGGGTAGTTTGATTTAAAGAAACAGATGAAGAAATTGAAGTTCCTCCGTCTGGTATATAAAAAATGGTATCTTCATCTAAATAAGCAACAAATTCTGTACCTGAAGTTAATAGAGTTGCTTTATTATTATCTATATCTGCCTGTGTTCTGGCAATATTCCAAATTCTAAATAAAGAAATATTACCTGTAAAATTGTAAGGATTGGGGTCAGTTGCAGTAAATGTATTATTATATGTTTGGGAACCAGCAACACCTTGAGAATTAGCAGACCAATTACTTACCAATGATGAAGGAAATCGAAGTTCACCTCCATTTTTAGCCAAACTTATATCTCCTGAGTGGTTATTAACCTGGAGCCCAAGTTGTTCATCTTGCAAAACACCATTCAAATACCAACGTAAAGTTAATCCAGAAGAATCTTCCAAAGTAAGGGCAACATGATACCAGCTATCCGTTACAATAATAGCATCTGATCTAAAAAACCTTCGATCAGCTGCATTGATCGCATTATTTCGATATGCACCTAAGTAGATTCTCCCTGCTTCTAAAAAAAAATAGAGGATATTCACTTGTGCCCCTTCTTCATACAACACTTGTCTTGTGGTAACATCTTCTGGTTTAAACCAAAATTCTATAGTTCTGTTTCTTGTATCTTGAAGATTTATGGCATCTGTATTAGGAACAATAATAAAATCATCATCGTTATTAAAAAGCGCGCCGGAGGAGCAAGGGAAGGGTGTTTGTGTTTGAGAATTAACAAACCCGGAAAGAATAAAGAAAATACAAAATACGCCTTTATTAATTAGATTTTTCATAGGGATAATTTAATCTAAGTTATATTT
>ERZ1027208.582-NODE-582-length-13764-cov-7.351156_pt1 | contig 13764 bp, 13 predicted proteins | sample MGYA00520867_ERZ1027208 | MGnify/ENA primary metagenome ERZ1027208 (study PRJEB33311, sample SAMEA4378413) | marine metagenome | biome: Marine biome; feature: Fjord; material: Water | collected 2014-07-20T08:00:00Z/2014-07-... | depth 75 m ...
CATAAGGTTCCTATGCGCTCAATACGTTAAAAATGATATATAAAAAATCGTGTTGGTTTTGGTGAAGGACGATATCACACGGTAATGTGTTGGAGCCTTTTTACTTTCACTAAATTGTCTCAATATTTGTATTTACCATTGGTTGCCTGATGATTGTTTTCCAGTTTTCAGGAGCCGCTCGGCGAATATCTGACAAATAGATTTCATGATGTTTTCCCGCGAGAGTGCCATCGCAAGCGCCTATAAATGAATGCACTCGCTCTACCGTCGGTCCCTCTTCTGAAAATGGACCAACGTGTAACGTTTGAGCACATAGGCCCTCTGAAAGCGGCTCGAAGCGGACGTTATCTATTGCGGCAAGATTCTTTTTGATTCTAACCTGAGCGATGGCCTCTTGCACTAACTCTGAAGTAACCAGCTCCGGTTGCATAATCATCATTGTCCAAATCCAATTGGATTTATTGTCGTTGACAAAATCTGACATGTCGTCAGCCCACCATAAACCTTCAAGCGGTAGTACGCCGTAATCTATCCCAATCTCACCTTTTTTTATCATGAATTTAAGTGTGTATGAGATTGAATATAGAGCCTCAATGGCTTCTCCGTATACCGGTGATCCCGGCTCGCCCGCGCCATCGACCATGAGAAAGTTCATTGTGGGGACATTGACCTGAGTTACTTTTTCCGCTGTTGGTCTATAGAACTCTTTCAGTTGTTTTTTGTAATCAATCTTTGTCATCAGCGATAAGTCTCAGATAAATGTGGCTACCAATAATACAGCTCAAGGCCCAGTGTTGATTGTCTACGGTTCTATCGACCATGTCTTTAGAACGCTAAAATAGGAAAAACCAGCACCGCTTGTGTCACTTTCGCTTATGTTCATTAGCTCGAAGTACTCAGCGCATACGCTGCACGTTTCCACTTTATTGGCCGCCGCGGTAGCATCACTTTTAGTGTTCCAGTGAATGATGTCGGCATATTCACTATCCGATTTTTTGACAAGATCTCTTTTGATAAATCCGGCTTGGTGATTGAGGAATTCAGAGGTTACTTTATCCGCTGCGTGGATCAATACAGGGTCTGGAATGTCAACCGCTTTGATGAACGGCGCCCATTCGACCACTACAGAGCTCTGCGCATAAGAAATTGCGCTGGCGAATGAAAGGATTGTGCTAACAAAAAATGGTCTGATCGCAAACATTGAGATTCACTCCTTATCGAAAACGAGTAAACTGTATATTTGTACAGCCTTTATGTAAAGTAGAAAAACTACCCAGCGAGTGTGGATTGAGACAACTAAGTAGGCGCAGAGACTCTGAAGAGTTGGATATGATGGAGTTAAGTTTTTGGGATTACCTTTGTTGGCTGTTGGAATCTCTTAATCTATCGTCTAAGTGCTGCGCGCAAATAGCACAATAGATAGTGAAATCATATCCCAAGCAGATTGGTCTAGATTGGCAGCCTACCACGCCGCTTAATGAGGTGTGTCGAAGGCTTCCGACGGCAGATCAGCGGTCAGATATAGACGGCGTTCAAAAATGTTGCCATAAAGTTCTGTATTCAGAGGCGTGTATTTCTTTCGTGAAAATCACTTTATTATTTTCGATATACATAAGAGCCACGAGTGCTTATTCAACGGAAAGGTACTCTTCGCGAATGATCTTTCCGTTGTCCCACGTTTGTATATGTTTACCCGTAAACTCATTGATGCTCGAATCTTGATTGGTCATTTTATAGTTAAAGGTCAGCTCGGCGATATTTTCGCGAATGCTAGAGGACAGTAATTTCACTTCAAACTTGAATACAGACTCTACAAAGCCCTTTTGCTTGTTGTACGACTCTCTCATCGACTCTGCAAATACGGAGCCATTATTGAGCATCAATACATTGTCATGGTAGTACTTTTCACAAAGCTCCAAAACCAGTCCGCTAGTATTCATCTCGACAAAGTCATCTATAAGATGCTGCATAAGTGGTAACCCTATTTTAAATCTGTGTCTGATTTGACGCTGATGAGTCATCACAGATTCCAAGTGAAACGGGCTTCCGGTCACACTCCAGAGGCTCACTTGTCTAGTCTGCGAACGAATGAAGGAGGTGGCGTAGCCCAAAGGTCGCCACGACCTTTGATGATTTTTCATCGTTATTAGATGCCAGCGGCGAACGAATAGCAAGAGGTTGAGCTGGCGAGTCGAGCGACTAGGTGTCACATGGCTCCAACCAAAGCGAATAGATTATGACGGGGAAATAGGCTGAACTAATCTGAATGTAAGGCACTTCTTATCGTTGGGTTATTAGAGTAATGGCTTTGTAGTATGTCATTACCCAGTGGGGAGTTCACTGAGGTATACTTCAGTGATTTGAAATCGTCGGTGGTAATCGCATAATGGCAAATAAGAAACTCATTGTTAACTCCAGCATGACGCTAGAGCAAAAAAAATTGGGGCTTCTGGTTTGCACGGGGCAAGAACTAAAAGTAAGGCTAGAGCGACAGGTGGCCCCACATACTTTGTCGATGTTACAGCTGAGTATTTTGCACTCGCTGGCTTTTTCGCCCGACGGACAGCTGACCGTCAACGAACTAAAGGCAATGATGGTTGATGAGAGCCCCAATGTTTCTCGCACCTTGAACAAAATGGAGGAGGCGGGGTTTATTAGTAAGCTTCGCTCACTTGATGATCAACGAGTGGTTCATGTTTCAATCACTAGAGCTGGGCGCAAGGCCCACGACGCTGCGGATGAGGATCTCATGGGCGTCACTTTAGGGCTCTACGATAAGGATCAAGAGCAGTTGTATAAAATCCTGCTGAAAATATGACTCGAGTCGCTAGCACCTGATTCTAGCCCTACTCATAACCAGATGTACGGTTTTCTGGTCTAACAAAATCTAGCTCGACGCCCCGCAAAAAATCATCTAAAACCGAGTTGCCATCCACCAGTCTTCGTCATGATGGCCGTGGGTGCGTGAGGTAATAGGTCGTTTTAGATGTATAAGTCGATAGTGAATGAGGCTGCTGCGATAGATTCTGACTGCTCTTCAATGCGCTCTTGTTTCATCGGGCTTAGGTGTTGACCTTAAAGCCAGCTTTAAGGTTAGTCTAGCGCTACCGATTTATCATCGAGCCAATAATCTTCGTCAGCTACAGATTTATCACGAAAAATTGAGAGGTAGTATTAAATGAATGAGAACAAGCCCGCGTCGATTCACATTTTTGTTGAGCAGGAAATGTCGAGTACACCGCAAGAGCTACTGGCGGTGATGTTAGACCATGTAAATTTGAGCCGCTTTTTCAATGCGGAATTTTCGGTGATAAAAGCTGAGAATACCGCTGAAGCTTTTGGTGGTAAAGGTTGCATACGTCAGGTAAGTTCAGGCAAGCAAATATTTAAGGAAGAAATCACGGCTGCATCGGACAATGGTTTTAGCTACCAGATAATAGGCTCAGGGCCAGTTACCGAGCATCGCGGAGATGTTGTCTTCATCAGTAAAGGGCCAACGACGGAAGTTCAGTACAATATTAAATTTAATGGCCCAAAATGGGTTCCAGATTTTCTGGTTAAATTCATTGTCACCCGTGATATGAAACAGGCCTTGAAGAAATTGGCAAACTTCTTCCGCTAGTACATACTCAAACATTTTTTCTAACAGGAGATCACTGCATGGTAGATGTCACACGACGCGGCGCGCTTGGCCTAGTGGGTGGAGCAATGGGCTTGGCAGGTTGCCAGGTGTTAACGGATGGGGATGCCCAGATACGCTATAGCGGTACTGCTGCCTTCGATCATGGTGTGGCATCGGGTGATCCTCAAAGCGATCGGGTGATACTATGGACGCGAGTCAGCATCGATAAAGAAGGCCCTGTAGTCGAAGTGATTTGGCGAGTGTTTGAAGATGAACAGCTGACTCGTGAGGTACGTTCCGGTGCAGTTCGTAGCTCGCTAGAGCAAGATTACACGGTCAAAACAGACGTTGATGGCCTCAACCCTGCCACCGAATACTTCTATACCTTTAGCATTCAGACTGATTCAAAAATCGTCGTTTCGCCTGTGGGAAGAACCAAAACACTGGCGGCAGGTGGAGACGCTCCGGTGAGAGCCGCAATGGTTTCGTGCACCAATTACCCATTCGGTTTGTTTCACACCTATGACGCTATATCCAAACTGGAGAAGTTGGATGCGGTCATCCATCTTGGCGACTACCTCTACGAATATGGGGTCGATGGCTACGGTGGCAAAGCCGGCGCCGCGTTAGGGCGCAATCACGAACCAGCGACGGAAATCACTACGTTGGCCGATTACCGACGTCGTCACGCACAGTATAAATCCGAAAAAGCGCTACAAGATGCTCACGCTTGTGCTCCGTGGATTTGTACATGGGATGATCACGAAACCGCAGATAACTCTTATCGCACCGGTGCCGCAAATCACGATCCTAAGAGCGAAGGCGTTTGGAGCAACCGCAAACAGATGGCGGTACAAGCCTATTTGGAGTGGATGCCTGTACGCGACCCAGTTGCCAGCTCAGCCCGCAGCGCCATGTGGAGGTCATTCGATTTTGGTGATGTTGCCAGTATCGTGTGCCTAGAGACTCGGCTTACGGGGCGCTCTAAAGAGATCGACTGGGCGACCGAAATGCACGAAGTTGCGCAGGAGGATGTTAAAGAGCGAGTGGGTGAGGTTATGACTCGTGTTAACGATCCCGAGCGAACCATGTTGGGTCGTAAACAGGAGGCCTGGCTCTCCGAGACTCTGACTGAATCGGTCAAAACCAACAAGTCATGGCAGGTGCTCGCCAATCAAACCATTATGGCGAGGGTGAATCCGCCAGATTTTACTAAAAAACTAAGTGCTGAGGATAAGGATCTTATTACAGAGCCAAGGGTGAAGCCTTTTATCGACTTTTCCGCCCTAGGCTTGCCCCTTAATCTAGATGCTTGGGACGGCTTTCCCGCTGCACGCGAGCGGTTGTATAGCGCATCCAAAAGCGCTGGTGCGCGGCTCATTACCTTGACCGGTGACACTCATACCGCTTGGGCCAATAATCTTGCAGACAAAGACGGTGAGTCACGCGGTGTGGAATTTGGGTGTACTAGCGTTACATCTCCGGGGTTTGGCAACTACATGCCTAGCGTTGATAAGCTGGGCGAGCTATTTTCAGAGGCGAATGACGAGGTCGTGTGGCATGATCCGCACGGAAATGGTTTTACGCTTCTGGAATTCAGTTCTGACGACGTCAAAGCAGATTTCTTTAAAGTTAGCACAATTCGTGAGCCCGATTATACGCTCACTCGTGTTGCTGGGTTTAGTACGCAGTACAATGGTCAGGGCACGCTGGAGAGCTTCTAAGAAACCAACTCTCAGTAATACATTACTAAGTTCGCATCAATAGTCTGCATGAGTTTGTGCAGCCATCACCTGAAAAACCAAACCTTCCAGCTTGGTTTTTCAGGTGTCTGTCAAAATGCTCTCTATGCTTGGAACCTGCTCCATATCCTCTGGTCTTGCTAATGTCGCCATGACAATCCGTTGAAGTATGGCGCGATGCTGGCTAATAATTTTTTCTGGTTGTGCCTCAGGCCAAAAAATGGTGCTCGCAACATGCTCAATCGTGTGTTGCAGAGTTTCAAATACCAGCGGCGAGTAATTGGGTAGGTTCCTCAGTTGTGTGGTTTCTATGATTAAATTTCTCATCCGTTTTATGGTGGTTTTATGATGCTTGGATGCTGGAGATTCTGGGTCATGGATTTCTTGGTACAGGGGGCCGACCACCGGTCCGTAATTGCGACACCAATCGAAGTACGCGTCGATACCCGCGTTTAGCATGGAGAACAGATCTGTTGTATTCGATAGCGCGACCAGGGTAGCGCTTAGTAGCTCCTCATTTGCCCGTTCAATAATAATATCCAAAACATCCCACCGATCTTTGAATAAACGGTAAAACAAAGGCCGAGATATACCCGCTGCACCAGCGATCTTAGCAATGGTGGTGCCTCTATAGCCGTGTTCGCCGTAAATTACGCTCGCTGCCGCAATAACATGCTCGCGAAGCTCATCACCTTGCAGCGCATCAGAGCTGGGCCTTCCGGATTTTCTGAGTGCCAGTGTACGGCTAACATCTTTAACGTCACCTCTAGAACTAGTCATAACTGATTAAGCCAATTTCATATCATTTCGTGAGTATTTCGGTTTGGGGGCGGCGTAGCTATACAATATGGGGTTACCTTGATAAGTTTCATTCTAAGTGGCTCCTCGAAAATTATTAGTACATGCAGGTATGCGAGTGTTTTCGAGATGATCTCGAGTAATATCAGTGAATAAAAAGGGGGTATTCAAACTGATACAGTCAATAGTATCGATTTTCAAAGCTCGCAGTGGTGACCGTAATGTGAAAGGAAATCGTTGTTGCTAGCGTGGACTGATTGTACGTTGCTAGATGATAGTGTCAGTGACAGGAGGTGAAAAATACTGACATATGACGACCAGATATAAGTGTGGTGGTGTTTTTTGAACGTCGGTGTTAATGGCTCCGATTTACCTTAGGACTTAATTCGGTGCGTCATATTGTAGAGATTACGCAGCGGTAAATCGGCTCTAGGTAAACAGCTATTCTAATCGGTCGGCCCAGCGCGCAGGCCTTTTCTAAGAAACATCTTTCGTCCCTAGTTTTCTGAAGTGTATTGAATTATTTTGGTGTGACCTAGCAGCCGGTCAGTGTCCGCGGCGGTTAAGAAATCTGGCGATAATCATCATGACGCTGACAAGTAATGCGATAGAGGCTACTGCCGCGTCACCATAGCCAACAGCCTCTACGCTAATGCAATGACGAGATTACTAACGGCGAAAATGATTACCGATATAATAAGAAAATTGCGCGGATTATACCGACCAGTGGGTATCGTCAACGCAGGGCCAAGTAAAGACGCCGCAAGCGCGAAGCAGGTAACGAACCACCCCGCCTTTGCTAGCGAAATATTGAGATCGCTTGCCATTGCTGGCAATAGCCCCATGACCATAAATTCCGACGATACGATCACGAACAAGGTAAAGGCAAGCAGGCCAATAGCTAGCGTAATTGAGTATTTTGATTCTCCCGAATCGGTTTGCCTTACGCTTGGTTTAGTGGCATTCATGCTCATAGCGATAGACTAAATTTTACTTCAATTATCGATTTAAATGACGTGATTTAGGCGCTCTAATACAAGAGCGCGCAGAGATTATCGGCGGCGTCAAAAATAGTATTTATGCGTTTGTACCGCCATCGATGGTAAGGCCTGCACCGGTTATAAAGCGGCTTTCCTCACTGGCAAGCCAAGTGACAAAGCCCGCAATATCATCCGGCGCACCATATCTGGAAATGGCCATAAGACTTCGCTGTCCATCGGAGTGCTCACCATTTGCGGGGTTCATATCAGTGTCAGTAGAGCCCGGATGCACGACATTAACGGTGATCCCTCTGGGTCCGAGATCACGAGCCAAGCCCTTGGTAAAACCTATCAACGCCGATTTGCTGAGACTGTATAGACTCAATCCGGGCGTAGGCACGTGTTCAGCCAAGTTACTCCCGATCGTGATAATTCGACTGCCTTCTCCCATCTGTGAAGCAGCCGCCTGAGATGCGATGAATACCGCTTTGACGTTAATGTTTATGGTCTGTTCAAAGTCATCAAGCGTTAACTCATCGATGGGCTTGGCCACAAAAATGCCGGCATTGTTGATCAAAATATCGAGCTGACCAAATTCCGCTACGGTTTTCTGCACCGCGGCTTGAATAGCGGAAGGGTCAGAACTATCTGCCGCTATCGACAAGGCCCTTCTGCCCGCTTGCTCTATCTCTGCGACCACACCATTCGCCCCCTCATGCGCTAAACATCTGGCGATCGCGGCTCCTATCCCTCGGCTTCCACCGGTCACCAACGCCACCTTACCTTTCAGTTTACTCATATTGACCTTCTATTTATGTAATGATTGACACAAAATATAACACAGCCTAATGTTCGATTAATATGTTTTTGTGTCGTTCACTACAAAAAGAGATTTGTTCATGACAAAACGAGGCCGACCTAGGAACTTCGACCGCACCGCCGCACTCCGACAGGCCATGGAAGTATTCTGGGCGCAGGGGTTTGACTGCACCTCTATGCCTGACCTAATAGACGCCATGAAGATCAATTCTCCCAGTATCTACGCGGCATTCGGCAGTAAGGAAAAATTATTCAATGAAGCGGTTGAGCTCTATAGCACAACCGAGGGAGGAGGGATCTGGGGCGGTATGACAGATGAGCAAACAGCGCGCTTGTCAATTGAGGTAATGCTGCAAGCAAGTGCTGAAGGCTATACTCGCTCCGACAGGCCACGAGGTTGTCTGATTGTACTCGGTGCACTTCACACCGAAGGCGGCAATGAAACCATCCGCCGAGAGTTGCAAGCACGTAGAGCGCAATGCATGACCATTGTTCATGCGCGACTAGAGCGAGGCATTATTGATGGGGAGCTACCTGATGGGGCGGACTGCCGCTCAATTGCTACTTTTTACCTTACGGTTCAACAGGGAATGTCGATACAAGCACGTGATGGAGCTTCTCGCGAAACACTTCTCGCGGTTGCCAGCTATGCTATAGCGGCGTGGGACAGCATCATCTCTAGTGCCTAATTAAATTTTTTTGGGCTACAACTGAGAAGATATGCCAATGATGTGGCTTACCCTGCGCGGTTTCGCCGGAGATCTCATGCTCTGTCTATTTGATAATCTCAAAGCCAGTAAAGTTCTGCTGCACCTCTTGCTGAGTAAAGGTCATGACATTTGGCCAGAAAACTGCCCGTCATAATCTGGGCTAGCCATGGTGTCATTGGATTCAAGAAGAGAACCACAAAAACTCCCTTAGATTTAAGGGCCCTCTAATTCTACGCCAGACTTCTTTAAATTCGGCCTGAGGGCAAAAGAACAAACTCGCATCTGCCAATATTAATACGCAATGAACAGCGGTATAGCGGCAAAATCTCGGGAGATTGAGTCGGCCAGGAATCCTGCAGACAGGCTTTGGCTGCAGGTGCTGTTTGCCGCAGGCTAGTTTTAGTTGACCAATAGAGGGGGTTTTATTGAAAAAGGTGACGAACTCTATCGATAAAGTCTCAGAACTTCAAAAAGCTACCATTATAGGCCTAAACTGTGATGGATGAATTCGTGAGTTAAATTGGTTTGAGCTAGACTGTGATCAGTTTCATTTCAAAGGGAATATACTATGTTATTTGCTCGGCGTATGGTCAGTCTTGTATTGGGCTTCACTCTCGTTGCTTGTGCCTCTATGGGCAGTGGCAGCCGAATAGACAAACAGCATGCCATTCTCAAAATGAAGGACGACGTTCTAACGCAGCTGTTTACTAATAAGCCTGATGTTCGAGCTCAAATAGATTCCGCTGCAGGGTACGCAGTGTTTAGTAATGCAAATGTTAACTTATTCCTAATGTCGGCGGGTACCGGCTATGGCGTGGTTAAAAATGTACGTTCCGGTGAACATATTTATATGAATATGGCCGAAGGCGGTGTCGGTGTCGGCTTGGGGGTTAAGGATTACCGGATTGTCATGGTTTTTCACTCAGAAGATTCGATAACTCACTTTACAGACAATGGTTGGAGCTTCGGCGGAAACGCGGATGCCGCAGCAAAGGCGGCGGATAAAGGCGCATCGGTTGAAGGTGAGGCCTACTATGGCGACGTCACTGTGTACACCTTTACGGAAAGCGGTTTGGCATTGCAGGCTACCGTCAAGGGGACGAAGTTCTGGAAGGACAGCAATCTCAATTAACCTGATAAGAGCGACTCTTATCGTGAGTTAACGGGCCCAAAATAGTCGACAGAGCTGTGTTCTGGTGATTATTCGCGTTCAATATTTACTTAATAAATCTTCGGTGTTCTATTGCGAATTAATCAGTTTTAACAAAAACTGCTGAGCCAATACTGATTTTTCCAGTTTTCAATATTTTTGCACAAAGTCCGCCGTGACCTAGCATGGCAGCCACACCACCAGGGCCAAGTGCTCTCTCCATTCGTGAGCAGGGATGGCAAATGGCAGTCGCTTCGAACAGTGCTTCGCCGATATAGAATTGTTGATGTCTCAATGCGGTTAGATTAATGCCCTCAACCACGAGGTTGCGACGCAGGATGCTGGGATTAATCGAATCACAGCGACTGAAGTGCTCTATCTGTTGAATATACTCTTGTGAAATTATCGTGATTTGTCTACCTGAGCCTGGGGTTTTATCGCATCGGTGATCGCCTTCTAGCCCCAAATCTTGAAGGGCCATGACGGAGGGCACTTCTATTAGCGGTTGGCGCCGTCCAGGTCGAAGACCAATCCAGGCTAATTTTCCGGGAGGGAGATTTTGAAGGTGTCGAAGAAAGAGGTTGCGCTGCTGAGGCATAGGTACTCCCTAGAACGCGAACACTAGAACATAAACCTAGGGTACGGGTTCATAAGTTACTGGCTGAAGCCTTCGCTTTCAATGGATTGCTTATTGAGCTGAGGCGCCATCAGTTGAATATAGACGCCGTTAGTGTGTCGGCATAGAAATTTCCTTGGTATTAGCCTTCTAGCGGCGTGGCCGGCATTGACCGTGGCAGATACGGTATACCCCATTGGAGGGGCCGCACCGCTCCGAATGGCAATAATCTCCACGGTTTCAAATCACCTCTGAGTGAGACCTAGAGCATCAGCTCAAGCAAATACATTGACAATGATTCTCTCGATGTCTAATATCTCGCCACTGAATGACGAATCGTCACTAACGATATGACACCAAGATTGATAGAAGAGCACAGCTTTCAAGCGCGTGAACAAGATATTCTTGACGCGACCATTGCCCTAATTGATGAGCATGGTATTGAAAGCATCACCATGGACAAAGTGGTTGCTGTAGTGCCTTATTCAAAAGGCACGGTGTATAAGCACTTTCTTGGGAAAGAAGATCTGTTTTTGGCGGTTGGCAATCACGCCATCAAAGTTATGCGTGATTTGTTTCGCCGCTCGGCGCGCTATGAGGGTACGACTAGAGAGCGAATGCTGTTGCTCAACATTTCGTATTTGATTTACGCAATCTTGCATCCCGCACTGTTTAATTCAATGCAATGTGCAAAAAGTCCAAGTGTCTATGGGAAGTCCAGCGAACAGCGATTAGAAGAACAGTCGTTTCTTGAATCAACTGTGATGGAAACAATTACGGGCATTGTCGAAGACGCAGAAAAAGATAATCAGCTTAAGATTCCGGCGCACATGACAACGCAGCAGGTCTGTTTTTCCACATGGACGATAGGCTTTGGCGCTATTTCATTGTTGGCTGACGATTTGGATCAATGTGGTGGTAGTGAAGGTTTGATCGTCGAACGAGAGATGCTTAATCAATACAATTTGCTGCTCGATGGTTATCAGTGGTTGCCGTTGAGCAGCGACAAAGATTATGAATCTGCGATTCAAGTCGCCTTAAAGAGCGTTTTTCCCGGTGAGTTAATCTTGTTGAAGAAAAACGGACGCGAGTTTAATTTTAGTTAGTCCCAAGAAAGTTCATTGCCACAATATCTTTCACACACTCACGGTTCTTAGTAGCCGTTTTTAAAGTATTTTTGGTGACGTTTCGTCATTTAAAGAAATAGTATTTATCGGCGCTTGCGTCGTTTTTTTGATATGAGTAGTGACGAATCGTCACTTTGGAGAAGTTATGAAAGATAAGCTGTTTGGCTTTATGGGAGAGCACCCGCTGTGGGTGATTTTCACTAGCCTATTATTCGTTTTAGCGGCGGCATCAGGTGCACAAAACCTTACGTTTAAAAGCGACTATCGAGTATTTTTTGGCGACGGCAACCCGCAATTGGTCGCTTATGAATCGATGCAAAATATTTACAGTAAGAGCGACAATGTATCGTTCGTCGTTGTTCCACCTAAGGGCGATGTATTCACCGTCGAGCATCTGCAAGCACTTAAAGATCTAACCCAGCAGGCATGGCAAGTGCCGTATTCTTCGCGGGTAGACTCCGTGACTAATTTTCAATACACCTACGCTGAAGAAGACGACATGATTGTCGAAGATTTAGTGATGGACACTGAAGAACTATCAGCAATCGATCTCGCTAAAATCAGAAGTATCGCCTTGAGCGAACCGCTGTTGGTCGACAAGATCGTTTCAACTGAAGGGCATGTTTCGGTGGTAAACGTGAACGTGCAGCTTCCTGGTCTTAATCCGACCACCGAGGGACCTGAAGTTGCGGCTTTTGTCAGAGACATGAAAGCGAAGTTTTTAGCGGATAACCCCGGCACTCAAGTGCACCTCTCGGGTATGGTGATGATGAATAACGCCTTTACCGAAGTTGCAATGGACGACGGCAGCTCACTTATTCCGCTGATGTTCTTGATTGTTATTGTTGTTATTGGGCTACTACTACGCACCATCTCCGGTACATTCGCGACCGTGCTCATTATTATTGTCAGTATCGCTGCAACCATGGGGGTCGCCGGTTGGTTAGGCTTCTATCTAACTGGGCCATCATCTTCCGCTCCAACGATGATCATGACCTTGGCGGTTGCAGATTGCATTCATATTCTTACCTCGATGTTCTACGAGATGCGCCATGGGGCCGACAAAAAGACGGCTATCGCAAAGAGCGTAAAGCTCAATCTACAGCCGATATTTTTGACAAGTATCACCACCGCTGTGGGTTTTTTGAGTATGAACTTCTCAGACTCTCCACCCTTTAGAGACTTAGGTAACTTAGTCGCAATGGGGGTTGTGTTTGCGTTTATTTTCTCGGTGACGATTTTCCCGGCTCTGTTGCGCGTTCTGCCTATTAATCCGTCGTTCGATAGCGCCAACGACAAAGACGCAATGAAGGCTGTCGCGAATTTCGTCACCCGTCACAGAAAGTTACTGCTGCCTTTGACCAGTGTTATCATTATTTTCACAACCTTGTTTATCCCCAACAATGAACTGAATGATAACTTTGTTGAGTACTTCGATGATTCGGTGCCCTATCGGGTCGGCACCGATTTTATGCAGGAGAACCTTTCTGGCATGACCTTGTTGGAAGTGTCGGTGGAGTCAGGGCAGAGCAGTGGTGTAAATGATCCCGCCTATTTGCAATCGCTAGCGCAATTTAGTGAGTGGTTAAGATCTCAGCCTGAGACCGATCATGTAAACACCATTACCGATACGCTTATGCGTTTGAATAAGAATATGCATGGGGATGACCCTTATTGGTACAAGCTGCCCACCAACAAAGAAATGGCCGCACAGTATCTTCTGCTCTATGAAATGTCGCTTCCTTATGGTCTAGATTTGAACAACCAGCTTAATGTTGATAAGTCGTCATCGAAGGTTGTGGGTACTTTCAAGAATTTGACCAGTAGTGAAATGATCGATCTTGAAGAGCGTATTAGCGCCTGGTTCGCGACCAACGCTAGTCAGTATAATGTTGTTATTGCGAGCCCAAGTTTGATGTTCGCACATATTGGTCAGCGCAGTATTTACAGCATGTTGATTGGCACTACCTTGGCACTCATTATTATTTCATTAATGCTGGGTTTTGCGTTGAGAAGTTGGAAGTTCGGCGCCATCAGCCTACTGCCAAATCTGATTCCGGCTGGGGTTGCTTTCGGGGTCTGGGGGCTGGTTGACGGCCAAATCGGAATGAGCCTCTCAGTGGTCATCGGTATGACGCTAGGGATTGTAGTTGACGATACAGTCCACTTTCTCAGCAAATACTTACACGCACGTCGAGAT
>ERZ1027208.584-NODE-584-length-13710-cov-8.386964_pt1 | contig 13710 bp, 13 predicted proteins | sample MGYA00520867_ERZ1027208 | MGnify/ENA primary metagenome ERZ1027208 (study PRJEB33311, sample SAMEA4378413) | marine metagenome | biome: Marine biome; feature: Fjord; material: Water | collected 2014-07-20T08:00:00Z/2014-07-... | depth 75 m ...
TGGTCAACTGTGCCGTGTGGTAGGTGGCGTGCGGTGTGGGTGCGAGCCAGCCTAATTCGTGGACGAAATGCATGGCTTGGTGCCGGCTGGCCTCTGGGCGGTCATCGGATGCGGCTGCAAAATGGGCCATGGCACGGGCAACGCCGTGCAATGTGGCCGCGTAATTCGGGGCCGAGCAACCATCGATACCAAAGCCCGGGCTTGTTTGCTGGGTCACATTCTCAAACGCGTCAAGACAGGCGCGTTGAACGGGGTGATCCGGGTTTGTGTAATCCGGACCAGCACCCAAGTGTTTGGTGAGCGTCAAGAAGCCTGTATGCTTGCCTGAGCAGTTGTTGTGAATGCGGCAAGGTTTTTCATGGGCACGGATTTGCGCTTCCATCACTGCCCTGTCACGTGATTCTTCGGTGCCACAGCGAAAATCGTCATCTCCTAACCCGAGGCCCTTGAGCCAATCGCCAACACTATCAACATGAATTTGTGCGCCTTGGTGCGATGCACATGCCAGAGCCAGCTGCCGCGTTGTCAGGCCAAAAGCATCGGCCGCGCCGGAACGAACTAAAGGCAATGCTTGGATCATCTTCGAAGAGCTTCGTGGCAAAACAACAAGATCGGGATCGCCCCAAGCATCAACAATTTGGCCAGTAGCATCGCAAATAACGGCATGCCCAGAATGGACACTTTCCAGAAACGGACCACGCCAAATTTCGGCAAACGGTGCGGGGGCTGTCATAGTATGTTCCTTTTAACAGTTTTTATGGGCGAAAACCTGCCCATGCGGGGTTTCGCCACTCGCGTCTTTCGCGCTATGGTGCTTGGTGTTGAGAAGAACGTAAACCATAGCAATAGAATGACCCATTCAAAAGCGGTCACAGCGTGGATTTGCATTATGTGTTGAGGCAACAAGACGGCTGGAGATTTGGATAGATGGCATTTTTGAAAACGGGTGTATGTGCTGCACTGATGGCAGGTTTGATTGCCGGTGGCGCATTTGCGCAAAGCCAGAGCAGCAACCGTGTCGCGGCAAAAACCGACTGGAGCGTATTCGTAGAGGATAACCCGACTGAATGTTGGGGTGTTTCTACACCAAAGGAAACCGTGAACTCGCGCGATGGGCGTGTCGTTGCAGTGAACCGCGGCCAAATTTTGCTGATGGTATTCTATCGCCCCAGCGCGGGTGCCAAGGGGCAGGTTGCGTTTACGGGCGGTTATCCATTCGCCAGTGGTTCCACTGTTTCACTAGATATTTCCGGTTCAACGTTTGAGCTGTTCACCGAAGGTGAATGGGCATGGCCTGCGACCACATCAGACGATAACAAAATCATCACCGCGATGAAGCGCGGCGCGGACGCCAAGCTGACAGGCCGTTCCGGCCGGGGTACAAGAACCGAAGATACCTTTTCTTTGTTGGGCTTTACCGCAGCGGTTGAGGATGCGGCCAAACGCTGCGGCGGCTAAAACTGCCCAAAGACTTTATGCAGCTCTGCCCATCCTTGGGCGGGGCTGTTTTCATTTTACGTACAGAGCACCTATATAGCACCCAACCCCTCATAGGATTCGCCTCATGTCTGCACCAATTACCCAAGACGTTCACACCATCCCGCGCAAGCTACCCGACGGGCCACAGAACCTTGTTGGCCTGACACGTGATGCAATGCGTGATGCGCTGATCGCTATTGGAACGCCGGAAAAGCAGGCGAAAATGCGGGTCGGCCAGATATGGCAGTGGATCTACAACTGGGGTGTACGCGACTTTGACGCTATGACGAACCTCAGCAAAACTTTCCGCGCCGAACTGGCTGAGCATTTTGTTGTTGAAGTGCCCGAGGTGGTGACCAAACAAGTGAGCACGGACGGCACGCGTAAATATCTGGTGCGGATTGCAGGCGGTCATGAGGTTGAGGTGGTCTATATCCCCGAGGCTGATCGCGGCACATTGTGTGTGAGTTCGCAAGTTGGGTGTACGTTGACCTGCTCGTTTTGTCATACAGGTACGCAAAAACTGGTGCGTAACCTTACCGCAGGGGAAATCATCGGCCAAGTCATGGTTGCCCGTGATGACCTAGACGAATGGCCTAAAAGCGGCACACGCACCTATGAAGCGCGCCTGTTGTCCAACATCGTTCTCATGGGTATGGGCGAGCCGTTGTATAATTTCGAAAACGTGCGCGATGCGATGAAGATCGCGATGGACCCGGAAGGTATCCAGCTATCGCGACGCCGTATTACCCTCAGCACATCGGGTGTTGTGCCAGAGATCGCACGCACCGCTGCCGAGATCGGCTGCCAGTTGGCCGTATCCTTCCACGCAACGACTGACGAAGTGCGCGATACGCTTGTTCCGATCAACAAGCGCTGGAACATCGAAGCACTGTTGGACGCATTGCGCGAATACCCAAAGGTCTCAAACTCCGAGCGGATCACGTTTGAATATGTGATGTTGCACGGGATTAATGACAGTGACGAAGACGCCCACCGTTTGATGAAGTTGATCGAAGGTATTCCCGCCAAGATCAACTTGATCCCATTCAACGAATGGCCCGGAGCCCCGTATACGCGATCTTCCAATAACCGTATCCGGGCGTTCTCGGATATTGTTCATAAGGCAGGTTATGCCTCACCAGTGCGCAAGCCCCGTGGCGAGGATATCATGGCCGCTTGCGGTCAGCTCAAGTCTGAGACAGAGCGGGCACGCAAGTCACGCCGTCAAATCGAAGCCGAAGCAGGTGTCACACGCAGCTAGGTGGTTTGCCTAAGTTAGCGGACACGGTTGTTTGTAAATCAGATACAATTGAACCGTATTCGTGCGCGCAGGTGTTAGAGATTCGTGAACTGCGCAGCCAGGTTTTGGGTTTTGGATCATAAATTGCGACGTAATATGCCTTTTGGTAGGCTGTGGTGTACTGAAACAGCGGATAAGTGCCTGTTTCGGAGTTGCGTGAGAGATTACGCGAACCTCTATGCAATGATTTTGTAAGTTGATGTAATCCTGTGGTAAAATTTCATTTACAGTTGCGATTTCGCGCCAAGAACTAACGTAGATGGATGTCAAAAATGGAGGATTGAGGCGTTTCCTTGTCGTTTTCCACCCTCAAGGGACAAAAAACCAATCTTCGGCCACAATCGCATCCGATTCCTGCCACTCTGCAATACGAGACTGTTTCCTGAGAAGAGATAATCAGGAGAGAAACAATGTCGATCATTATAAAACAAGACGCCTTCGTCACCGACGAAGTCATGCAGATGGTTTCCCGCGAACGTGCCGTCGCCCTATCTGCCCGCGAATGGAAGCACCGCCTTGCTGGCTATGGCTATTCCATCCGCGATACAGATGACGGAAAACATGTTCTTGAAACACTTCCTCATCACGTCGCATTGTGTGAGCTGCCTCAAGAACTGTTTAACTGATTATCTGCCGGGAACGCTTTCGCGTGCCGAAGGTTCACCCCAATTTTCAATCAGTTCTACCGCTTCTTGCGCCGTTTCCACAAAACGAAACAGATCAAGATCCTCGGCAGAAATAGTACCGGCATCGGCAAGCGCATCCCAGTTGATGATGCTTTCCCAAAATTCGCGGCCAAACAGCAGGAATGGCACACGCTCCATCCGGCCTGTTTGAATCAAAGTGAGGGCTTCGAATGTCTCGTCTAAGGTGCCAAAACCGCCTGGGAACACGCAGATCGCTTTTGCGCGCATCAAGAAATGCATTTTGCGTACTGCGAAATAGTGGAAGTTAAAGCATAGGTCTGGCGTCACGTATTCGTTTGGTGCTTGTTCAAACGGTAGAACAATGTTCAGGCCGATCGATACACCATCCGCATCTATTGCGCCTCGGTTACCGGCTTCCATTACACCGGGTCCGCCACCCGTCACCACGACATCCTCTTGCCCGTCGCTTTCTTTTGACTTTAACGTCATCAGGCGCGCGAATTCGCGTGCTTCATCATAGAAGCGGGATAAATCAGACAGCGTTTTGGTGCGTGCGGTATCCTTTTTCGCGGGCTCAGGAATGCGTGCGCCGCCAAATAGAACAATTGTTGATTTTACGCCGTACTCGTCCAGCATCATTTCTGGTTTCAGTAACTCAAGCTGCAGGCGAACAGGGCGCAATTCATCGCGGCACATGAAATCAAAATCATTGAACGCAAGTTTATAAGCTGGTGCTTGGGTTTGTGGCGTGATGGGAACGTCATCTGCCGCGTCGCGGTCTGTGTTGGCATCGCGCAACGGGTGTTTGGATTTGTGACTCATTATATCCTCGAAAATCTGGGTACTGTCGCACCATGCACGTGATTGGCCGCATTGACTATGGCATTGTACGCAAGCCTACGTGAGGATTGCGTGGAAAGGCCGCTACGCGTATAGCGCCACCTAACAATTCTTTTTGAACGGAGTTCCGACATGTCCAATGCACAGCTTGAAACAGCCATCGAGGCCGCGTGGGAAAACCGCGACAGCATCACATCTGCCACCATTGGTGAACAGCGCGACGCGATTGAAGCGACACTTGCCGCGCTTGATACTGGTAAGCTGCGCGTCGCCGAAAAACTGGAAAACGGTGACTGGCACGTAAACCAATGGGCCAAAAAAGCTGTTCTATTAGGCTTTCGTATCAAGGACATGGAACACCACGAAGGCGGCCCACAAGGCGCTGGCTGGTGGGATAAAGTCGACAGCAAGTTCAAAGGCTGGGGTGATGCGGAATGGAAAGAAGCGGGCTTTCGCGCTGTTCCAAACTGCGTAGTACGCAAGTCAGCTTATATCGCGCCGGGCGTTGTTTTGATGCCATCGTTTGTGAATATTGGTGCTTATGTGGACAGCGGAACCATGGTTGATGCATGGGCGACCGTCGGGTCCTGCGCACAGATCGGCAAAAACGTACACCTATCCGGTGGCGTAGGCATTGGCGGTGTGCTTGAGCCAATGCAGGCAGGCCCAACGATCATCGAAGACAACTGCTTTATCGGGGCGCGTTCCGAAGTTGTTGAGGGTTGCATCGTTCGCGAAGGATCAGTTTTGGGTATGGGCGTGTTCATCGGTCAATCAACCAAAATCCTGAACCGTGAAACAGGTGAAGTCACCTACGGCGAAGTACCTTCTGGCTCGGTTGTTGTGGCCGGCTCCATGCCATCGGCAAATGGTGTTCACCTATATTGTGCGGTCATCGTTAAGCGCGTTGATGAGAAGACACGTTCCAAAACTTCTATCAACGAACTGCTGCGCGACTGATGCGGTTTGTTCTGCTCCTGCTGCTGACTGTCTTGGCAGCTCCAGCAGGGGCAGGATCCTACGATGGGCGTTACCGGCCTGATCATTCCTCTGGAGACAGTTGGGATTGCAAAGAGATCGGCAAGGATGGCGGAGCGGTTCTTCTGACTTCAAACGTGTTTTTCGCTTTGGGTAGCCGGTGTACCCTGCGTGATCCTGTTGCCGTGAGCGGGATGGAAGCAACGCTGTATGATGCGATCTGCCGCGCAGATGGCGCGCCTTGGCATCGACGCATTATGATTATGAAAACCGAAACTGGCATTGCAGTGATCCAAAAGGGCGCACGCGTCAGCATGTTGCGCAAATGCGAATAGGTCTGGGCTTTTCAAATCGGAAACGACCGACTAGGTCTTCATTTCCCTTGAGCTAAGGCGATTTTTGCTATGTCAGATGAAAAGAAACCAAAGAAACCCTCACGCCAACAAGTTTATACTTTGTTGGTTGAGATCGGCCGCAAGGCTGGAGACGGTCTGCCGGAGAAGGCAACGGGCGCTGCGCTGATGTGTTTTGCATCTGGTATCGACGAAGCAGAGGCCGTGCGCGAGACGGTTGCGATCCTCAAACAAGCGGACACTGCTCCGTTGGATGTGAGCGGATACGGGACATTAGCAGAGCGTGAAGCAGAAGGTCATGAGATTGACGAAGAGGAGCGCGCATTGATGAAACGCGCGCTCGAAGAGAATTCGGTTATTGTGGCACAGATGACGCCGTTCTTTGACTAACTATTAAGCGGCGCGTCGTTTGGCCAAATGGATGGCTTCATACCATTTAAGAACCTTGTGAGATGGTGCTTTGTGCTCTGGTAGATCCTGACGATCCACACCGAACAGCACACTTGAAGCAAGCTGATGTGTGTCACGGCGTATGCGCCCGATGTACATGCTCTCTAACGGGGCACCGCCCGCGAGGATTGTCTCGTGGTTGGGGAGGACCAGTTGTGTGTAACTCGTAAGATGCCCACAAGGTTCGGTTCGGGCTGCAAAGCCGTTCACTAGATTTCGTGCAGGCGTGAGAACTTTTTCACATGAAAACAAATACTCGACTTCGGGCCCGTCGATGACAACATGCTGTTCTGGTGCGATGATAATATCATCCTGAAGCCCGAAATATGGCGCGCGCATCCGGATCGGTGCAAAGCTGCCCCGTCCAGGTACAGTGCGTGTTACGGTTTGGAGAACAGGCACTACGTCACCTTCGGCAGTATAAACAGTGTCGCCTCGTTTTAGGGTGCTGACATTACGGTACCCCCACGGTGTGGCAACGGGTGTGTCAGGTGACAACGTTGGGCCGACGCCAATTGGCTCGATCTGATCAGAGAGTGCTGCGAATACCATGTCAGGTGCATAATCTTGTTGACCGCGCCCCAGCATAAGATCCCGCAGATCCTCTAGCGTCAGAGGCAGAGGGTTTTCAACCCCAACACTGGTGACGGCACCTTCACCGACTTGCTCAAGTGTCAGACGGCCCCAGTTGTATTTAATATCCCACGCATAGGTAAGGCGCAAAATTTCCGCACGGCCTGCGTTTTTGTGCGCTATGGCGGCATGGGCAATATCATCACCTTGCACGTGGACCATAGCAACACCGCCACCAGGGATCGCCTGAAACACCAAGCTTCGGTGGCTGGGATGGGGTGTCGTGTATCCGAATAGAACTTGCGGTTTACTGTCTTCAGAAACTTGAGCCTCAAACACGATGCTGCCGCGGTTCAATGTTTGCCCGGGGACGTCCGCTAGTATTGGCGCATTTCGTTTCTCATGCCCTAGCCCGTGGAGAGATAAACGGCGATCAGTATGGTCAGTAAGAGCGAGCCAAGTCATCTATGCCACCTTCGCGGCGCGCAATAGCTCCGCCTCATAACGTTTCAGAGTGCGGCGGGCGGCAGTTGGATAGCCAGCGCCAGTTTCAGGGTCTAACTCAGGGAAAATACTGTAGATTTCTTCGACTACTTCAGCCTCAAAACTGTCCGCTGTCTGTGGCCCCGGCAGGAAGCTCTCGGTTTCCAATCCTTCGGAAAAGACAACCTGATGGCGGTCGAACAACAGGTGGACATAGGTCACTTCGCCACCTTCTCGACGGCTGATTGAGTGATCATTAAGCAGATCGCGCGCAGCAACCAGCACTTCGGCTTCGCCAAATAGCAGTTCAGCCAAGTTGTCTTTGATCAAAACTCGGTGCAGCGGCGAAACCAAAAGATCGCGGTGCTGGCCCAACGTGTTTGCGCGGATATGTATTGGGGCGAAATCACCTTCTGCGGCGACACTACGTGAACCAATCCAACGCAGGGGTTGTGCGCCTTCATCTTTGGTCATGACCATGTCACCGGGTACCAAGGTCTCGGCACGGCGATCACCATCCGGTGTGGCAATAAGGGTTCCCGCTACAAAACATGGAACCGAAGTGGCGTTGACGAACCCCACGTCCGTATCGGTGCCGTTGTCGATTGTGTAGGTAAAGTTGAAATTTTCTTCATCGCCGTCGCCCACAATGTTGAAGGTTCCATCGGCATTCAGCGTAACAATCTGCCCTGTAGGCAATGTGACTGAGCTCCCCACAGTAACGGCCTGACCGTTGATGTGGGTGACCGTCAGGGTGCTTCCGGGGGTATTATTGATATCGTTGCTTAGAACATCGAGTGTTGTTGTGCCGTCTGGATAAACGTTCACATCATCCGAGATAGCAACCAGATTGGTCTGGAGGGAGTCCCCTGCGATCAGCACGTTTGAATCGTATTGGCTATCGCCCACATCCGCCAGCGCGATCCGGATCGAATTAGTCTGGTTCGGGATCACGGTCATCGTTAGGGTGAGCGTGATGGTAAATCCGTCCATCTCGGTGTTGTAGTCGTCATTGGTGTTGTCGACATACATGTTGATATTGTTGGTGGTCGAGATGTTGAACGGATCCGTTTCCCCATCGCCCACGTCATGCTCTACAAATTGCCCGTTGACCCAAACACCAAAGAAGTCCTGATAGATCGAATTGGCGAATTCGGGATATTCCTCCGAGCTGAAGACAAATTGCATCGTCAGCGTGTCACTGTCGGGGATAAAATCCACATCTAGCGTCGATGCGTCATAGGTCGTACCGCCGGCGGCATTGTTGTACTGGCTAAAGTTATTGGTACCCGAAGTGTTCGTCGATGTACTCGGGGATTGGTTTGGGTCTGCGCCGGCACTGCTCGTGTTACCGCTACCGCCGTTACCGTTTCCGTTCCCGTTGTTTCCGTTTCCGTTCCCGCCACCATTTCCGTTCCCGACGCCGTTCCCGTTGCCATTATTGCCGTTGGTGTTCGTGCCGTTCCCGCCGGAATCAGCTTCGTTGGTAAAGTCTTCCGCGTTGCCAGTGGACATGATCACGCCGCTGTCACCGGGGACCACGCCGGGTGATGTCGTATCGCCGCCTGAATAGATGCCCGCGCTGTCGATATCACCGTAGTACGTAGCGCCGGTCACGGTCACGCCACTGCCAAAGATCTCCTGCGCCATCTCGATGGCACTGGTGCCCTCACGCACTGTCTCTATGTCGAGTTCGGATGCTGTTACCATATCACTGCCTCAAACCCTTCAATGAGACAGCACAAGTCGCAGCTAGACAGAGGTACACCCCTGTTCCAATCATGTCCGTTTTTCGGACGTATCCATCCCTGTTTTCAGGTGATGGAACTGCTCATGCCCTGCCTCGGGTCATTATTGTAGAGCAGGTTACCACAATTTTGACATAAATGAAGTGGGATTTCGTGATGTGCCAAGGGCTGGCACTTTTGCACCACAGGATAGATAAGGGTTTTGAGTTACCTAAGGAGCCTCGCTGCATGTCTCAATTCACTCCAGTAGACGCCGTTAATCTGACCGCGGCTTTGGTCCGCTGCCCATCTGTCACCCCAGCAGATGAGGGCGCTTTGGACATTCTGCATGAACTTCTCAGTGAGGCAGGTTTCACTTGCGGATGGGCGGATCGTGGCGGTATTCGCAATCTTTTTGCGCGTTGGGGCACGCAAGGCAACACGCGCAATTTTGGTTTTAATGGCCATACTGATGTGGTGCCCGTGGGGGACGAGGCCGCATGGACGATGCCGCCATTTGGTGCGCAGATCAAGGACGGTATTATGTACGGTCGGGGCACAACGGACATGAAATCTGGCGTGGCGGCGTTTACGGCTGCGGCAGTCGATTTTGTGCGCGAAACTCCGCCAGATGGTTCGATCGTGATCGCCATAACGGGAGATGAGGAAGGCGAATCAATCGATGGTACGCTGGCGCTGCTGGAATACATGGAAAACAACGGCGAGCGGATGGATGTCTGTTTGGTTGGTGAGCCTACGTGCCCAAATACGATGGGTGAGATGATTAAAATCGGTCGCCGTGGCTCAATGACGATCAAGTTTCGAGTGATCGGGAAGCAAGGCCATTCGGCATACCCTTACCGTGCTAATAATCCGCTGCCGCCGATGATGCGCCTGATGGACCGGTTAGCCAGTCACGAACTGGACACAGGGACCGATCACTTTGATCAATCTACATTGGCGGTTGTTACTGTGGACACAGGTAACCCCGCGACCAACGTTATTCCGGCCGAATGTACCGCAGCAGTGAATATCCGGTTTAACGATACCCACTCAGGTGCAAGTTTAAGCGCGTGGATCGAGGACGAAGTTACCGCGATCCGTGAGGCGTTTGGTGTGGAAATTGAGACGCATGTGAAAATCTCTGGAGAAAGTTTTATCACACCCCCGGGTGATCTTTCGGCGATGGTTGCAGGAGCCGTTGAGGCGGTTACTGGTGTTTCGCCAGAGCTATCTACTACTGGCGGTACATCAGATGCTCGGTTTGTGAAATCGCACTGCCCCGTTGTGGAGTTCGGCCTTGTTGGGCAATCGATGCACCAAGTGGATGAACATGTCCGTGTTGATCATATCCATGAGTTGAAGGCGATCTATTCGCAGATTCTGCGGGATTACTTCGCTTGACCCGGATCGGCGAAACCTCGGATTTTCAGGTTTGCTATGCGTTGCGCCACGAGGTGTTTGTGGTTGAGCAAGGGTATACCGCTGAAGGTGAAGTGGACGCGCTGGACCCTGACAGTTTGCATCTTCTTGCGTGGCAGGAAGGTATCCCTGTCGCAACTGCCCGAGTGCATATTCAAGATGGCACTGCAAAGATCGGGCGCGTTTGCGTGTTGAAGAACCAGCGCGGCCTCGGCCTTGGCGCAGATTTGATCACCGCGGCTGTTGAATTGGCGGGCGCTAATAGTGCGGACCATGTTGTGCTTGGCGCGCAAGCTCATGCCGTTGGATTCTACGCCAAGTTGGGCTTTGAGCCATTTGGCGAAGTTTATGATGACGAGGGCGAGCCGCATCAGATGATGGAACGGGTATTGTGAACCGCACGCTGATTGTCATGCTTAAAGAGCCGCGCGCAGGTCGTGTGAAGACACGGCTTGGGCGCGATATTGGCATGGTTGGTGCGGCGTGGTGGTTTCGGCATCAAGTGCGCCGATTGTTGCGCCGCATAGATGATCCGCGATGGAACGTGGTGCTTGCCGTGGCACCTGATCACTCTGGCATGATTTCACGTGTTTGGCCTATGCATTTACCGCGCATTCCCCAAGGCAGCGGCACATTAGGGGATAGAATGGAACGGGCGTTGCGTTGCGCGCCGTCTGGTCCTGTTTGTGTTATTGGTGGCGATATACCCGACATTAATGCTTCACGAGTCGCTGAAGCATTTCGGGCGCTGGGCAGAAATGATGCTGTTTTTGGGCCTGCACCCGATGGCGGATATTGGTTAATTGGGTTGCGCCGCCGTCGGGCTATCCCGCCAACCATATTCAAAGGGGTCCGGTGGTCGTCTAAACATGCGCTGGCAGATACAAAAGCGTCCCTTCGAGATCACACAATTGCACATGTCGCGACATTGCAGGATGTGGATACTGTTGCAGACCTAAATTAATGTGACGCGCGCCCAAGTGCGTGTTACGCCCATCCTATGAAAAAAATCCCTACCAAGCAAGAGATCCTAAGCTGGATCGAGGAAAACCCAACCCTGACTGCCAAGCGCGACATCGCTAAGGCATTTGGCATTAAAGGGTCTGCGCGCATTGATCTGAAACGGCTTCTGAAGGAACTAGCTGCCGAAGGCCATTTGGAAAAGCGCAAGAATTCCTACAACGACCCAGAGCGCCTGTCGCCAGTTAGTGTGCTGATGGTCGCTGGGCCGGATGGTGACGGCGATCTTTTTGCCAAGCCCATGGAATGGGGAGGCGAAGGACAGGAGCCTGTCGTTCTAATGATACCGCGCGCTGCTGATCCAGCGCTAGGAGAGGGCGACCGCATTCTTGCACGCCTTACCTTGGTAAAAGGCGAAGCGCATCACTATGAAGGGCGTCTGATCCGCCGTATCGGAACCAATCCTAAAAAGATCATCGGCATCTTCCGCAAACATGCTGAAGGCGGGCGTATTCTGCCCATTGATAAAGGCGCTGACAAAGAATGGGCTGTTCCTTCAGATGCCACAGGTGGTGCCAAAGAGGGCGAGCTTGTTGAGGCTGAGCTGGCTGGTCCAAAGGGTCGCATGGGCCTCCCCCGTGCGCGTATCATTGAACGTCTTGGTGATCCTTCAGCGCCAAAGGCAGTATCACTTATCGCCATTCATCAGCACAACATCCCAGATGATTTTCCTGATGATGTCATTGCTGAGGCCGATACCGCCCAACCAGAGGGCCTAAAAGGCCGCGAGGATTTGCGAGACGTCCCTCTGATTACAATCGACCCCTCAGATGCGCGTGATCATGACGATGCGTGTTTTGCTGAGGCCGACACCGATCCGTCCAACAAGGGCGGTCACATCCTGTGGGTCGCAATTGCGGATGTGTCCGCGTACGTTATATCAGGTTCTGCGTTGGACCGTGAGGCACGCAAGCGGGGGAACTCTACGTATTTCCCTGATCGTGTCGTCCCAATGTTGCCGGACCGCCTGTCTGGCGATCTTTGCTCGCTTCACGAAGGTGTTGAGCGTGCCTGCATCGCCGTGCGGATGGTGCTGGATGCGGAAGGTAACAAGCTGCGCCATGACTTCCATCGCGGCCTTATGCGCTCACCCGCCAGTCTGCACTACGAAGAAGTGCAGGAAGCAATTGATGGCAACCCGAATGAGCGCACAGAGCTGTTATTAGAGACTGTTTTAAAGCCGCTTTACGCCGCCTATGCAGCGCTGGTTTCAGCCCGCGAACGTCGGCAGCCGCTTGATCTGGATCTACCTGAACGTCGTATTGAGCTGGATGAGGATGGCACTGTTCGCTCAGTGAATTTCCGCATGCGGCTTGATGCGCACAGGCTGATCGAAGAATGTATGGTATTGGCAAATGTTGCCGCGGCTGAAACGCTGATTGCCAAGAAAACACCGCTACTGTTTCGCACTCACGAAGAACCAACGCCAGAAAAACTCGACTCCCTGCGTGAGACAGCCGCTGCGGCTGGCTATACGCTTGCAAAAGGGCAGGTGTTGCAGACAGCACACCTAAATCGTTTGTTGGATCAAGCAGCGGGCAGTGATGACGCAGAGCTGATCAACATCTCTACTTTACGGTCGATGACGCAGGCCTATTACGGTCCTGATCATATTGGTCACTTTGGGTTGGCGCTGCGTTCTTACGCGCACTTTACGTCGCCTATTCGTCGCTATGCGGACTTGCTGGTGCATCGTGCGCTGATCACAGCCCATGGGTGGGGCAAGGACGGCCTATCGCCACACGACATCGAAGACTTGGAGGCCACAGGCACGCATATCTCTGATACCGAGCGGCGGTCGATGGTTGCCGAACGTGACACAACGGATCGTTATCTCGCGTCGTATTTGTCTGAACGTGTTGGCAATGAGATGACAGGCCGGATTAGCGGTATCGCGCGTTTTGGTGCATTTGTAAAACTGGATGAGACGGGCGCAGATGGGTTGATTCCGATGCGCAATATCGGACGCGAATATTTTCATCATGATGCTGACGCAGGAACCCTCATGGGGGCCGATACGGGTATGACGATTGGCCTTGGCCAGCGAGTAACCGTACGTTTGGCTGAGGTCACTCCGGTCACGGGTGGTATTGCACTAGAATTACTCGATATCGAAGGCGAAAAAATCCCGCAGGGCCGAAGAAGCCCTGCAGGTCGTAGCCCACGCCGAAAAGGAGCGAAGGCGAAAGGTAAGAAAGCAGCAACTAAGCGCAAGGTTACCCGCAGCCGCAGTTAGCCCATGGCCGCTGAACAACGCGCTGCATATGCGCTAAGGACCGGGTCTTGTGATACGCGCCGCGACAGTGGTGTTGGCACAGGTGAAGCTATGATCGCGTTCATAAATGCGCCGACGGTAGCATCCGCTGCTGTCGGCGTATCACCAAACAGGTAAGGGCGTTCACCCAGATGAGCAGTGATGGCGAGAAGGTCAGGTT
>ERZ1027208.585-NODE-585-length-13606-cov-17.787396_pt1 | contig 13606 bp, 11 predicted proteins | sample MGYA00520867_ERZ1027208 | MGnify/ENA primary metagenome ERZ1027208 (study PRJEB33311, sample SAMEA4378413) | marine metagenome | biome: Marine biome; feature: Fjord; material: Water | collected 2014-07-20T08:00:00Z/2014-07-... | depth 75 m ...
GTATAGTAGTTTTAATGTCTTGTGTAAAAGCAAAAAACAAAACTGAAAACAATGAAAACGCAAAAACGACTACTTACTATTTTATTCGTCATGCAGAAAAAGATAGAACAGATGCTTCAAATCAAAATCCAGAACTAACTGATGAAGGTCACCAAAGAGCTTTAAAATGGAGTGAATATTTTAAAAACATAGACTTTGATGCTGTTTATTCTTCAAATTTTACGAGAACAAAACAAACAGCTACACCAACAGCCAAAAACAATAATTTAGAACTTACCATTTATAATCCTGGAGATATAGACTATGAGCAGTTTTTAAAAGAAACAGAAGGACAAACAGTGTTAATTGTTGGACATAGTGATACTACACCTAAGTTTGTAAACAGTATCTTACAGGAAAATAAATACAAACCTATTGATGATGCCATAAACAGTAAATTATTTATTGTAGAAATTCAAGATGGAAAAATCAGTGACAACGTATTAAACATAAACTAATTCAATGAGCATACACATAGAAGCAAAAAAGGGAGATATAGCTGAAACAATTTTACTTCCTGGAGATCCCTTACGCGCAAAGTGGATTGCAGAAACTTTTTTCGAAAACCCTATTTGCTTCAATACTGTAAGAAATATGTTTGGCTATACTGGAACTTATAAAGGAAAAAGAATTTCTACAATGGGAACTGGTATGGGCGTACCTAGTATTTCAATATATGCACACGAGCTAATTAACGAATTTGGTGTTAAAAACTTAATTAGAGTTGGAAGTTCAGGTTCTTACCAAAAGCATATTAAGATTAGGGATATCGTTTTTGCAATGGCTGCCTCATCTAATTCTGGAGTTAACGAGTTAAGGTTTGGAGGAGCAGATTATGCTCCTACAGCTTCTTTTGAGTTATTCGATAAAGCTGTAAATGTCGCTAAAGAAAAAAACATAGCTATTAAAGCGGGCAACGTTTTTACTTCTGATGAGTTTTATGGAGACGATTTTGAATCCTATAAAAAGTGGTCTAAATTTGGAGTGCTATGTGTAGAAATGGAAACAGCTGGTCTTTATACCGTAGCTGCAAAATACAATGTAAATGCTTTATCTATTCTAACCATTTCAGATTCTTTAGTAACTGGAGAAACAACAACGAGCAAAGAACGAGAAACTACTTTTAACGAAATGATTGAAATCGCTTTAGAACTTGCCTAATTCTTTCAAAATTTATAAATTCATTAGCAAATAAATTTTAGCTAACCCTATAAAAATGCTTAGTTTTGTTCTCCAATGCAGAAAAAAATAAATATACTCAATAAAAAGGCTAAGTTTCAATACGAAATATTAGACAAATTTACCGCTGGAATCGTCTTAACAGGAACAGAAATCAAATCCATTCGTTCTGGTAAAGCTTCTATTACAGAATCTTTTTGTGAGTTTAATGATCAAAGAGAATTGTTTGTAATAAATATGACGATTCAAGAGTATGTTTATGGAAATTATTACAATCATGCTCCTAAAGCAGAACGCAAATTATTACTGAATAAAAAAGAGCTTAAAAAACTAGAAAAAGAAGTCAATACTTCTGGTTTAACTATTATTCCATTACGCTTATTTGTTAACGATCGAGGCTTAGCTAAATTAGATATAGCTTTAGCTAAAGGTAAAAAGTTATATGATAAACGGGAAACAATGAAAGATAGAGACAATAAACGCGACTTAGATCGTATAAAAAAGTCTTATAATTAAATAAAAAGTATGAACAGCATAAAAAATATCGCCTTCCTTGTGCTATTGCTGTCCTCATTAAATTCTTATTGCCAAACAGAAACTACCAAGAGCGTTATTTATATCAAATTTGATGCGTCTTTCAACTTTGATAAGCCCAAGGATATTTTAAATGTTGAAGGTATTTCTAAATTACAAGACGACTTTCCTTTCGAAGTTGAAAAAGGATTAGCCTTTTCAGATGAAAAACTAAAAGCATTAAATTCAGTTTCTAAAAACAACACTACGCTTAAAAACATTTTCAAACTTAAAACTTCTGTTAGTTCAGAAAACACTACCTTTTTAATTGAAGCTCTTAAAACAATTGATGGCGTTATTTATTGTTATCAAAGTCATTCAACTCCTATTCCACCGCCACACGATATCGGTACTATAACACCAAATTTTGAAACAAATCAAGGTTACATAGAAAGTAATCCGGGTGTAAATATAAGATATGCCTGGAATAATGGGTATAATGGCTCAAATATTAACATCCGAGTTGTTGAATACGGGCTTAATCTTAATCATGAAGAATTAGACCATCAAAATATAGGTTTACCGCCAAATACTACAATAAATTCTGGAGCTAATACAACCTATACAGAACATGGAACTAGTGTTGCTGGCATTATTTTCTCAGATTCTGGTACTTACGGTACAACTGGTTTGGCTTACAATGCAAATGAATACATATTATATCCAGAATGGACCGAAGAAACAGGATACGATCGTGTTTTAGCTGTTACAAATGCTATTCAAAATTCTACAGCTGGTGATATTATTATTTACGAAATGCAAACGTATGGCCAAAGCAGTAATTTTGTTATGGCTGAATATGATCAAGTTATTTGGGACTTAACGAAAGCTGCCACAGACAATGGAATTGCAATAATAGCTGCAGCTGGAAATGGTGGTGAAAATCTAGATGCTGCTTTTTATAATGATTATATTACCAGAGGCGATAGTGGTGCTATAATTGTTGGAGCAGGCTCTTCTAATACAGCGCATACTCCCTTAAGCTATTCCACTTATGGTAACAGGGTTGATTTGCATTGTTGGGGACAAAATGCATTTACTACAGGTGATTCTTGCATATCAACAACTGTGATCGATGGAGATATAAACCAAACCTATGTTTCTTGTTTTAGTGGCACGAGCTCCGCAACAGCAATAGTTGGAGGTTTTGTCACTGTTTTACAATCCTATTATTTTGATTTAACAGGAGGTTATTTAACAAGCATAGAATTAAGAGATATCATAAAAAGCACAGGCATTCCTCAAGGCGCTGGAAATTTAATTGGTCCTATTCCCAATATGGAAACAGCAATGAATGCCATAAACCAGCTTTTAAATATTGAAACTCTCAGTAACCAATCGTTTTATATTGGCCCAAATCCTGCAAACGACTTTATTAACATCATTGATAATTCATCTTCTAACTTTAAATCAGAAGTGACACTTTATAATATATTAGGCCAAAAAGTATTACAGAAGGAATTGTATAACAAAGACTCAAAAATTGACATCCAAAATCTAAGTAAAGGGATGTTTTTCCTCAAATTAATTAATGGAAACAAAAAAATTACGAAAAAAATCATCATCAAGTAAGTTTCTTCATTCAATTTTATGATTGCTATAACAATCTGTATCTTCTTTTATAATTATGTTTGAAAAACGTTTACAAGAAGTTAAGTTCAAAACTAAAAATCAACAATTCGGAAATTAGCAAGTATTAGAGTTATTGATAAAGTTGAATTTTAACACTGTAGATTATTAATTATATTCTTTTTGAGGCAACCATTTGTTTTAAAAATGCGTCTATATAAAAAAACAAACTAACGTATGAAGACATTTTTACTATCAGCCATTGCGGTTTTATTCAGCACTTTTTCATTTTCGCAAATTACAGGAACAGTAACTTCCAATGAAAATGAACCATTACCAGTTGTAAATATTTTTATAGATAACACCTACGTTGGAACAACATCTAATGATGAAGGTGTTTATGAATTAAATGTTACTAAAACAGGTGATTATACAATCGTATTTCAATATTTAGGTTATAAAACAGTAAAAAAGAAGGTAACAATTGAAAGTTTCCCTTTTGTATTAGATGCTAAACTTACCGAAGAAGATATTTCGTTATCTGAAGTCGTGATTAATTCTGATGAAAATCCAGCAGATCAAATAATAAGAAACACTATTGCAAAAAAAGAAGATATTTTAGAAAAACTCAGTGAATACAAAGCTGATTTTTATTCTCGTGGGTTAATTAGAATTAAAGATGCTCCAGAAAAAATGTTTGGTCAAGAAGTTGGTGACCTTGGTGGCGGTTTGGACTCTACTAGAAGTGGTATTATTTATCTTTCTGAAACTATTTCTAAATTAGAATACCAAAGGCCAAAGCCGCTTAAAGAAAAAATTATAGCTTCAAAAGTTAGTGGAGATGATAATGGATTTAGCTTTAATAATGCCAGCGATGTAAATTTCAATTTTTACAAAAACACATTCGAATTAGGAACTCAGGTCGTTTCACCTATTTCAGATTTTGCTTTTAATTATTATCGCTATAAATTAGAAGGTGTGTTTTATGATGATAAAGGCAACTTAATAAATAAAATAAAATTAATTCCTAAACGTGAAAATGATGCTGCTTTTGCTGGCTACATATACATAGTAGAAGATCAATGGAGTTTGTATGCAGTTGAAGTTACGCTTACAGGAAAACAAGCACAAGTAGCTCCTGTAGATTTATTTACTTTGCAACAAACCTATTCTTACTCTGAAAATGATAAAATTTGGGCTTTAATATCTCAAACTTTCGATTTTAAATATGCTATTTTAGGCATAAAAGGAGATGGCCGTTTTACTTCAGTTTACAGTGATTATGATTTTACTCCACAGTTTTCAGATAAAACGTTTAATAGAGAAATACTCTCTTTTGAAGACAATTCCAATAAAAAAGACTCATTGTATTGGATGACTAAAAGACCTGTTCCTTTAACTAATGAAGAAACTACAGATTATGTAAAAAAAGATAGTATTCAAATCGTTAAAGAATCAAGACCCTATTTAGATTCTATAGATAGAAAAAATAACGCTTTTAAATTTGGGGATTTATTAAGCGGATACAGTTATCAAAATTCTCATAAAGATTATCGTTTTAGTATTGGTTCTCCACTTGAAAAAATTAGTTTTAATACCGTTCAAGGCTGGAACAGCAGTATAGATTTAAACTTCAGAAAACAATATGATGAATTTAATCGCTATTTAAATGCAAATGCATCAATTACTTATGGTGAAGCAGATGATAGATTGAGAGGAACAGCATCAGTTCTTTATAAATTCAACAACAAAACCAGACCAGTTCTTTCCATTTCAGGAGGAATTAAAACAGAACAATTCAATGCGTCACAACCTATCTCTAATTTGATAAATAGCATTAGCACGTTGTTCTTTGAGGATAATTATATGAAACTATACGATAAAGGGTTTGCGCAAATAGATTATTCACAAGAACTTTTTAATGGCTTCCACCTAAATTCTTATTTAAGTTACGAGCGTAGAAAAGCTTTATACAACAATACGGACTATACTTTAATAAATGAAGACAGAGATGCTTATACTAGTAACAATCCATTAGACGAAAGTGCATATAACATTTCACCTTTTGACACTCACAATATTTTAAAGCTTAATGTAAATGCGCGTATTAATTTTGCTCAAAACTACCTAAGCTATCCTGATGGAAAATACAACATCTCAAATGGTGAATATCCAACACTTTATTTAGGTTATGAAAAAGGTTTTGGAGCTACGAATAGTAATTACAATTTTGATCAGTTTAAGGCGCAACTATACCAAAACATAACATTGGGCAATAAAGGTGAATTTACTTACTTTATTAAAGGAGGCGTCTTTTCTAATGCTGAAAACATAGCGTTTATGGATTATCACCATTTCAACGGAAATCAAACCAATGTAAATTTTAGAGGCTCATATATTAGCAGTTTCAAGAACTTACCTTATTATGCTTTAAGTACCAATGATGCTTACGGTGAATTTCATATTGAGCATAAATTTAAAGGTTATTTATTGAATAAAATCCCTTTATTAAGCAAGCTTAATTACAATTTAGTCATTGGTGCAAACGCAGCTTCAACAAAAGAAAACAAGCCTTATTCTGAATTTTCTGTAGGATTGGATAATTTAGGTTTTGGTAAATTTCGCTTCTTAAGAGTTGATTATGTTAGATCCTACCAAAGTGGTTTTATTAATGATGCCGTAATGTTTGGAGTGAGTTTTTAATTGTTTAATTTTAGTTCGAAAAACAAACCTTATGTTTCATGAAGACAGACCAAAAGTAAAAGTTAAGAAAGATAAAGTAGATATTGCTATTGAAATCTTAACTTTTACTTTACTCCTATTTTCTTTTCTATTCATTGGCTATCATTACTCCAATTTACCTGAACAAATTCCAGCCCATTTTGGATATAGTGGAGAAGTTAATCGTTATGACGAAAAAAGTATGATTTGGCTGCTTCCGGTTATACTATCAGTTGTTTGTTGGGTAATCTTTAGCTTAAACGATTATCCTCATTTATATAATTATCCTGAAAAAATAACCGAAGAAAATGCTAAAAAATATTATAAAGAATCTGTAAAAATGATGCGTTTTATAAACTTAGGTATGGCCATGCTTTCCTTTTTAGTTACTTATGAAACCGTAACCATTGCCCTTAATAACACTACCAGGTTTTCTCTATTAACAAATGTATTGATACTAACTATTGTCGGCTTTATGACTATTATACCAATAATTATGGTATTTAAAAATATTAAAAGAGCTAAATAAAGTTAATTTTTGTCTTCTAAAAGCGGTACAAAACGAAACTCTCCAAATTCTGTTTTTTCAAATTCTTTTGGTCCTTTTCTAACAAAAAGTGTCATAGTTTGTACATCATCTCCAACTGGAATTACCAAACGGCCTCCTATTTTTAATTGTGCCAATAATGGCTTTGGTACAAAAGGTGCTCCTGCTGTTACGATAATACTAGCAAAAGGTGCTTCTTCAACCAACCCTTTATAACCGTCTCCAAAAATGAGTTTTTTAGCTCTATAACCCAATTTAGGTAAGAATTTACTCGTTTTTTTAAAGAGTTCCTGCTGTCTTTCTATACTAAAAACTTTTGCTCCAAGTTCACATAAAACAGCTGTTTGGTAGCCACTTCCTGTGCCAATTTCAAGGATTTTATCTTCTTTTTTAACTTGTAAAAGCTCAGTTTGAAATGCTACAGTATAAGGCTGAGAGATTGTTTGATCTGCTGCAATAGGAAATGCTTTATCTTGGTAAGCGTGATCTAAAAAGCTAGAATCCATAAACAAATGTCTAGGAATCTTAGCTATGGCTTCCAATACTTTTTCATCTGTTATGCCTTTAGATTTCACTACAGAAACCAATTGTTGGCGCAAGCCTTTGTGTTTAAAAGTATCTTTCAATGTTAGGAAGTTTAGGGCTATAAAATTAATCAAAATTGTTAAGTCTATTTTATAATTTCTTTTTCTTTTTTCTGCTTCAAAAAAACTATTTTTGTTAAAAACGTAAATTAAATGCTAAACGCAGGAGTATTAGGTGCAGGCCACCTAGGAAAAATTCATTTAAGACTACTTAGCCAGTCAGAAAAATATAACCTTGTTGGATTCTATGATGCAGATGAAGAAAATGCAAAAAAGGTGGAAGCCGAATTTGGTTATAAGTATTTTAATACCATTGAATCTTTAATTGATGCCGTTGATGTTGTAGATATTGTAACACCAACACTTTCACATTACGATTGTGCTAGGCAAGCCATTTCTAAAGGCAAACATATTTTTATTGAAAAGCCCATAACCAATACTGTTGAAGAAGCAGAAACTTTAAGAATCTTAGTAGCAGAACACGGTGTAAAAGGACAAGTAGGACACGTTGAACGTTTTAACCCGGCTTTTACTGCAGTAAAAGACCAGCTTAAAAACCCAATGTTTATAGAAACACATCGTTTAGCAGAATTTAATCCACGTGGTACAGACGTTCCGGTAGTTTTAGATTTAATGATTCACGATATTGATGTGATTTTAAGTGTTGTAAATTCTGAAGTAAAACACGTTTCAGCAAGTGGTGTTTCTGTTATAAGTGACACTCCAGATATTGCAAATGCGCGTATAGAATTTGTAAATGGTTGTGTTGCAAACTTAACAGCAAGCAGAATTTCATTAAAAAATATGCGTAAAACACGTTTTTTTCAGCGTGATGCTTATATTTCTGTAGATTTTCTAGAAAAGAAATGTGAAGTTGTAAAGATGAAAGATGCTCCAGAAACACCTGGTGATTTTGATATGATTCTACAAAATGCTGAAGGTTTAAAAAAACAAATCTATTTCGACAATCCAGAAATCTCTGCTAACAACGCTATTTTAGATGAGTTGGAATCTTTCGCTGACGCTATCAACAATAACACAAAACCTACTGTAACTTTACACGATGGTACTGAAGCCTTACGTGTTGCTACAATGATTATCAATCAATTTTAATAAATAATTTGTGTTGCGCTTTTTAATAATACTCAACACTAAAATTTCAATATACAACAAATGAAAAATGTCGCAGTTATTGGTGCAGGAACAATGGGAAATGGTATTGCCCATACTTTTGCGCAATCAGGATTTAAAGTACAACTTATAGATATTAGTGAAACCTCATTAAAAAAAGGCATAGAAACCATTACTAAAAATTTAGACAGAATGGTGTCTAAAGAAAAAATCACTGAAGCTAATAAAGCGGAAACTTTAGCAAATATAACTACGTTTACAAGTATTTCTGAAGGTGTGGAATATGCGAGCTTAGTCGTTGAAGCTGCAACTGAAAACATTGATTTAAAATTAAAAATATTTAAGCAATTAGATGAAGCGTGTCCAGAAGACACCATTTTGGCAACAAATACATCTTCCATTTCCATTACTCAAATTGGAGCTGTTACCTCTAGACCAGAAATGGTAATAGGTATGCACTTTATGAATCCTGTTCCACTTATGAAACTGGTTGAGATCATTCGTGGTTATAATACAAGTGACGAAGTCACCAATACTATAATGGAATTAAGTAAAACACTTGGCAAAATCCCTACTGAGGTAAACGATTACCCTGGTTTTGTTGCTAACCGTATCTTAATGCCAATGCTTAACGAAGCTATAGAAACATTATACAATGGTGTTGCTGGTGTTGAAGAAATAGACACGGTTATGAAATTAGGAATGGCACATCCTATGGGACCTTTACAACTAGCAGATTTTATTGGCTTGGATGTTTGTCTTTCAATATTAAATGTAATGTACAACGGATTCAAAAACCCTAAATATGCGCCTTGCCCTTTATTGGTTAATATGGTTAGAGCTGGTAAATTAGGCATTAAATCTGGAGAAGGTTTTTACGATTACAGCGAAAGCAGAAAAGCAGAAAAAGTGGCTAAGCAATTCGCTTAGTTTTTCATAAAAAAATTATGACTAAAATAATTCCGTTTAAAGCAGTACGACCAACTAGAGACAAAGTGAGTTTGGTTGCCTCTCGCTCGTATCAAAGCTATACACAAGCGGAAAGAGAAGCACGTTTGGATTATAATCCGTTTTCATTTTTACATATAGTAAATCCAGGCTATAAATATGCTAAGGAAATTTCTGGAGAAGCTAGATATAAACTGGTGAAAAATCGTTATTCAGAATTTAAAGAAGATGGCGTTTTTATACAAGATGAAAAACCTTGTTATTATATTTATAAAATTATAGATAGAGATTTACAAGTTTTTAATGGTATTGTGGCAGCAGCAAGTGTTGAAGATTATGAAAATGATGTGATTAAAAAACACGAAGACACTATACGATCTCGTGAAATAACCTTTAAAGATTACTTAAAAACAGTTGGTTTTAATGCAGAACCCGTTCTTATTACTTATCCAGAGAACAAAACCATTGAAAATATTTTAATTGAAACTCAAAAAAAACGTGCAGAATTTGAGTTTACAACCACATATCGCGATACGCATTATTTGTGGCAGATAGAAAAGGAAGAAGACATTAAAGCAATTACCAAAGCTTTTAATGCAATGAAAACGCTTTACATTGCAGATGGTCATCATCGCTCCGCTTCTTCTCAATTATTATGTCAAGATTTAAAAGCAAATAACCCCAAACATACTGGAAGCGAAACCTATAACTTTTTTATGAGTTATTTGATTTCGGAATCCGAACTAAAAATACACGAATTCAATCGTGTGGTTAGAGACTTAAATGGATTAACAAAAGAAGAGTTCCTTATACAGTTAGATACAGTTTATCGCATTGAAAACAGAGGTATTATGCCTTATAAACCATCTAAACAGCACCATTTTAGTATGTATTTAGATGGTGAATTCTATTCGCTGTACTTACGTAAAAGTAATTATGAATTTAATACGTCATTAGACGAGCTAGATGCACAATTACTTTACAATACCATATTAAACCCCATTCTTGGAGTTTCAGATTTACGCAATGATAATCGTATAGATTATTTAAGTGGAAAAAAAGACATTATAAATTTAAAAAGCAAAGTAGATAGTGATGAATTCACCGTTGGTTTTGGTATGGTTCCCGCTACCATTGAACAACTTAAACATATTGCAGATGATGGTCTTAAAATGCCGCCAAAAAGCACTTACATTGAACCAAAACTAAGAAGTGGTGTCACTATTTATGAGTTTTGAAACAATACAATTATGAACATACAAGAAAACTTAAACCATATAAAATCTACACTTCCTGAACACGTAACATTGGTTGCTGTTTCAAAAACAAAGCCTGTAAGCGACTTAATGGAAGCTTATAATACTGGACAACGGATTTTTGGGGAAAATAAAATCCAAGAAATGGCAGAGAAATATGAAACAATGCCAAAAGACATACAATGGCATATGATTGGCCATGTACAACGAAACAAAGTAAAATATATGGCGAGCTTTGTGAGTTTAATTCACGGTGTTGAAAATTTCAAACTCCTTCAAGAAATTGATAAACAAGCAAAAAAACACGATAGAATTGTAGATTGTTTATTACAAATAAAAATAGCATCAGAAGATTCTAAATTTGGAATGTCACCAGATGATGCTTCAGATATTTTTCAATCTGAAAACTTTTCAGCTTTAAAAAACATTAGAATTACTGGCGTAATGGGAATGGCTACTTTTACTGAGAATAAAGAACAAATAGAAAAAGAATTCAACCTTTTAAAATCTACTTTTCAAGATTTAAAAATACTGAAACCTGAGCTAGATACAATTTCTATGGGAATGAGTGGTGATTATAAATTAGCAATTGATTGTGGAAGCACCATGGTTCGAGTAGGAAGTAGTATATTTGGTGAACGAAACTATACTAACTAAACCGAAAAAATAATAAAACAACATTTAATAAACAATTATTGTATAGTATAGTAGACATAGAAACCACTGGTGGAAAGTATAATGAAGAAGGCATAACCGAAATTGCCATTTATAAATTTGATGGTCACGAAGTGGTAGACCAATTTATAAGCTTAGTAAATCCAGAGCGTGAAATCCAACCTTTTGTAGTTAATCTAACAGGCATAAATAGTAATATGCTTCGTAATGCACCTAAGTTTTACGAAGTAGCAAAACGTATTGTAGAAATTACGCAAGACACTATTTTAGTAGCTCATAATACAAGTTTTGATTATAGAATATTACGTACCGAATTTGATCGTTTAGGATTTGATTTTGAACGCGAAACGTTATGCACTGTAGAACTTTCTAAAGATTTAATTCCAGATTTACCATCATACAGTTTAGGGAAATTGGTTCGCTCTTTAGGAATACCTGTAACCGATAGACATCGTGCTTCTGGCGATGCTTTGGCAACCGTTAAATTATTCAAATTATTACTGGCCAAGGATATAGAAAAAAAAATAATACAGCAATCGGTTAAAAAAGATACGCGAGCTAAGTTAGAACCTAGACTTATAGACATAATTGCCAAACTACCCTCTATAACTGCTGTGTATTATATTCATAATGCCGATGGTAAAATCATTTATATTGGTAAGAGCAATAATATCAAAAAAAGAATCACACAGCATTTTACTGGTACTAATTCAAAATCTAAAAAAATACAATTACAAGTCGCAGCTGTAACTTACGAAGCTACAGGAAGCGAATTGGTAGCGCTTTTAAAAGAAAGCGAAGAAATAAAAAGGAATAAGCCCATTTTTAATAGAGCTTTAAGGCGTACTACGTTTACCCATGCATTATATCATTTAAAAGATGAAAATGGCTATATCAATTTAATTATTGATAAAGCCGATGGTCGTAAAAAAGCAATAACAACATTCAGCAACAGGCAAAGTGCAAAATCTTTTATGTTTAAAGCTGTTGATGACTATAACCTTTGTCAAAAATTAACAGGTTTATACAAAACAAAAACAAGTTGTTTTAAATATGAAGTTAAAGAATGTAAAGGCGCTTGTATTAATGATGAAAACCCTTTTGAATACAATGAGCGTGTTATGCAGCTTATAAATAAAAACACATACGAAAATCAAAATATGGTTATTGTAGACCGTGGTAGAGATATTGATGAACGTAGTGCTATATTAATAGAAAACGGAGTATTTAAAGGCATTGGTTTTTTTAATTTAAATTACCAAATAAACACCATTGATGTTTTAGAATCCATAATTACACCAATGGAAAACAATAGAGATCACCAACACATTATACAAAGCTACTTAAGGCGCAATAAAAGGTTAAAAATTATCAAACTGCAATGAAAAAAATTACTTTATTCCTCATTTTACTATCATTTACTATCTCCTACTCGCAAAATGAATTTAATTCTGAAAGCTATACGGTTACTAAAAATGACTTAGAAACTAATATATTCAAAAAAGATTCCACAGCAAATGCGTTTGTTATTTATGAATATGGCAATAGTTTTGTAGATGATGATGAATTTGATTTAGTATTTGAGAAAAAAAAGAAATTAAAGATATTAAGTAGAGAAGGTTTTGAGAAGGCAAACATTACAATACACCTTTATAATAATGAGGGAAAGAAAGAAAAAGTTACTGATATAATAGCTACCACTCACAATTTAGTAAATGGGGAACTTACAAGAACTCAGTTGACTGAAAGCGAAATATTCGAAGAAAGATACAACTCAAACAATACATTAGTAAAATTTACACTTCCAGATATAAAAGAAGGCTCAGTTATTACTTACAGTTATAAAATTACTTCTCCATTCATATATAAATATAAAAGTTGGAATTTTCAAAGTGATATCCCAAAACTATATAGTGAATATAATACCAGTATACCTGCCAACTACGAGTATAACATAAAGTTAGTTGGAGAGTTGAAATTAGCTGTAAATGAGAATAGTTTAAAAAAACACTGTGTTAATGGTGGAAATGGATCAAGTGCAGATTGCTTTATAGCAAAATATGCAATAAAAGATATCCCAGCTTTTATTGATGAAGACTATATGACAAATCGTGATAATTATTTATCTCGTATAGAATATGAATTAAAAATACTCAAAGGGTTTGATGGGTCTGTAAAGAACATAACAAAAACTTGGAAAACCACAGATAAAGAATTAAAAACTGACAAAAGTATAGGTAGACAATTTAATAAAGGTGGGTTGGTTAAAAATATTTTATCTAAAAAAATCTCTTTGGAAAAAGATCCTTTAAAAAGAGCCATAAAGATATATGATTTTGTAAAGAACAATTATAAATGGAATGAAGAATTTAAGATTTTTAGTG
>ERZ1027208.586-NODE-586-length-13586-cov-18.097997_pt1 | contig 13586 bp, 13 predicted proteins | sample MGYA00520867_ERZ1027208 | MGnify/ENA primary metagenome ERZ1027208 (study PRJEB33311, sample SAMEA4378413) | marine metagenome | biome: Marine biome; feature: Fjord; material: Water | collected 2014-07-20T08:00:00Z/2014-07-... | depth 75 m ...
GCCTTATTTTGAATTATCATTTTCAAAATAACGAATTTTAATTTTAAAAATTTTAATTCTTGAATCAAATCCACAAAACACCTATTGAAAATATCGTGCCAAAAATAAAAATTTATTAAAACGGAACACTAAATAATGTATTAATTATTTGATTTACTGATTCTTTAAATTAAAATTGTTGACCAATTATAAAGTGAGTTTCCCAACCGTGCTTTTCGATTTGTCCTGGTAATGCATCAAAACCATGACCGAAATCAATACCTAATAAACCAAATGCAGGCATAAAGATTCTAACACCAAAACCAGCAGATCTATTTAAATCAAAAGGATTGTAATCCTTAAAATTATCATACGATGCTCCAGCTTCTAAGAAACTTAGAGCATATATTTTAGCAGATTGCTTTAATGTTATTGGATAACGTAACTCTAAAGAGAATTTATTGTAAATAGTACCTCCATCTTGAGATGATAAGGCTTGGTTAGGGTATCCTCTTAAAGCAACAGCTTCTCTACCATCTAAGCTATAACTACCTAAACCGTCACCTCCTACGAAGAAGCGCTCAAAAGGAATAATACCTCTATCTTGGTTATAAGCACCTAAGAAACCAAATTCAACACTAGATTTAAATATGAATTTGTCAACGGTTTTAGTGTACCAATCTCCTTTAAATTTAATCTTGTAGAACTCTAACCATTTAAAACGTTCTTGGTCAATTTCTGAAATTCTAGCGGCAGCATCATTTCTTTCTATAGTAGAGTTAGTAGCATCTGATATAATTCCTTCCTTTTCGTCTCTTTCATTTTTTAATCCTTCATAATCTACATTATTAAATAACGAGTATGGTAAAGATAGTTTTGCTGTTACAGCAAAATTAGAACCGCTTACAGGGAATATTGGGTCGTTGGCAGTGTTGTTTCTGCTTAAACCTACTGTGTAAGATAAGTTGTTAGAGTAACCATTTCCAAATGTGAATAAACCTGTATTATAATTTTTTAAGTTATAATGTTGAAAACTAACAGCCTGAGATAATGTAAAGAAATCATCTGGAACAGATAAACGTTTAGCTAAGCCTACTGTTAAACCTGTTATATTAAATCGTCTGTCTTTATCTGCATTTCTAGTTTGCGAGTTATACAAAAATTGTTTTGTATGTGATAAAGAAGTTGAAAATTGTACTGGCTTTTTTCCGCCCATCCAAGGTTCTGAAAAAGAGAAACTATAGGTTTGATAGAAACGACTGGCTTGTAAACGCAAAGCTAATTTTTGACCATCTCCCATTGGTATTGGTTTGTATGCATCTTTTTTAAAGATGTCTTTTAATGCAAAATTGTTAAATGATAAACCTAAAGTACCAATGAAACCACCACCACCATAACCACCTTGTAATTCAATCTGGCTAGATCCAGATTCAACTACAGAGTATTCCATATCTATCGTGCCTTCGTCTGGGTTTGCATTATTAAAGTTTGGGGTGATTTGTTCAGCATCAAAAAATCCTAACTGACTTAATTCACGAACCGTACGTACTACATTAGCTTTACTGTATAATTCTCCTGGTCTAGTTCTTATTTCTCTATAAATAACATGGTCGTTTGTTTTTTCGTTACCTACAACTGTTACTTTGTTAAAATAAACAGGTTTTCCTTCTGTTATTCTAATTTCCATATCTATTACATTACCATCTGCATTAACTTCAACTGGGTTTATAGTTGAAAACAAGTAGCCGTAATCTTGATATAAATTGGTGATGTCATCACCATCTGGTTTTGTGTTGTCTGCTATTCTTTTCTCTAAAAGGACACCATTATAAGTATCTCCTTTTTCTATACCTAACTTGCGTTTTAGAAAAGCATCTGTATATACCGTATTACCAACAAAAGTAATATCTCCAAATGTGTACTGATTTCCTTCTTCTAGTTTAATGTTTAAGCTAACTGTATTTTCGTCTACTTTAATTAAAGAATCTGATATAATCCTAGCATCTCTATATCCATTTTCTTTGTATTTACTAACTACATTTTCAAGGTCTTCTTTGTAATCTGCTTCTATGTATTTAGAACGTTTTAAAAGACGAATAGGATTCTTCTTTTTTGTGTTCTTCATTGCTTTTCTAAGCTTTTTATCGCTTAAAATTTCATTGCCTTCGAAAGTGATGTTCTTAATTTTAACTTTTTCACCTTTATCTATTGCAACTACCATATTTACTCTAGCCTTTTCAATCGAATCTTGAACAGCTATTGTATTAATGTTTACTTTAGTATTATAAAATCCGTCTTTTTTGTATTTGTTTTGAAGATAATTTTTAGTTGTAGTAATAAGGTTTTCAGTTACTTTCGCACCTTTATCAAGTTTATTGTCTTTAATAATGCCTTCAATTTTGCCTTTTTTTACACCTGTTACCTTTACTTCATTAATTTCTGGTAAGTCGGATAATCTTATTTCTATGTAAGCGGCATCATCTTCAACTTTTACTAAGTATAACTCAATATCATTGAAAAGGTTAGATTTCCATAATTTTTTTATGGCATTACTGATTTCTTCTCCTGGTATTAAAATACTAGATCCTTTACGTAAGCCTGAGTAAGATATTATGGTTTGCTCACTGAAAGATGTATTACCTTTTACAGTAATTTCAGCAATGGTGTATTTTTTTCCTTCTGCGTAAGATAAATCTTGTGCTTTAGCACTAAAACTGCTAATTGTTATGAGTGCAATTAATGCGTATTTTAAAAATGTTTTCAATTGTAATTGTTTATCTAATTTGTTCACTTGTTTTCCCAAATCGTCGTTCTCTTTTTTGATATTCTATTATTGCATCACACAAGTGTTGCTTGGTAAAATCTGGCCAAAGTGTAGGTGTAAAGTACAATTCGGCATATGCTATTTGCCAAAGTAAAAAGTTACTAATGCGTTGTTCTCCACTGGTTCTAATCAGTAGGTCGACGTCTGGTAAATTTCGCGTGTAAAGATGCTCATTAATAATTGATTCATCAATATTTTCGCTAGAAATTATATTATTTTTAACTTTAAGACTTATTTCTTTGATTGTATTTATTAATTCTTCCCTTGAACCATAACTTACTGCTAGAGTAAGGGTCATTCTTTTATTGTCCTTGGTACTTTCTATAACTTCATTAAGTTCTTTGTATACTTTTTTTGGAAGTGATTTTAAATTTCCAATAGCAATAAGCCTAATGTTGTTCTCTAAAAGTGTTTTGATTTCTTTTTTTAATGATGATACTAATAATTTCATTAAAGTATCAACTTCTAATTTTGGTCTGTTCCAGTTTTCGGTTGAAAAAGCATACAGTGTTAGGTTTTTAATCCCAATTTCTGCCGAAGCTTCCACAACTTCGCGAACAGATTTTGTGCCATTTTTGTGACCAATGGCGCGAATCATTCCTTTTTGTTTAGCCCAACGGCCATTACCATCCATAATTATGGCAATGTGTTTTGGCAGTTGTTCTGTATTTATATTTTTTAAATCCACTTTATTGTGCACAAAAGCAAGGGTTTCTTCCAAAGGTATAAGTTAATGTAATGCCAGTGAAGGTGTACCAATCATTATTGTTAATATTCCCAAAGCTTTTAGTTGCTTTTAATTCTTTGGCGTCAGGAACGCTTCCATCTATTTCATCTGTAAAAGTATATCTGGCTCCAATTTCGAGGGCTAAAATTAATTGATCTGAAATAGCCGCTTTATAACCCAATGCCATTGGAATGCCATAAGCATAACTAGAGGTGTTTTCAGATTTTAATTCTCCGTTATTAAAATAGAAATTATCGTAAGAAGCAATACTAATCCCAGTATATAAATAAGGAGTAGATGCATTTCCACCATTATGAAGATCAAAATCAAAAAAAGTAAATTCCATTCCAGCTGAAAGTTCTATGATTTTGTTTTTGAATTCATAGCCTCGTTGCATTCTACTTGGGTCGTCTGAATTTTTATCAATGCCTTCTAATTCTGTAAACAATAATGAGATTCGGTAAGAATGTCTCGGACTTCTATTCCATTTATAAATACCACCAATAGCCAACTTTTTTGGAGCTATATAATTAGTTGCTCCAACATCGCCAATAAAGTTGCTTCCTCCAACAAAAACACCAAATTCGTGTATTTGAGAGTAACTTAATTGAATGCTTAATAATGTTATTAGTACAAGTGTTAAATACCTCATGAATCTTCAAAGTTTGCAAATATAATAAATAAGATTAGCCTATAACAATTTGAGTCAAATAGTTATAGCTTTAAAACAGTTTTTGGTTTAAAATATTGTTTTAAAGGCTTTGTGTGTGAGATTTTAATGTCTTTATAAATTTTAATTACGCTTGTCTTCGCCCCAAAGCAGCTTTTTCCGAAGTGTGTATAAAAAACTCTCAGTATTAAGTTCTATCATATTGATAGTAAAAGGTGCTTTTTTAATTGTGATTATCGTATCATTTGAAAGCGTGGCAATTCTTGAGTCTAAAGAAACGAGGTAGTTGTTTTCTCGACCGCTTACTTTTAATTCAATAGTAGTAGAGTCTTCAATCACTAATGGTCTTGCGCTTAAATTGTGAGGAGCAATAGGGGTTAAAACAAAACTTGTGGTGTCTGGTGTTATCACTGGTCCACCACAACTTAAAGAGTACCCAGTGGATCCAGTTGGTGATGCAATAATTAATCCATCACTCCAGTAAGAGGTTAGATATTCATTGTTTAGCTTGGTTTCAACAGTAATCATAGAAGTTGTGTTTTTTCTACTAACTGCAATTTCATTTAAAGCAAAATTTAAATTTTTTATATCACTATTTTCTGGTGAGGTTTCAATAGATAACAATGTGCGTTTTGAAAGTGTATATTCTTTATTGAAAATTTGCTGAAACGCATCTTCTATTTGCTCATATTGTATTGTTGCAAGAAAACCCAGTCGACCAGTATTTATACCAACAACAGGGATGTTTAAATCTTTGACAAAAGTAATGGCTCTTAAAATAGTACCATCGCCACCAATACTTACCAATAAATCAAAACTTTTGTCTAACTCTTTAAAAGTATTGTAATTAGGTGTGCTTGGGAGTTGTTCTTTAATATCGTTTAAAAACTCTTCTTCAAGATATATTGATGCTTTTTTTTTAAGTAAAACGGCAGTTAAAACCTCTAAAGAGTCTTGAGATTGTTTTTTTGGAAATTGACTGTAAATAGCAACCTTCATAATTACATATTTAAATATTTATTCAAGTAATCTGAACGTTCTTTTAAGTTCTCTATATAGCTGTCTTCTTCGTGGCCTGAAACAATATTATAGCTATATCTTCTAAAGGTTTGAGCTATTTCACTAATGCCTGTGTTTCCAATTTTTAATGTTATCTGTGCCACATCGTTTTCAATTTTAGAAATAAAAGCACCTAGTAATTTTCCGTTATTAGATTCTACAATTTGGCTCATCTCACTAAAGGAATAATCTGCCAATCCTTTCTCAACAATTAAGATAGCTCCTGCTTCTGCGAAAAAAGGGGTTTCATTAAAAAGATTAATAATATCATTTAATTCATAATAGCCTAAGTAATTATTTTTTGCATTTAAAACAGGCATTATGTTTGAGGAATTCTGAGCAAATGCTTCCAAAACATCTAACCAAGTAGTATCTTCTCTTACAAAAAAACCTTCAGCAGAATAACTATAGTCCTTTATGGGTTTTGTGCTTTCAAAACAATGACCGTCATTTTCAGAAATACACCCTAAATAAACGCCTTCTTCATTTTTTATAGGAATATGCGAGTAAGTGAGTTGGTTGAACAACAATTGTAAATCGCTAATTTTATCTGTGTTTAAAAGCGGTTTAATATCGTTTATTATGTATTCTGAAAGATTCATTACTATAGCTTATATTTTCTGCAAATTAATTAAAAAATAGTACAATTAGGCTGTTCTACTTTGTATTTTTGTCTTTTAAATTCAGTTAAAATGACAAAATTAAGTGTAAATATAAATAAGATAGCAACTTTAAGAAATTCACGAGGAGGTGATATGCCAAATGTTGTTCAATTTGCAAAAGATGTACAACGTTTTGGTGCAGAAGGTGTAACTATTCACCCAAGACCTGATGAACGCCATATTCGCTATCAAGATGCTTACGATTTAAAACCTGTTGTTCATACAGAATATAATATAGAAGGAAATCCAATACCTAAGTTTTTGGATATGGTTTTAGAAATAAAACCGACTCAAGTTACTTTGGTTCCAGATGCAGATGATGCTATTACAAGTACTGCTGGTTGGAATACAATTAAGCATAAAGATTTTTTAGTTGAAGTTATTCAAGAATTTAAATCCAAAGGGATTAGAACTTCAATTTTTGTAGATCCTGATATGAAACAGATTGAAGGAGCAAAAGAAACAGGAGCAGATAGAATTGAGTTATATACAGAAGCATTTGCGCATCAATATGGTTTGGGTAATAAAGATGCTATTAAGCCTTATACTGAATGTGCAGAACTTGCAGGCAGATTGGGTATAGGCATAAATGCTGGTCACGATTTATCATTGGATAACATTCAGTTTTTTAAAGAAAACATTCCAGGCTTACTAGAGGTTTCTATTGGGCACGCTTTAATTTCTGAAAGCCTATATTTAGGTATCGAAAACGTAATAAATATGTATTTACATAAACTTAAATAATGCAGTTACACTCAAATATTTTAGGAGAAGGCAGGCCATTTGTTATTCTTCATGGTTTTTTAGGAATGAGTGATAATTGGAAAACCTTGGGTAAACAATTTGCTGAAGATAATTTTGAAGTTCATTTAATAGACCAACGTAATCATGGTAGAAGTTTTCATGATAGCGAAATTAATTACGAGGTTTTAGCTGAAGATTTAAAGCAATATTGTGACGAATACGAACTTGAAAATATAATTCTATTAGGACATTCAATGGGTGGAAAAGCAGCAATGCTTTTTGCAACTCAATACCCAGAATTAGTTTCAAAATTAATAGTAGCAGATATTTCGCCTCGTTTTTATCCCATTCATCACGACGCTATTTTAAATGGGTTAAGCGCATTGGACTTTAATGAATTGAAAAGCAGAGGTGAGGCAGATAAAGTATTGTCTAAATACGTTTCAGACTTTGGAACACGACAGTTTTTGCTTAAAAACCTATACTGGATTGAAAAAGGTAAATTGGCACTACGATTGAATTTAGAGGCTTTAAAAGAAAACGTAGCCGAAGTAGGTGAAGCTTTGCCCATACATTCAAAATTTGAAAAAGACACCTTGTTTTTAAGAGGTGATAAAAGTGAATACATTGCTTTGCAGGATGAAGCTCTAATTAAAGCGCACTTTCCAGAGGCAAAAATCGAAACCATAAAAAATGCAGGACATTGGCTGCATGCCGAAAATCCAAAAGATTTTTATGAGGCTGTAATTAATTTTGTAAATTAACAATTCAATACAACTAAAAAAACCTAAACAAATGAATCTAATTATTCGCTTACTGTTAAATGCCATTGCGGTTTTTATATTGGCACACGTTCTTAATGGAGTTACAGTAGATAATTATTTAACTGCAATAATTGTAGCTTTGGTCCTTTCAATTTTAAACCTATTGGTTAAACCTATATTGGTCATATTAACTTTGCCAATAACTATAATTACACTTGGCTTGTTTTTGCTTATTGTAAATGCGTTAATTATTCTCTTGGCTGATAAATTAATCGATGGGTTTTCAGTAAGTAGTATTTGGACAGCTGTACTATTCAGTATCTTGCTTTCCATTTTACAATCTATTTTACATTCTTTATTTAAAAGCGATAAAAAGTAAAACTAAAAAGATAAATAAGTCTGAAATTCAAGACGTTAAAAACTTTGATGGAGTGTAAAAAAGTAGTACTTTTGCACTCCATTTTTAGTTAGTAAAAAATTAATTGCCGTTAAGGCTTATATTATTCAAAATGAATATTACAAGAGAAAACATTGATGCATTAAATGCTGTAGTAAAAGTAGATATCGCAAAAGACGATTATAGCACTAAAGTAGAAAAAATATTAGCAGATTACAGAAAAACTGCAAACATTCCTGGATTTAGAAAAGGTCAAGTACCAATGGGAATGGTTAAAAAACAATACGGTAAAGCGGTTTTGATAGATGAAGTTAATAAATTACTTCAAGATGCTTTAAATAAATACTTAACAGAAGAAAAACTGGATGTATTAGGTCAGCCATTACCAAAAAAGCAAGACGATATTAATTGGGAAAGTGATAATTTTTCTTTTGAATTTGAATTAGGTTTAGCACCAGAATTTGATGTAGAACTTAAAAGCAAAAAATCAATAACACACTATAATATCATTGCAGACGAAAAAATGATTGATGAGCAAGTTGAACGTATTCAAAAACAATACGGTAAACTAGTCTCTCAAAATGCCGTTGAAAAAGATAGCGAAGTTACTGGTACATACACAAACGAAGCTGAGGAAATAGATAATACTGTGACTTTAACTTTAGATAAATTTAAAGGAAAAGCTACTGAAAAGAAATTTATTGGAGCAAAACCAGGAGATGTTATCACATTAAAAACCAAAGGGCTTTACGATGACGATCATGAATTAATGCACGCATTAAAAGTAGAGCATGATAAAGCACACGGTTTAGACATTGAAGTAAATTTTACGGTTACTGAAATAAATAAAAGAGAATTAGCAGATTTAGACCAAGATTTATTTGACAAGTTATTTGGAAAAGATACTGTAAAATCGGTTACAGAATTAAAAGAAAAGATTAAAGAAGATGCTGAAAAGCAATTCGTACAACAGTCTGATCAAAAATTATTAAACGATGTAACAGAATATTTAGTAGACAATACAAAATTCGATTTACCATCAGAGTTTTTACAAAAGTGGATGCAAACTGCAGGTGAAAAGGAAATGGACGAAGCACAAGCAAAAGAAGAATACGAAAAATCTGAAAAAAGCTTACGTTATCAGTTAATTGAAGGGAAATTAATGGAAGCTAACGGTGTTAAAGTTGATTTTGAAGACGTTAAAGAAAGTGCTAAGGCAATGATAAAAGTGCAAATGGCACAGTTTGGGCAAATGAATCCTTCAGATAAAGAATTAGATGATATTGCTGCACGTGTTTTATCTAACCAAGAAGAAGTTAGACGCTTATCAGAACAAGTTGTTAGTCAGAAATTATTGAATCTTTACAAAGAGAAAGCAAACGTAAAGACTAAAGAATTATCATATGAGAACTTTGTAAAAGAAGTTTACGGCGATAAATAATACGTCTTTCTATTAAAGAATAATCCTTATATTTAGGCGTTGAATTTTCAAATATTCAACGCCTAATTTATTAGCGTTAAATTCAATATAAAAAGTTTGATAAACGCTTATATAGTAGTAAATTTAAATCATTCAGAAACACATTTGAATCAAGCAAAAATTTAAAATTCAAAAAACAATTATGGATTACGGAAAAGAATTCGAAAAATTCGCAATAAAAGACCAAGGCATTAATAGTATGTACTACAATAAAATAATAAGTAGTATGTATCCAACAAACTTAACCCCAAACATTATTGAAGAACGCCAAATGAACATCGCTATTTTTGATGTATTTTCTCGTTTAATGATGGATCGTATTATTTTCTTGGGAACTGGAATAAACGATCAGGTTGCAAATATCATTCAAGCGCAATTATTGTTCTTAGAAAGTACAGATGCTTCAAAGGACATTCAGATTTATATAAATTCACCAGGAGGAAGTGTTTATGCTGGTTTAGGTATATATGATACAATGCAATTCATTAAGCCAGATGTTGCAACTATTTGTACTGGTATGGCAGCATCAATGGGAGCCGTTTTATTATGTGCTGGAGCAAAAGGTAAGCGTAGCGGTTTAACGCATTCAAGAGTTATGATTCACCAACCTTTAGGTGGTGCACAAGGTCAAGCTAGTGATATTGAAATTACTGCTAGAGAGATATTAATATTAAAAGAAGAGCTTTATAAAATTATAAGTAAACATTCAGGTCAAGATTACGACAAAGTATATGAAGATAGTGATCGTGATTATTGGATGAAAGCAGATAAAGCAAAAGAATACGGAATGATTGACGAGATTTTAGCTCGTAATTAAAATAAAAAACCAATTTCTGAAGTTTAAGAAATTGACTATTTAAAATTGTATGGCAAAGGAAGAATTAGAATGTTCGTTTTGTGGTAGAAAAAAGCCAGAAACAAGTTTATTAATCGCAGGTTTAGACGCTCACATTTGTGATCGTTGTATTGAGCAGGCACATGGTATTGTTATAGAAGAATCTAAACAAAGTAATAATGGAGATTTATCAGCAGAGTTAATGCTGAAAAAGCCCCAAAAAATCAAAGCATTTTTAGACGAATACATAATTGGTCAAGAGACAACAAAAAAAGTAATGTCTGTTGCTGTTTACAACCACTATAAAAGGTTGTTGCAGCCACCAACAAATGATGATATTGAGATTCAAAAATCAAATATTATTATGGTTGGGCAAACAGGAACAGGTAAAACCTTAATCGCTAAAACAATTGCAAGAATGCTAAACGTTCCTCTTGCTATAGTAGATGCTACAGTGTTAACTGAAGCTGGTTATGTTGGGGAAGATGTAGAAAGTATTTTAACACGATTATTGCAAGCTGCAGATTATAATTTAGAAAAGGCAGAGAAAGGAATTGTATTTATTGATGAAATTGATAAAATTGCTCGTAAAAGTGATAACCCTTCAATAACCAGAGATGTTTCAGGCGAAGGTGTGCAACAGGCTTTATTAAAACTATTAGAAGGAACTGTTGTAAATGTTCCACCTAAAGGAGGAAGAAAACATCCAGATCAAAAATTCATTGAAGTTAATACAGAAAACATCTTGTTTATAGCTGGTGGTGCTTTTGATGGTATAAACCGTGTGATTTCAAAACGATTGAATATGCAAGCTGTAGGTTATAGCGCTTCAATGAGTGAAAATGTAGTGGATCAAGATAATTTGTTGCAGTATATTATTCCTAAAGATTTAAAAGATTTTGGACTTATACCAGAGATTATTGGAAGACTTCCTGTATTAACGCATATGAATCCTTTAGATGAGAAAACATTAAGGGCAATTTTAACAGAGCCTAAAAATGCTATTATAAAGCAGTATAAAAAACTGTTTTCTATGGATGAAATAGAGCTAAATATTACAGAAGGCGCTTTAGAATATATAGTAGGAAAAGCGATAGAATATAAGCTTGGAGCAAGAGGTTTACGTTCGTTATGTGAAGAGATTTTAACCGATGCTATGTTTGAATTGCCAGGAACAGATACCAAAAAGTTGAGTGTGACTAAAACTTATGCTGAAGATAAATTATCTAAAACAACCTTAAAAAAACTTAAAGCCGTTTCTTAAAACAAAAAATAAAAGTAATTTTAAAACCATTTCGTGTCATTATGAGATGGTTTTTTTATTTCATAACAACTTCTTTTCTTTTTAATCATGAGCGAACTAATTACATCACAACGGTTAATATTAAGGCCATTGCTTAAAACAGATGTAGATTCAATTTTTGTGTTACGTTCCAGTCCAATAGTCAATAAATATATCGCGAGAGATCTAGAAATAGATAAAAATGATGCGATGGCATTTATAGAAAAAATATTAGGAGTCGAGAATAAAGGGAATGAATATTGGGTGATTCAACTAAAGGGAAACCAAACGTGTATTGGCACCATATGTTTATGGAATTTTTCAGAAGACAGAAAAATGGCTGAAGTTGGATATGATTTATTGCCTGAATTCCATAAAAAAGGAATTATGCATGAGGCACTTCAGTCTATTTTAAGCTATGGTTTTCATAATTTAAAACTAGATGTAATAGAAGCATATACACATAAAGGTAATACAGCTTCTATAAATTTGCTAAACAAGAATGATTTTGTTTTTCAACCAGGCATGAAAGATGAGGGTTTTCCTGATAATATAATTTTTAAACTAATAAAAAAACCACTCATATAATTTAGGAGTGGTTTTTTTGTTATGCATTATTTGAAGGTATTTAATCTAGTATTATAAACTCAATCCTTCTGTTTGCTTTATAATTATCTTCAGTACATAATGTCTTGCAATCTACTAAAGGTTTTGTTTCTCCATATCCTTTAGAAAGTAAGCGTTTAGCATCAATTCCTTTTTCAATTAAATATACCATAGCTGAAGCTGCACGCTTTTGTGATAATTTCAAATTATAGTTGTCATTGCCTCTATTATCTGTGTGAGCATTAATTTCAATTTTCATTTCAGGATTTGCATTAAGTACTTTTAATATTTTATTTAATGCAAGTAAAGATTCTTCTTTAATAGTCCATTTGTTGTAATCAAAATATATGTTTTCAACAGTTATCATTAATTTTTCTTCAACTTTAATGATAACGGCTTCTTTAGGTGTTAACTCTAAATCTTTATCATATGTGTAATTGTCTCCTAAGTTAGAAACAAATTCCAAAGTTTGGTTTTCAAATCCGTCTTTATTGGTTTTAATAGTGTAGCTTTCAAAAGGGGAAACTTCTAAATTGTAAATAGCATCCTTGTTAGAAGTGACTCTACTAACTTCCTCACCGTCTTCATCTATTAAAATTATTTCAGTGTTTGGTAAAGGGGTTTTAGTTTCTGCATCTGTAACAACACCTCTAATATTTTGAGATACTTCCTTAACTGAAAATCTATAAATATCATATTTCCCTTTTCCAAAAGCTTTGTCAGAAGTTAAATAACCTTTGCTTTTAGATGCCGTGAAGAAAGCGACTTCATCATATTTTGTATTAATGGTGTTGCCTAGGTTTCTTGGAGCTCTATATCCATATTTAGTGATTTTACTTTTAAAAACATCAAAACCACCAATGTTTGCGTGTCCTTTAGATGAAAAATATAGATAGTTTCCATCTTTAGAAAGAGAAGGGTATTTATCATCATACTCAGTGTTGACTTCCTCGCCTAGATTAACAGGGGAGTCTAAAGTGCCATCTTCTTTTATATTGGATACATAAATATCATAACCTCCATTTCCATTAGGTATATTAGAGGCAAAGTATAGTTTTTCTCCATTTGGACTTACAAATGGATTTTCTATAGAATATCCGTCAACATTTATGTTAAGTAGCTCTTCATCTATCCAATTACCGTGAGAATCTTTTTCTAAAGTAACTTTGTATAGTTTATAAATAGATGAAGTTCCTGATGCACTTCTTGTAAAATACATCGTGTTCTCGTCTGGACTAAAAGTTATTTGGTCTTCGTTATTATCGAAAGTATTAATTATTCTGGAAAACAATAATGGTGATTTTAAAGAACCGTCTTTATTGATATCTAAACAGAAAAGATTTTTATAACCTTCTCCTGTAGTCTTGTCAACTTTAGCAAAGCCTCCAAGTTTTTTAGAAGAGACCATAATAAATTTATCTTTAAAGAAACCTGAACCAAACTCAGAAAACTTTGTATTAATTCCTGCATCTAAAGTTGTGAACTCATAACCATTTGTTCCAACTGTATTTTTCTAGTTGTAAAATTTATTTTCTGTATGCTCTGCTGTAAAATCGC
>ERZ1027208.588-NODE-588-length-13541-cov-7.153048_pt1 | contig 13541 bp, 11 predicted proteins | sample MGYA00520867_ERZ1027208 | MGnify/ENA primary metagenome ERZ1027208 (study PRJEB33311, sample SAMEA4378413) | marine metagenome | biome: Marine biome; feature: Fjord; material: Water | collected 2014-07-20T08:00:00Z/2014-07-... | depth 75 m ...
GTTATACACGGCGTATAGTCTGGATTGATAAAGCCGAGTATCGAATTCTAAAGATTGATTTTTACGATCGGAAAGATTCATTGTTGAAGACCTTGTCCTACAGTGAGTATAAGCAATATCTCAATAAATTTTGGCGCGCCGATGCGGCTCTGATGACCAATCATCAAAATGGTAAGAGTACAGAACTACGTTGGAGCAATTATGCGTTCAAAACGGGTTTAAAAGACAAAGATTTCAACAGAAATACACTAAAACGTGCGCGTTAATACGATGAAGGGGATCAGTCATTCCGCAGTCGTGTTGTTGGCGGCAGCTAGCATGTTACTGCCAACGAAAAGCGCTGCGGCGTATTATGAGCTTTCAGGAAAGGTAGGCTTCGAGCAGCGGTGGTTCATCGAACCAAGCCAATTCGATCAACAACTTGAGCAGACTCAGGCCTCAATATTGGTCGAGCCTGAGTTGTACTGGGAGTGGAATGAGGGCAGTGATAGCGTAACGTTTAAACCCTTTTATCGTCAGGATGAGTTTGACGATGAACGAAGTCATTTCGATATCCGAGAACTCGCGTATAACCATGTTGGCGACAACTGGGAGTTGCGGGCCGGTATTCGTAAAGAGTTTTGGGGGGTTACCGAATTCCAACACTTGGTTGATGTCATCAACCAAACCGATAGCGTTGAAGATGTCGACGGTGAAGACAAGCTTGGCCAACTAATGCTGAATCTGTCATTGGTTCGAGATTGGGGGATTATCGATCTCTATGTATTGCCGGGCTTTAGAGAGCGTACCTTTGTTGGAAAAAATAGCCGCTTACGAGCACCAGTAGTTGTGGATACCGATCACATTACCTACGAATCTTCAGAAGAAGACAAACATGTCGATTTGGCTGTTCGATGGTCACATACCATCGGAGATTTTGACATTGGGAGTTACTGGTTTCAGGGGACCAACCGAGAGCCCGTGTTAACGCCGATTTTTGATGGTAGTGATATCGTTCTCCAGCAATATTACGCTCAAATGGATCAGTTTGGTTTTGATGCCCAAGCGACGATTGGCGATTGGTTGTGGAAGTTTGAAACAATTTACCGCAGCACTGACAAAGATGATTTTTGGGCGACTCAGGCAGGTTTTGAATATACCTATGTTGGAGTTTTGGATAGCAATGCCGACCTTGGCTTGTTAGTGGAGTACGGCTGGGATTCTCGCGGGGTTGATGATGAGACTGTCGGGCTTAGCACTCAAAATGATTTATTTTTCGGGAGCCGCATCGCGTTTAATGACATGCAAAGCAGTGAAGTGCTGTTCGGTTTAGGTGCGGATTTGGATCATAGCGCGTTTAGCTTTTTGATTGAAGCCAATCGGCGTATTGGAGAGAGTTTTAAAGTGAGCCTAGATGTTCGACTTTTTCAGAGCTCTGAGCCTTCGGACCCTCTGTACAGTATTAAAGACGATGATCATCTGCAGCTTGGGTTGGAGTACTATTTTTGAGGCATGGTCTGAGGTGTTTTCGGAACTCGTAGTGACTCTGATTTTATTTGACAAGGTGTAGTTCAAGCTGAACGATCGATCTATATACGTAGAACAGCCCTCATGGGCACCTGAAAAACGGTGCCTTTGAGGGTTGAGTAGAGTTACTGAAAGTTAGTTGGCTGTGACTCCCACATACCAACATCACGATTCAAGTGTTAAGCGACTTCCAGTGATTCTATTCGTGCGGGCTGCTCGCGCGCGAGCATCTTATCTTTTTGCGATTTTATATAGGGTTCGTAGCAGTCCAGCGGATTTACGCCTGGGCGCGCAAAGCAGGCGTTACAGTAATTGCACTCGGGGCCTTTTAGTTCATTTTTCATATGGTGGTAGAGATAGGGGTCGGCGACTAACCCCCTTGCGACAGAGATCATGTCGCAGTCTTCATTATCTAAAGCGTGATCCATTTGTGCCTTGGTGTTTAATCCGCCTACGCAAATCACAGGTACCGTTAGAGCTTCCGTAAATTGTTTGGCATAGCCGATGTTGAAGCCGGGTGTGAATTTGGCGATTTTCTGAAAATAAAGGTCGACGATAGGGGCGAATAGCCACATGACGCTGGCCTTTGTTTTGGAGAAGTGAACACCCATTCCGTGCTTGAGAACGTTGCGAGTGTAGCCTTTGAAATTACCTCTTTCAAAAGTAAAGCCCGACTCGTAATGCCCTGCGGTTATCTCAACTGCGTCGATACCTTCTTGTTCCATCCGTTTTGCGATAGCCACTAACGTTTTGGTAGAGAGCCCTTTTCTATAAGGTAAATCATCCGAGCCGTTAATTTTCATAATGACCGGGAAATCATCGCCCACGCGCTTGCGAACTTCTTGATAGATTTCCAACAAAAAGCGCATTCTATTTTCGAAGTTTCCACCGTATTGGTCACTACGGCGATTGGTGTGCGGCGTTAAGAAGGAGCTTAATAGGTAGCCATGAGCGGCATGAATTTGAATGCCATCCATACCAGCGATTTTGCATCGTTCGGCGGCATCGCCATACTGCTTAATCGATTCGCTAATTTCGGCGGTTGTCATCGCCTTAGGTTTAACCCCCAGAATGGGCTCGGATACTGCGGAGGGGGCTTGTGCTTGCGTTCTGCCGACGGGATCGGGTGCCGCTTGGCGAGCGGTGTGATAGATCTGGACCATGATTTTCGAGCCGTACTGATGTACCGTATCCGCTAACTTTTTCAATCCTTCGATTTTATTGTCGTGGTCTACCGCGAGCTGAAATGGCACACCCCGAGAAAACGAGTTGTAGCTGGCAGCTCCAGTGATCAATAGCGGAGTTCCGCCTTGTGCTAATTCTTCATAGTGTTGAATGTACTCAGGAGTGATAAAACCCTTTTCATCGCACAGCGTTTCGACCGTGGCGGATTTTACAAAACGGCCAGTAATACTGAGATTGCCGATTTTTATCGATTCGAATAATCTACTATTTTGGCTCATTTTTTCACTTCCATTTTGGCGTTCGCCTTTGATTGTTCAGTCGCTAGTTCTGCTTCTAATTTGGGTCTCAATTCCGAGGTTATGTCGTCAATGATTCTTGCTTGCTGTGGCCGATAGCCTGCCATAAACATTAAGTCTAAATAGGTGTAAAAGGGCAGCAGCGCGATATAGATCGGATTTTTGGTTTCGAGGGTTTCGGCGAAATTCTCGATGGCGTCATCAATTCCTTGTTCGGCAATGCCGTGGCCAATAAATACTTGAATAGCGAGTGCTAAGATCGTCAATACAACCCCCAATAGCAGCATCAATGATGTCGATTCGTTTAGGAGTTCAAAGGTGGGTTGGCACAAGGGGTAGGTGGCAGAGAACAGGGCTGTGGTAATAATTGCACCGCCTAAATCCATGAACGCGTAAACGGTAAACATGCCTATTAACGTGATGATTGCCATGTCGATTGGCTGGTTCATTACCGATAGGCCAAATAGCTCAAAAGGATAGGCCATCAATAAAATGGCCCATGCGTTGACGATCGACAGCAGGGCGTGAATCGCAATGTTGGTTGGGTCTCGATGAAAGGCCAGATGCACGCCCATTCGGCGGCGCCATTGGAATACGCCATGATGGCGATCGGCGTGTACGTTCAATTGATAGCGCTCAACTATGGATGTCATTCCACTCATAAAGACTCCTCTGCTTATTAATGATTATTGTTTTTACGGTCTTCTCAGCTTGTCTGTCGTAGAATACAGCGACTAGCGAGGTGTGTTTTTACCCAAGAGTTCAATTTTATGACCTTACAGACCAATTAGATGAACCAAAAACCACTCAAAACCCCTAACAGTTGGGCCAAGGCGATCATCGACAAACTGATCGATCGGCAAGTTGATGTCATACCTATATTGGACGCTTTAAGCATCGAGGTGGATCGACTTAGTGATCGCAATGGCTTGATTGACCAAGACTCAGTCAGCGCGCTGTGGGACGCCGCCGTAGAGGCTACGGGTGATCAGAATATTGGTTTCGATGTTGGAAAAAATATTCTCACGCTGCTTAATCCAGTGATCGCCTATTCGTTGATGTCGTGCGCCAACCTAAAAAGCAGTTGTGATCGTTTATTGCGTTATCAGGACATTGCGGCGGAAGGTCTACGCTTTGAAATGCGAGAAACCGACAATGAATATCAATTGGTCTTCGATATTCTGCCGGGTAATCAAGCGCCTTCCCCACAAGCCATTAAGTCGGCTATAGCCGCGTTTTTCGCCTTTGTGCGCTGGGTAACTCAAACTCATATTAGTCCGACTAGGGCGACTTTAAAGGAGCTTAAACCTCAAAATTTGGAAGGTTACAAAACGCTCTTTTCTTGCCCCATTGACTTTGGGGAATTTGAAAACTGTTTAAATTTCACTAAACCCGATTTACTTAAACCGCTGCCTACGGCCGACGCTCATTTATCTGACCTTCACGAGCAGCAGTTACAGTCTTACCGCGAGAAACAATACCAACCGATATTTTCTGATGAAGTTAAACGCAGTTTCAAAGATCTACTGCCGAGCGGCGAGCCCAATCAAGAGGTCATTGCAAGCCAACTGAATGTGAGTGTGAGTACGCTCAAGCGTCGTTTGAAGGAGGAGGGCTTAACGTACAATGCCCTTCTCGATACTACTCGCCACCAGTTAGCGCTGAAGTACTTGGAGCAGCGCAAACTGTCATTCACCGAGATAACCTATCTGTTAGGCTTTTCTCAGAGCAGCGCCTTTACCCGGGCATTTAAACGGTGGCAAGGGGTGAGCCCTTCCGCTTATTCAGCGGAAGGGAACGCTTAGTTTTCAAGATCTACATCTCTATTGCCATCGATATTTCGACGCAGAAAACGCTCACGATTCCGCGCTATATAGATGGGAGGTAATAAAATCACCAATTTCGGCAATTGAGTGTTTTGCTTCGGGTATGTAGGCCGCAAAAACTTGAAATACATGCGGCATTTTGGGCCATATTTTTAGGCAAACGTCACCGCCTGTCTTCTCGATAGCCTCGCTAAAGCGCACAGCGTCAGAGAGTAATATTTCAGTCGATCCAACGTGAATTAACATCGGCGCCAAAGCACTCGTGTCAGAGAATACTGGGGATGCCATGGGTGTTCTTGCGTCAACATCCCCCAAATAAAGTGTCGACATCGTTTGGACTGTCTTTGGCGTTAACATGGGGTCCGCTTGTTCGTTAACCGTGATGGAGTCACCACAGACCGCTAAATCTAGCCAAGGTGACATCAATACCGCACATTTCGGTTGTGGTAACTTTAGCTCTTTAAGTTTGAGAAAAGTTGCGGCCACTAAGCCGCCGCCCGCTGAGTCACCGGCAAAAGCAATATTGTTGGGCTGGTAGCCTTTGTCGAGTAGATTTTGATAGCAGCCGCTAGCATCCTCAATCGCGGCGGGAAATTGATGCTCAGGCGCTAACCGATAATCTACCAGTAGTAATCGACAGCCTGACTGTTCAGCTATTCGCCAGGCGACATCGCGGTGGCTATCTGGGCCGCCAAAAACGTAGCCGCCACCGTGCAAATAAACAAGAACTCTCTGCTCGCCATTGGGCTTTTGCGGGGCCGATTTTTGATCGATCCATTCACACGGTACACCATTAACCTCTACTGACTGTACATTGGTGGTAGCGGGAATTTTGGCGCTAAATTTCTCAGTTTTTTTTCATGTACGATCTAAATTTATCGATATCAGCTTGGCTGTCGCTAATATCGGCAAATTTTTTTTCAGGGTGTGACGGAGTGTAAAGCGAACGAGTTTGGCTCTGATGCTCATAATATTTCCTGACGGTAGTGTGTGCTAAATTTATTTTGGGTTCGGCATCAACCTTTTCTTAATACCTTGAGAGATAATTGCGTATATGGCGTCGGCTAAGTCTCTGCTGTCCAGTTCGCTAGCGGCCTTTGGATTGTCTTGTTGCCATTTTGAAATCCAAAAATGTGCGCCTGCAGAGGTGTGTACTCCGTTGCTGTCGATATCTCGTATACTGCCATCTAACAAACAGCGTTGGCGGAGAACATCTATTTTTTCTCTTAAGCGATCAGCAATTGCGCTGTAATCATCGAAAAAAACCGCTTCACCGGGCTGCAAAATTAGTGGCGGAAAGCTAGAGGCTTGAGCTTGGCTGTGTAGATGACCAATACTCAATAGTGATTCAAGATCGGTCAAGTTTTTTCGAGTTGATGCTTCAATAAATGAATCATACTGGTCAAAGGCTTGTTTGTAGCACGCGCGAACGAGGCTAGGTTTGTCTTTGAAGTAGTGGTAAACGGCGCCCTTACTGGTGCCAATATGTTGAGCAATGTCATCGAGAGAAACGGCGTCGATACCACGTTGATTGAACAGCAATGAAGCCTTGCCCAATAACTGCCTGCGCTTTTCTTCATTGACGCTATCGGGGTCGAAGGCATTAAAGGTTGTGGATTGTAGCGCTTGATAATTAATGGTGCACTCGAACTTAAGGGCGGAGTCTCGGCATATGCCATCTAAGAACAAATTGATAATGGTGTCGGCTGCAGTTTGCGGAGATGGCGCTTCTATATCGTTGAACCAATGGCTAGACAGTTGCGACCAGTTCAAAAGCCCGAGTAATACTTGGCAGGTAATGACAGGATTAATGTGGCGAAAGCTCTCTTGCTCTATTCCCTGCTGAATAAGTCTAGATAATTGATCTTCGTTTCTTTTGCGCAAAGTTGTGATTGTTTGACGTTGAGCGTCGTCCAGTAAGGTTAAGTCGCTAATCGCGATGCGTTCACTGGCCAGACTGGCGATGATAAAGCGACGTATGCGTTGCACCGGGCAGCTATCGACGAGACAGGCCGACTCTAGGTCATCAGCCATGGCATTGGCTGCCCTTAGATAACAGCTATAAATAAGGTCGGCCCGGCTTTTGAAATAGTAGTAGAGGGTGTTGCGCGATAATCCCATCGATACCGCGACGCTGTTTAAGCTCAAGAAACTGGCTCCGCGCTCGTTCATTTGGCTGATGGCTTCTACCAAAATCTTCTCGCGCTTTAGTGTCTTTTTGCCGCTCAACGTCGGCTGGGCGCTGGTTTCACTGGCGATTACTGTGTCTTGAGTGGCCATGCCATGAACCTCTTAAAGGCAGTTGGATAATCAGGCTGTCTGAAGGTTTCGACAAAAACTATCACATAATAGATTGTCTGCATACCAATGTGTCCAATTTCGTTGACGCTCTATAGTCTCGAGTGATTTCATCACCATCGTAAATAACAACAATTAGACAGAGAGCAATTGTGATGATTAGATTCCCAAGGTACTCGAATAAGAGGTACTCGAATAAGAGGTACTCGAATAAGAGATACTCGAATAATGTACCGGCTACCACCAAAGCACTGTTCGCCGCCGGGCTTCTCAGTTCGGCGCTAGCGCCTCAGTCCCATGCGATTGAACTTGAAGAGATTATTGTGACGGCTCAGAAGAAGTCACAACGAATGATGGACGTGGGCATTACCATGTCAGCGGTAGACGACCAAACCATCAAAGATAGCCGCATCGAAAAGACCACCGATATTGTCTTGTTTACGGCCAATACTTCCGTGAAAGAACAGTTTCCGGGGCTCATGCCTATCATCACGATCCGTGGTGTTGGGCTGAATGATTTCAATGCAACCAACAGCCCTTCAACGGGCGTTTACGTAGATGAAGTTGCACTGAGTTCATTGGCATTGATGAGCAGCGAATTTATTGATTTGGCGAGCGTCGAGGTTCTTAAGGGGCCACAAGGAACACTCTATGGCCGCAACGCGACGGCGGGCGCGCTGAGTTTTCGAACTGCGGCACCAATGTTAGACGAGTTCGGAGCCAGCTTGAAGGTCGGTGCAGGAAACTATCAGAGCCGTGAAGTTGAAGGCATGCTCAATACGCCACTAGCGGATAACCTCGCTTTGCGGGTCGCCATGAAGAGTGCCGAGCAGCGCGAAGGCTATTGGCACAACCGTGTGACCAATGACGATGTGGGCTCACGAGACGAATTTACCGGCCGCGCACAATTGCTGTGGTTACCCGGCGAAGACACCGAAGTCCTAGTAAAGATCGAAGGACAGAGAAGTCGCAACGAACTTGGCTCGGCAGAATTTTGGGGCGTGGTTCCCAATACCGATACTAGCGCTTGCCCGGGATCACCGCTGTGTTCGGATTTCCTTGGTTATAGTGATCGCGATGGCGACCCTTACAAAGGCGATTGGTCTGTTGATCCTCGTTACGTACAAAACCAACGTGCTCTGACGCTTCGTATTGAGCATGACTTCGGCTTTGCCCAGCTGACGGGTGTTACCGGTTTTATTAATTTTGATCGCTCCTATGGGTCTGACGTTGACGCTTCACCTGCCGCCGCGATTGAGTTCTACAACAGTGATGACGTTCAACAGCGATCTACCGAATGGCGATTGTCAGGTCAGAGTGAAACGCTCGATTGGCAAGTGGGTGCGTATATGTCCATTGATGAAGTAGACACTCAGTACGCTGGAGAGTTGGGGCTATTTAACACCACCACATTGAGTCAGTCTCAGCAGGAAGCGAGATCAGAAGCTTTGTTCGCAAATGTAGATTGGAATATCTCTGATGATTTGACCGTGGTTGCCGGGCTGCGAGTGGGGCATGAAAGTAAGGAAATTCTAGGTGTGCATCAGGACTTTGTTTCAAAACCTGGTGGCAGCTTATTGAGTCTTGCGCCTTTCGGCTCTGCACCGATCACACTGGCCTCAATCGACGACGAGGTGAGTGAAACCAGCCTCGAGTGGAAGCTTGGTATTAACAAAAACTTAGGTGTAGATACGCTGCTTTTTGCCTCCATCAGCGAAGGCACAAAAAGTGGTGGGTTTTTCACTGGGGCTGCGAACAATCAGCTACAGCTACAGCCTTATGACAGTGAAACATTGCGCTCGTATGAAATAGGCTTAAAGGGCGTGATGTCGAGCGCAGCACTGAGCTATGAGATCTCAGCCTTTTATTATGACTATCGCGATGTACAAACATTTATCAGAGATAACTCTGGCGCGGTGCCTGTTCAGCGACTGAGTAATGTCGACTCGGCCGATATCTATGGCGTCGATGTATCTTTGCGCTGGCAGCCAGAGTTTTTGTCTGGGTTTAGTTTCAATTCTAATCTAGGTCTGTTGCATACCGAATTGGCTGAATTTCAAGGCGGTGCGGGTCTAGTTCCTTCAGGCAATGAAATGCCAGATGCACCAGAGATGACGTTTCATTTAGCGGCGCAATATCATCATCAGTTTAGTGACAATGTAGAGCTTAGACTGTCAATTGATAGTCGCTATCAAGGCGCGACCTACCGCGACGCGGTTAATGATGCTGTGCTGGAGGCTGACTCCTATTGGTTGAGCAACGCCAACGCCAAACTAAGCCTTGCCAATAGCTGGGAGATCGCTATTTGGGGAAAAAACATCACCGATGAGCGCTATGTTAGTCAGGGCTACAGCCAAGCGAATTTAGGCAATGGCTACAGAGTTTATGGTGCGCCGCGTACCTACGGTTTAACAATTAGTAAATACTTCGAGTGATGATAGATATGACGAATAAAGCTAGTGGCCTTTGCCAGAATGGATTTGAAAAATTACAGCAGGTATTTGAAGAAAATTTTCATCAGTACAATGAAGTGGGCGCGGCGATAGCTTTGGTGCAAAACGGCGAACTGGTGGTGGATCTACACGCTGGCCATCAAGACGTCGATAGGCAAGTTCCGTGGCAAGAAAGTACCGTGGCCAATGTCTGGTCGACCACTAAAGGCGTGGTAGGCATGTGCTTTGCGATGTTGGTCGATCGCGGCGTACTGAGCTATCAAACCAAACTGTCTGAGTATTGGCCGGCCTTTGATACCGAAGAGAAAAAGCACATCACACTGGCGATGTTGCTGTCTCATCAGTCGGGGTTGTGCGGCTTTCGCGACGAGGCCACAGTCGGTGATCTCTATCAGCGACAAAATGCGGCGCAGACGCTGGCCACTATGCAGCCATTTTGGGTGCCGGGAGAATCTTACGGCTATCACGCGATTAGCGTCGGTATTTTAGCGAGTGAGTTTTTGGTGCGAGTGTGTGGTCGAAGCATCAAGCAATTCGTCAAAGAAGAGCTGGCTGAGCCTTTTGGTCTGAGTATTTCGATTGGGCTAGAGCAAGAGCGCTATGCCCACGCTGCAACCATGATTGCGCCTGCCGATATGCAGGCCAGTGATCTCGCGGCGCAGATGAACGAGGTGCAGCAGGCAGCGTTGAATAATCCTCCGCTTACCCCCGACTTGCCAAACACCGATGAGTGGCGTCAGGCCGATATCCCGTCGGCCAATGGTTTTGCGACTGCAACTGCGCTCGCGAAGTTGTACGGTGCTATGTCGGGCAGTGGCTCTATTGATGGAAAAGTACTGATGAGCCCGAACGCCATTAAGCAAGCCACGACGGTTCAAACCGGTGAGGGGGTTGATCAAGTACTGCAGATGCCTGGCCAGTGGAGTTGTGGTTTTTTGAAAAATGCCATGGGTATTTATGGCCCAGGAGAAAATGCGTTTGGTCATTCAGGTTGGGGTGGCTCATTTGCCTTCGCCGACCCTGACAAAGGGATTGGTTTTGCCTATACCATGAATCGAATGGGGACTGATTTAATTGGCGACCCGAGGAATATGGCGTTGCTGGCAGCCCTGTATGAAGCGTTGGGGTAGCGTGCGTTCTATTCACTTTCTCGCCAGTTAGTTCCTCAAATGAAATGCTCAAGGGGCAGCGAGCGCAGGAGCTCGCTGCGTAACTCAATGTCAGTTATTACTTGAAGTTGCGGGGCTATTGAGTCTGACCGCAATTGAGGTACGCAGCAACATGCAACGGCTGTGGCTTGCGTGACCGCGTTATTGCTCGTGAACGATTTCCTGTGGAAGGACAAACCAGCGCAACTTCTCGGCAGCTTCAGGTAGCTCTAAAATGTATTGAGTACCATTCCTGAGTTCTTTACGAATTTCCTCTTCGGCTTCGACGAGCTGATTTTGCAGTTCTGTTTCGGGTGAGGCATTTGACGTCGCAGCTGATGCAGAGCTCTCGTTTTGTGCTTGGGTGCTACCTAAGCGACTGAAGTCGAGTTTATGCAGGTTGACTGGCGGGGTGACTTTGACATTTTGGTAGCGCCATACGCCATTGGTTTGGTCAAAGCGGTAAAAGGGCAATAGCTTCCAGCCGTGTTCGGCGACTAATTCAATTGCACGAACAAGATACTCAAAAGTCATTTCATCAATAAAATAGTTGAAATTCAGGCGCACCCAACCTGGTCTCAACACCATGTGGCCTTCGAGTAACTGTGCTTCTAAGGCTCGACTGTAATCCCTATCCATACCCAGCAAGCTGTGTCCGTAGGGGCCTGCGCACGAGCAGCCACCACGTACCTGAATACCAAACAGATCATTAAGCAGGGAGGCGACAAACCCATAATGTAAATCCTTGCCTTGCCACTTGATGCGCAGAGAGGTAATGGAGAGACGCGGCGCCTGTAAGTTGCCGAGGATTTCAATATTTTCATATTCTGACCAACGTGCCAGTGCTCGCTGGACAAAGTCGGTTTCACGTCGCTCAATCTCGTCGGTACCGACTTGTTGCTGCAGCTTGAAGGCCAGTCCTGCGCGAATCGACTCGACAATGGCTGGGGTTCCACCCTCTTCACGGCGCTCGGCGTTGGCTATGTAGCGATGGTCCTCAGGAGTCACATAAAGAACCGTACCGCCTCCGGGAACGGAGGGTACACGGTTGGTCAGTATGCGCTGATTAACCACCAGTACTCCAGGCGTGCCCGGGCCGCCAATAAATTTGTGAGGAGAGATAAAAACGGCATCTTTGCTGTTATTGCTGTGTTGATTTTGATTGCCTTGCATATCGATGCCCACATAGGGGGCCGCGGCTGCGTAGTCCCAAAAGGAGACGGCTCCGTAGCGGTGCAGCAGTGCGGCGACTGCATCTACATCGGTTTTCAAACCGGTGACATTGGAGGCGGCAGAAAAGCTCCCAATTTTAAGGGCGCGGTCACTATGAGCTTGCAGCTGAGCTTCGAGGGCTGTCAGGTCCAGTAAGCCGTCATCGTTCAGAGGAATAACTACCAGCGTGGCGATGCTTTCGCGCCATGGTAATTCATTGGAGTGATGCTCGTAAGGCCCCACAAAGACCACGGGCAGTTCACTGTCGGGGATTATTTGCTGCAACTGGTAGCGTTCATTCAAGTCTGCAGGTAGGTGCAGGTTGAGAATATCGATTAGCTTGTGAATGGCGGCCGTAGCCCCCGAACCACAGAAAATCACCTGATCTTCCTCGCGGGCATTAACCGCTCGCCGGATCTCCTCTCGGGCCTGTTCCCGTAGGGCGGTGGTCTGAGCGCCGGTGTAGGAGGTCTCGGTATGGGTGTTGGCGTAGAAGGGCAATACCTGCTCGCGGATATAGTCTTCGATAAAGCCCAGCGCGCGCCCCGAGGCTGTGTAATCTGCATAAACCAGAGGCTTCTTACCAAAAGGGGTGTCTATGGGTTGATTCTCGCCAATGACGGATGCTCGAATGGTTTCTATCAGTGTGTTCATTGCTCTACGTCCTTACTTCTATTGGCTGTTTCAGGCGTGAAATTGTAGACAAGTTGAGGGGGAACAATGTCTCTGAATATGTCTTGTTTATCGCTGTTTTCGCGATATCGTTCTGTATTTTCTGGTTATGTGAAACAAAGTCCCGAATGAGTGTTTATACTTGGAATGGTTGTGGTTTCTGTTGATGAGGAAAGTTGAGATGGCGCAAGTGAAGCTGGACAAAAAAATGGATAAGCAGGATCGGCAGATATTGGAGCTATTGCAGAGGGATGCCACCCTGTCGGTGGGGGATGTTGCCGAGCGGGTAGAAATCTCTAAATCAGCGTGTTGGCGGCGCATACAGAAGCTGGAGCAGACGGGGGTTATTCGCGAGCGCGTCACCCTTTTAAATCAGGAACAGGTGAATTTACCGCTGACCGTTTATATTTCTATCCGCACTAATCAGCACAATGATCAGTGGGCGACGAAGTTTCGAGAGGTGGTGCAGGAAATTCCGGAGATATTGGAGGTTCACCGCATGAGTGGTGATCTAGATTATCTGATCCGGGCGGTAGTGACGGGTATGCCAGGCTACGATCAGTTATACCAGAACCTTATTAAGGCCAACTTGTTCGATGTCAGTTCTAGTTTTGTTATGGAGACTATGAAGCACACAACACAGCTACCGTTGACTTATATTTAGAAGTTGAAATTTCAATTGAGTTTGTTTTTTTGTATCGCCGTGTTGTCATGCTGGGCAGTACTTATTGACTCTTTGATCGAGCATGACCTTTCTCCAAAGCACCAAAGCACCAAAGCACCAAAGCACCAAAGCACCAAAGCACCAAAGCACTAGCGGTACTGTGCGCGTCATAGCGTTTACCTGTTAGTTATTTGAGTTTTGACGATACTCTCGTATTCGAAGCACAAGGAGCAGCGCGGTAAAAATAGCGGGGCTGATGATAATTAGTATCTCTTTAGTTA
>ERZ1027208.589-NODE-589-length-13530-cov-18.263080_pt1 | contig 13530 bp, 14 predicted proteins | sample MGYA00520867_ERZ1027208 | MGnify/ENA primary metagenome ERZ1027208 (study PRJEB33311, sample SAMEA4378413) | marine metagenome | biome: Marine biome; feature: Fjord; material: Water | collected 2014-07-20T08:00:00Z/2014-07-... | depth 75 m ...
TATAAGAAGCGAATAAATATAGGCTTTAAAAATGGTTTACGCGTTAGAAGACAGAGAAATAGAAGTATTGGGCGATGAATATTTTATTGCTGACAGTGCCGACGTGATTGGCAGCGTCGTGCTTCATAACAATGCGTCCATTTGGTTTAATGTTGTTGTGCGTGCTGATAATGATGTGATTACCATTGGTGAAGACTCTAACATCCAAGATGGATCGGTTCTGCATACCGACCCAGGCTTTAAATTAAACATTGGTAAGGGTGTAACGGTGGGTCATAAAGCCATGCTGCATGGCTGTGAAGTGGGCGATTACACGTTAGTGGGCATCAATAGTGTGATATTAAATGGTGCTAAAATAGGTAAACATTGTTTGATAGGTGCCAATACTCTTGTACCTGAGGGCATGGTAATACCAGATGGATCTATGGTGGTGGGCAGTCCAGCCAAGATCAAAAAAGAATTAAGCGAAGCACAAAAAAAGCAGCTTGAAATGAGCGCTCAATTCTATGTGCAAAACTTTAAGCGTTATAAAACTAAGTTAAAAGAGCAAAAAGCATTTGCTAGACAAAAGTAATTGCTAAAAAATGGCGCCGCATAAAGAGCGCGCCAGAAAACACAAAAGATTAGACAGAGAATAGATGTACTGACTTATGACAGATCAAAAAAACATATTCGGAATGGTTAAAAGCCCTTGTGTTGCAGTATGCGCCCTAGATGAAAATGACGTATGCATAGGGTGTTATCGCACGGGTAATGAGATCACTCAGTGGGGTGAAATGGATAATCAGGCAAAAGCTGAAGTCATGAAGAGTGTTGCCAAGCGCGAAGCCGATTCGGGCAACGTTCTGTCTTTTTAATAGATGGTCTAAAAATAGACATAACTACAAGCCAGCACCCCTAGTAAGGGGTGCTGGCTTTTTTGATTGTGGATAATAACGGTCTGATCTAAGCCTTGGTTTCATCTCAATACAGACTTCCTTATACTGCTTGTAACGTCAAAACGATTTATAAAATAGAGAATCATATATGTCAGTGATTATTGGAACACCGTTAAGCACATCGGCTAAAAAGGTAATGTTGTGTGGCTCAGGCGAGCTAGGTAAAGAAGTCGCCATCGAATTACAGCGCCTAGGTGTCGAAGTAATTGCGGTAGACCGGTATGAGAACGCCCCAGCCATGCAAGTGGCGCATCGTAGTCATACCATTAGCATGTTAGATGGTGATGCGTTACGAGCGGTCATTGAGCTTGAAAAACCAGATTTGATCGTGCCAGAGATTGAAGCCATTGCAACAGACACATTGGCCGAGCTTGAAAGCGAAGGCTTTACGGTTATACCAACGGCTCGTGCCACGCAGCTAACAATGGACCGAGAAGGCATTCGTCGGTTAGCGGCTGAAGAGTTAGGATTAAAAACCAGTGCTTACGAATTTGCCCAAAGCAAAGAAGAATACTTAAGCGCCATCGAAAATATTGGCCTGCCTTGTGTGATCAAGCCCATAATGAGTTCATCTGGTAAGGGGCAGTCTTTACTGCGTACCGAAAGCGAAATTAATGCAGCGTGGGATTACGCACAAGAAGGTGGCCGCGCAGGTAAAGGCAAAGTCATTGTGGAAGGCTTTGTGGATTTTGATTTTGAAATCACACTATTAACCATTCGGCATCGCGATTCCCATGGTCAAATGACCACTTCATATTGTTCACCCATAGGTCATAGGCAAGAAGGTGGTGACTACCAAGAATCATGGCAGCCACAAGCCATGACTGATGCCGCATTACTTGCTGCGCAAAACATGGCTGAAACAGTGACCAGTGCACTGGGCGGAAAGGGGCTGTTTGGGGTCGAGTTATTCATTAAGGGTAACCAGGTGATCTTTAGTGAAGTGTCGCCACGTCCACATGACACGGGTTTGGTCACGCTTATTTCTCAAGATCTATCCGAGTTTGCATTGCATGCACGGGCTATTTTAGATTTACCGATTCCCGTAGTGAATAAAACAGTTAAACAAAACGGCCCAAGCGCGTCGTCTGTGATATTGGTGTCTGGTGAAAGTCAAAACGTGAGCTTTGGAAATTTAGAAAAAGCGCTGGGCATACCCAATACGCAACTGCGATTGTTTGGGAAGCCAGATGTGAGTGGTACTCGTAGAATGGGTGTTGCATTGGCCACTGGTGATACGGTTGAGCAGGCTAAAGAAACCGCTATGACCTGTTCTGGTCTAGTTAAAGTAACGCTTTAGCGATTACTACGCGTTTATTTTCGCATCATTCCAATCGCGATGATGCCGCCGACGACCATGCTGCCGCCAACAAGCTGCATGGTGTTTAAAAACTGCCCTAAAAAAACATAGCCTAAAAACAGTGATGCCACCGGTTCAAAATTGAGAATCGGTGAGTTCCTTCCCATATCAAGTTTGTGCGCCAAAACAAATAATAAGGTAGACGCTACACCATAAAAAACAGCGAGCCCTAAAAGTCCTAGCCACCCATTCGTATTAACCGGCAATTCAATTCCACCAGGTATAACTCCCATACTGCCAAGCAGTACCATACAGGTAATTACAATGAGCATGGTATAGCTACTTCTGACCGAGCCTGGTACCTGACCTAATTGATATTGTGTAATCCACATTGCAATGGTTAAAAGTACAGCCGATAAAAAACCAAGCCCAACACCCAAAATCCATTTGGCTTCCAATTTAACCGATAGATCGATATCTAAAACAAAAAATAGCCCAAATAATATAAGCGATAAAATCAACAGGGTTAGAGTGTTCGGGTCCTTTTTACCTTTCATCCAGCTTAAAACAATAAACATGACTGGCCAGGTGTTAACCAGCAATAACGCCAGTGCAACAGGGATTCTGATAATAGCCGAGTACAAACAAACACTTTGTACGGCGATTAATAGTCCTAAGAAAATTTGCCATTTAATGAGTGGTGGTGGGATTTTAAGTGGGGCTTTTCGTATTACAACAATAGTCATCATTAATAATAATGCCATTCCACCTCTAGCAAGAACAGCAAGTAATAAGCCGGTGCCATTATCAAATGCAATACGCGCAGCAATATGATTGCTGGCAAATAAAACCGCGCACAAAAGCAATATGAAGATGGTAATAGGGCGCGCTAGTAGAACTGGTTGATTATTCATGGCGCCTTGTTTGCTTGTGCTAGAAGTAAGAAATGTGCGGTTAGATTAACCGCTACTTATCTTGTTCCCATATTTTAGCCGAGGCAATGGTATTGGCTTTTACTTTTAGAATTTCAATTTTATAACCATCCAGCTTCAAACAAATATTGCTATCTGGGATGGATTCTAAATATTCGATAATTAAGCCACTAAAGGTTTTAGGGCCAGTAATGGTTAGGTCAAACTCTAGGGCTTTATTCAAATCACGGATATTGGTTGATCCATCAATAATAAAGCTGCCGTCATCTTGCGGTGTAATGTCTTGGCTGGTTGAAGACATATCGCTGGTGAAGTCACCCACAATTTCTTCCAGTATGTCTTCTAATGTTGCAATACCCTGAACATTTCCGTATTCATCAACGACTATAGCAATTCGACGCTGTTGCTTTTGAAAGTTGAAAAGCTGGTTATGCAGCTGAGCAGTCTCAGGTATAAAATATGGTTCTCGTGTTACTTGCAGTAATTCGGCTTTGTTAAATGAACCTTGCGACAGTACCTTGGCCGCATTACGCATGTGTAGCATGCCAATCATATTGTTGATGTTGCCTTTCCAAACTGGCAGTCGAGTGTGCTGACTTGAGCGCAGCATGGTTTCAATATCTCGAATGTCATCATCTAAGTCGATGCCCACAATTTCATTTCTTGGAACCATGATGTCGTTTACACGAACCGTTTCTAAATCAAGAATAGACAATAACATTTGCTGGCGTTTGGCAGGAATAAGCGCGCCAGCTTCATGCACCAGTGTGCGGAACTCTTCAGTGCTTAATAAGTCTTTACTGGATTGCTCTAATTTTAGCCCTGTAATCTTGATTAAAAGATTGGCGATGCCGTTTACCACGTAAACAAAAGGCATTAACAAAATTAAAAGTGGCTGAAGCAGTAAACTAGCTGGATATGCAATTTTTTCTGGGTGATTAGCCGCTATGGTTTTTGGGGTGACTTCAGAAAAAATCAATATAGCCAGTGTAAGTAGGATGGTCGCAATAGACACGCCTAGCTCGGGATTATCGACCCAAATTCTTTGGGCGATTAAAGTGGCTATAGAGGCTGCTGCAATATTAACAAAGTTGTTGCCAATTAAGATAACACCAATAAGACGGTCGGTTCTGGCCAGTAGCTTTGAGGCGCGCTTGGCACCGCTGTGACCTTGCTTGGCAAGGTGCCGCATGCGGTACCGATTTAAGGACATCATTCCAGTTTCAGAGCTGGAAAAAAATGCAGAGAAAATGATTAAAAAGATTAAAACCGTAAATAATACGCTTAAGGGTATGTCGCTCACGCGCGGATATCTCTATGACTTATGATGTGGCAAGTGTATCAGAAAAAGCATGGGCGAGCTTATTAAGCATCTATTAATAGTAGATGCTTAGCCTTTGTTTAGAATGACCTCTAATACAAGCTTACTGCCAAAGTAAGCCAGTACCAAGAATCCAGTGCCCACCAAGGTCCATTTAGAGGCCACATTGCCTCTCCAGCCAAAGCGCCAGTGACCCAATTGAAGTGCCGCAAAGGTTAGCCAAGCAAGTAATGTGAATGTGGTTTTGTGTACAAGGTGTTGTGCAAATAAGTCATCTAAGAATAAAAACCCAGACCCAATAGAAAGCGTCAGTAGCAGAGTGCCAGCCCCTAGCATTTCAAATAATAGGCGGTTCATAGTTTGAAGTGGAGGCAGTATTCTCACAATGCCGCTCATGTGCCTATGTTTAAGTTGGTGGTCTTGAATGATAAGCAGAATCGCTTGGAAGGCCGCGATGGTTAAAATGCTATAGGCCATGATCGATAAAATGATGTGTGCAGCCAGACCTGTGTCGGTAATCGTCACGGCTTGGTCATTCGAATTAACAAATAGGTTTAACGCTAAAAGCACGGCAGCCATTGGAAAAACCCCAAGAAATAGATTCTCAAGCGGTTTCTTAAGAGAGCTCAGCAAAATCATGATGCCAATCACAAGGGATATGAGCGAACCCACATTGAAAAAGCTGAAGTTAATGCCATTATTGTCGCTCAGCTGAGTAAACCAAGAAATGCCATGCAGAAAAACGGCAATCGAGCCAAGTAAAATGACTTGTTTGCGGTTATCGGCAGAGCGGTCGGCAATGGTCTGATATTGGCGAAAGCTGCTTAAGCTGTAAAAAATGATGGCAAAGACGGCAATTACGGTGGCCATGAATCGATTTGTCCTACTTTTTATTAGTTATGGATCATTCAATTACTCGGAACCTGAGACATATTAATAGGTTCCCTTTATAATGCTAACCAATTGTGCACACTGTGGCGACGGATGTATAGATGTTTGAGAATTTGCAAGACCGCTTAAATGGCGCCCTAAAAGCCATTAGTGGCAAAGCTAAAATAAGCGAAGACAATATTAAAGGCACATTGCGTGAAGTACGCATGGCCTTATTAGAAGCGGATGTGGCATTACCGGTAGTGAAAGCATTCACTAATCAGGTAAAAGAACGTGCCGTTGGCAGCGAAGTCTTAAAAAGCTTAAGCCCAGGCCAAGCTTTCTTGAAAATTGTGCATGAAGAATTACAAAGCGTTATGGGTGAGGCCAATGAAGGCCTTAACTTAGCGGCTCAGCCTCCGGCTGTGATTCTAATGGCGGGTCTTCAAGGTGCGGGTAAAACCACAACTGTAGCCAAACTTGCGCGTTTCCTTCAGGAGCGTGAAAAGAAAAAGGTCATGGTTGTTTCAGCAGACGTTTACCGTCCTGCCGCTATTAAGCAGCTAGAAACCCTAGCCAATGAAGTGGGAGCGCAGTTCTTCCCTTCAGACGTATCCCAAAAACCAATCAATATCGCCAAGGCTGCTATTAAAGAAGCCAAAACACAATTTGCCGATGTGCTAATTGTGGATACGGCAGGTCGTCTGGCCATTGATAGTGACATGATGGCTGAGATTCAAGATCTCCATAAAGCCATCGATCCAGTTGAAACCTTGTTTGTGGTCGATGCCATGACAGGTCAGGATGCCGCAAATACAGCAAAAGCCTTTAACGAAGCCTTGCCTTTAACAGGTGTGATTCTAGCTAAGGCAGATGGTGATGCGCGAGGCGGTGCGGCTCTGTCCGTTCGTCATATTACGGGTAAGCCACTTAAATTTATGGGTATGGGTGAAAAAACCGATGCCCTAGAAGCTTTCCATCCAGATCGTGTGGCCTCTCGTATTCTGGATATGGGCGATGTAATGACCCTTATCGAAGAAGCCGAGCGCAAAATCGATAAGACTAAAGCCGATAAACTAGCCAAAAAGATCCAAAAAGGTAAAGGCTTTGATTTAGAAGACTTCAAAGACCAGCTTATGCAAATGAAAAGCATGGGTGGCCTAATGGGCATGATGGATAAATTGCCTGGCATGGGCAGCATGGGCCAGGCTGCAGGACAAGTTGATCAGGCTGAAAAACAGTTGTCTCAAACCGAAGCGGTTATCAATTCAATGACGCCTTTAGAGCGTCACTTTCCAGATAAAATTAACGGCAGCCGTAAAAAGCGCATTGCAGCTGGCTCAGGCACCACCATTCAAGACATCAATCGTGTGCTAAAGCAGCATAAACAGATGGCTAAAATGATGAAAAAAATGTCTGGCAAGGGCGGCATGCGTAAAATGATGGGCGCAATGAAAGGCATGGGCGGCCAAGGTGGTCCAGGCGGAATGCCAGGGGGCGGCATGCCTCCAGGAATGGGCGGCCCAGGCGGGTTACCTTTTAAATAAGTCTGACTGCCTAAAAGTCGTCGTGAAAAGCCTCTTAATTTGATGTGATAGCAAGCGCTACGCATGATGATTAAGGGGCTTTTTAGTTTGTTTATCTGTAAAGGCTATTGCTTAGAAAGAACTGAAAGTCATTCACACTAAGTATTTATCAGTCACTTATTAGTACTTTAGGCCCTGAGGCTATAGGCCTTTAAACGTTTGGCAGAACACCATTTTCTCACTTCCAATTGTCGGCTATTCCCTATATAATACGCGCCCCAAATAGTGTATCTGGCTATGAATTAGACAAAATCTAGTTTTGGCGGGGTACAATTTTAAACGGCGAGTCATATTAACGCTTGCCCATATATAGAGAAGAAACCTTCATGGTTGTTATTCGTTTAGCCCGTAGTGGCTCTAAAAAACGTCCTTTTTATCACCTATCTGTAGCGGATCAGCGTTTTCCACGTGACGGTCGCTTCATCGAACGTGTAGGTTTCTTCAACCCTGTTGCTCGTGGTCAAGAAGAATCTCTTCGCATCGACCTAGAGCGTGTTGAATACTGGGTTGGTAAAGGTGCTCAGCCTAGCGATCGTGTTGCTAAGCTTCTTAAAGAAGCTAAAAAAACACAAGCAGCTAGCTAATAGCACTTTTAAACGGATAGTAATAAGACACTTTGATGACAAAAATTCCTGAAAATCTCGCTGTAATAGGCAAAGTAACCGGCGTATTTGGCATCAAAGGATGGGTAAAGGTGTTTAGTTACACCGAACCAAAAGAGAATGTTTTCTCTTATAAAAACTGGCTAGTGAATATCAATGGCCAGTGGACACCCGTAAAGGTGCGTGATTTTAAAGCCCAAAGTAAGGGGTTAGTAGCCGCACTGGATGATTGCCACGACCGCACATTAGCGCAGAAATACTGCCAATGTGAGATAGCGATTCCTAAGGATACGCTGCCTAAACCGGAAGAAGGCGAGTTTTATTACTACCAGCTAGAAGGATTATTGGTGGTTACCACCGATGATGTGGTTTTAGGGAAAGTGGATTATCTATTTAACTCAGGTTCAAACGACGTAATGGTTGTTAAGCCTTTTAAAGATAGTCTTGATGGACAAGAGCGTCTTCTGCCTTATACAGATGATTGCTTAAAAGACATCTCTCTTGAAGACGGCATTATTCGAGTAGATTGGGATCCGGAATTCTGATCATGCGCTTAGGCATCATCTCAATATTTCCAGAGATGTTCCAAGCTCTGACTGACTACGGTGTAAGCGGTAGAGCAGTCAGCAACGGACAGGTAGAAGTGACGGCGTGGAATCCTCGGGAATTCACAACTGACCGACACCAGACCGTAGACGACCGACCTTATGGTGGTGGTCCAGGCATGTTGATGAAGGTTGAACCGTTAAAGCAAGCGATTGCAGCGGCTAAAGCCAAGAATGGATCTAACAGTAAAGTAATTTACTTGTCGCCGCAGGGTCAGGCTCTGACTCAGCAAAAGGCGCAACAGCTAGCAAGTGAAGAGAGTTTAATCTTCATTTCTGGCCGCTACGAAGGCGTAGACGAGCGTTTGATTCAAACGCAAATAGATGAAGAAATATCTATTGGCGACTATGTTTTAAGTGGCGGTGAACTGGCAGCCATGGTGGTGATGGATAGCATCATACGCTTGGTTCCAGAAGTGCTAGGGCATGACCTAAGTGCGGTTGAAGACTCGTTTGTCGACGGCCTGCTAGATTGCCCGCACTACACAAGGCCTGAACAAGTTGATGGCCTAGGTGTACCAGAAGTATTGCTGAGTGGTAATCATGAAAAAATTAAGCGCTGGCGTCTAAAGCAGGCGCTGGGCAGGACCTGGCAACGTAGGCCAGATCTGATAAAAAAGCGGTCGCTTGACGATGTTGAGAAGGCCCTTTTGAATGAATTTATACGTGAAGTCCAAGGTCATAGCGACACTTGAACCTATCTCGTAATAACTTAGGAGTTACCCATGAGTAGCAAAAACAAAATCATACAGGCTATCGAGTCTGCACAGTTAAAGACTGATATTCCTGCATTTGGTGCTGGTGATACTGTTCTTGTACAAGTTAAAGTAAAAGAAGGTACACGTGAGCGTCTACAGGCTTATGAAGGCGTTGTAATCGCTGTTCGTAGCCGTGGTCTTAACTCTGCTTTCACTGTACGTAAGATTTCTAGCGGTGTTGGTGTTGAGCGTACTTTCCAAACGCACAGCAAGCAAATCGATAGTGTTGAAGTGAAACGTCGTGGTGATGTTCGTCAAGCGAAACTTTACTATCTACGTGAGCGTTCAGGTAAATCTGCACGTATTAAAGAGAAGTTGGCTACTAGAAAGTAATTCTAGCCCTAACGGAACTTTAAAAAGCCCGCTTTTAAGCGGGTTTTTTTATGCCCATAGAAAATACTTAAATGATTGGGATATTGAATCCGTAAATTTGTGAATGGAATTCAACTAAGGGGCTTGGCCTGCCAGTAAGGCGTTCTAGACATGACCAATTTTTAAAATGTTCTTATGAATTAATGCTAGATAGCCATAAATCTGCGCTTAACTTCTATGTATCATGTGAGATAGTGCAAAATAGGCTATGGAACTTATCCCCTAAACAATGTTCTAATTAAGCAATACAAAATTTTGGAAAATAACCATGTTACGTTTAATAAAAGGTGCGGCAGCAGCGGCATTGGTACTATTGGCTGGAACGGCTTACGCCGAAGAAACACCAGAAGAGTTGATCGCTAAAAACCTACAGGCTGCACAGCCAAATTTAATGGTAATGTCTGCGACGGCTGTAGATGGCCAGTCTTTATATGAAGTTGAGCTAACATCTGGAGAAATCTTATATAGCACCCCTGATGGTAAGTTTTTTGTGTACGGTTCATTGTTCCAAGCGACCGAGGATGGGCTAGTAAACCTAACCGCTAAGCGCACCGATACAAAAAGGCTGTCTTTGTTAGACGCGCTCAAAAATGAAGACTTAGTGGTTTACCCAAGCAAGGGTGAAGAGAAGTCGGTTGTCAGCGTATTTACAGATGTCGACTGTGGCTATTGCCGTAAGTTACACCGTGAAATCCCTCGTTTGAACGAGCTGGGTGTGACTGTACGTTATTTAGCTTACCCAAGAGCGGGTGTTTATAGCGATAAAAAACGCACTAAATTCACGGGTTCTTACAAGAAACTGAAAAGCGTCTGGTGTGATAAAGACCGTGAAGCGGCGATGACAAAGGCTAAAGCAACAGGGTTTATTAAAGAAAATCTAGGGTGTGAAGCACCAATCGAAGCGCATTTAGAGCTTGGTTCTCAGTTTGGCGTTCGTGGCACGCCTGCCATTGTATTGCAAAGCGGTGAGCTACTACCTGGCTACCTGCCAGCGGATGAGCTAGCCAAGAAGTTAGGCATTTAATCGAGCATTAACCTTACAAATTACCAAAAGCCTGTTTAATCAGGGTGCTTAGTTGATCTAGGTGCTCTGAGTAAGCAGGCTTTTTTGCGTTAAGGCGCCCTTAATAAAAGGATAGTCGGTAAGTAAAAGCACTAAAACAGGCAAGAGAGAAGAGCTGTATGGGCGGCTATCAACGGGAATTCGGCCAATCAGACTGCCTTCTTGCTCGAAGCTAGTTAGATGTTAAGTATTAAGGTTTTATAGGGGCTTAATCTTGCCTGTTTTCTCTCTTCTAACGCCCTCAATACCTCCCGTACTCATATAAAATGTGCTACATTTACACCCCAAATTTATAGGCACCTGACGAACATCAAATCAGGGCTAAAAACCATGCAAATAAGCAAAGATTGCGGAGACCATCTGGTGAAACCGATTAAAGTAGGTATATGTGGCTTTGGTACTGTCGGTGGCGGTACGTTCAACGTTCTTACACAAAATGCTGAGCAAATTGCTCGTCGTAGCGGTCGCGAGATAATTATTGAGCAAGTAGGCGCTCGTCGTGACAATGCAGATTGTGATACCTCAAATACCAACGTAACTCGTGATATTTTTGATGTAGCTCGCAACCCAGAAGTGGATGTTGTGGTTGAGCTTATTGGCGGGTATGACGTTGCAAAAGAATTGGTTCTAGAAGCCATCAAACACGGCAAGCATGTTGTAACGGCAAATAAAGCGCTTATTGCTGTTCATGGTGATGAGATTTTTGCAGCCGCAAAAGAAGCGGGTGTATCCGTGGGTTATGAAGCGGGCGTTGCAGGTGGCATTCCAGTGATAAAAGCCATTCGTGAAGGTTTAGCGGCAAACAACATCGAGAGTGTTGCAGGCATTATCAACGGAACAGGCAATTTTATCCTGACTGAAATGCGTGATAAAGGTCGCGATTTCGCAGACGTTCTAGCCGAAGCACAAGCATTGGGTTACGCAGAAGCCGATCCAACATTTGATGTTGAAGGCATTGATGCCGCTCACAAGTTGACCATCTTATCGTCAATTGCATACGGCATTCCGTTACAGTTTGATAACTGCTTTACCGAAGGCATCAGTAACATTACCCGTGACGACGTCGAATACGCAGAAGAGCTAGGTTACCGCATCAAGCACCTAGGCATCAGTGCTCGTTCTGAAAAAGGCATTGATTTACGTGTACATCCAACACTGATCCCAGAAACAAATCTTATTGCGAAAGTAGACGGTGTACTAAACGCCGTTGCCGTTAAGGGCGATGCGGTAAGTGATACATTGTTCTGTGGTCCTGGGGCAGGCGCTGGTCCAACAGCATCAGCGGTAGTGGCAGACATTATTGATATTGCTCGTGGTATTCAAGTGGCTCCGCTTTCTTACCATACGTTAGAAGATGTAAAAGTCATTTCCATTGATGATGTTGAAACGTCTTACTACCTGCGCATGCAAGCACAAGACAAAGCCGGTGTATTAGCAAATATATCAAGTGTTTTGAGTAACAAAGGCATTAACATTGAAGCCATTATTCAAAAAGAACCTGCTGAAGGTGAAAGCCTAGTACCAGTGATTATGCTGACTCATAAAGTTCAAGAAAAAATTATGAATCAAGCGATTGCTGAGATGGAAGCATCAGGCGACATAGACGGAAGCGTGACACGTATCCGCGTTGAACACCTAAACTAATAAGATTTATAAAACTTGGCCTAACCGGACAGGCCAATGGAAGAAAAATTATGATGAAATATATTTCAACTCGCGGTAACGCACCAGAGTTAACATTCGAAGAAGTACTGCTAACAGGTTTAGCAACTGACGGCGGCTTATACGTACCTAAAGACGTCCCTAAGTACAGCAAAGAAGAAATTGAATCTTGGCGTGACCTTCCATATGCGGAATTGGCTCACAAGATTATTTTTCCTTTTGTAGAAGGGTGTGTTGAAAAAGACGATCTGAAAAAGATACTTGATGAAGTATACGGAAGCTTTGCTCATAAAGCGGTTGCGCCTTTACAGCAAATCGATCACAACGAATACGTATTAGAATTATTCCACGGACCTACATTGGCGTTTAAAGATTTTGCATTGCAAACTTTAGGTCGCTTACTTGATTACGTTCTAGAACGTCGTCATGAAAAAGTAGTGATCATGGGAGCAACTTCAGGTGATACCGGTTCAGCTGCAATCGAAGGCACAAAAGCATGTCGCAACGTGGATATCTTTATCCTGCATCCACACGGTAAAGTATCTGAAGTTCAGCGCCGTCAAATGACAACGGTGAAAGGCGATAACATTTATAACATCGCCATCGAAGGCAACTTCGACCAAGCGCAAGACATGGTTAAAGCCAGCTTTGGCGATCAATCTTTCTTGAAAGGTGAACGTAAACTAGTGGCTGTAAACAGCATTAACTGGGCACGCATCATGTCTCAGATCGTTTACTACTTCTATTCATCTTTAAACCTTGGTGGTCCACTGCGCCCAATGGCTTACTCTGTTCCGACGGGTAATTTTGGCGATATTTTTGCTGGTTACATGGCTAAAAAAATGGGCCTACCAATCGAGCAACTGATTATTGCCACCAATAAAAACGATGTACTGCACCGTTTGATGAGCAAGAATAAATATGAAGTGCATGCGTTAGAGCACACAATCACACCATCAATGGACATTGCTGTTTCATCAAACTTCGAACGTCTATTATTTGATCTTTACGATCGCGACGGGGCCAAGTTAGCTGAACTAATGGGCCGCATGAATGCGAAAACAGAAGTGGTTTCTTTAGATGAAGATAAATTAGCGAAAGCTCGTGAAGTATTCGACAGCTACGCCGTAGACGAAGATGCAACGGTTAAAACCATGCAAGACGTATTCGAAGAAACCGGTTACTTGTTAGACCCACACACAGCCATTGGTGTAAAAGCCGCTCGTGAAGTGCGTCGTAACAAAAACATCCCAATGATTACCTTGGGTACGGCCCATCCTGTTAAGTTTGAAGAAGCCGTTGACCGTGCAGGTTTTGCGCACCCTGAACTGCCGCATCACTTAGCTGACCTAATGGAACGTGAAGAACGCTTAGATGTATTGCCAGCCGATATTAAAGCGGTTCATGCTTTCATTGCTGAAAATACTTTTAAGTAAGCTAATACTTAAATGCAATCATCAAAAACGGCGCTAAATAGCGCCGTTTTTTTTGGTAAGAAGTATTAATAATAATCTATGTTGG
>ERZ1027208.590-NODE-590-length-13477-cov-22.468112_pt1 | contig 13477 bp, 10 predicted proteins | sample MGYA00520867_ERZ1027208 | MGnify/ENA primary metagenome ERZ1027208 (study PRJEB33311, sample SAMEA4378413) | marine metagenome | biome: Marine biome; feature: Fjord; material: Water | collected 2014-07-20T08:00:00Z/2014-07-... | depth 75 m ...
ACTATAAGGTATATAACTGTAAGACTTTATAGGTTTTGTAATTATAAAGTTAGCTAGTTTGCCTTTTGAGATACTTCCTACTTTATGAGATAAGTTTAAAGCATAAGCTCCATTAATAGTCGCAGCATTTATGGCCTCTTCTGGTGTCATTTTCATTTTAATACAAGCTAAAGAAACAACAAAATTCATGTTTCCTGAGGGTGTTGAGCCAGGGTTGTAATCAGAAGCAAGCGCTAAAGGTACATTAGCCTCCATAATTTTTCTGGCATTTGTATAGGGAATTCCTAAAAAGAAAGAACAAGATGGCAGTGAAACGGGTATAGTATCTGAATCTTTTAAATGTGCTAAATCTTCATTAGTTAAAACTTCTAAATGATCTAAAGACAACGCATTATTTTCGATACCTACTTTAATTCCCCCAATGGAATTAAATTGATTTACATGAATCTTAGGGATTAAACCATACTGTAAACCTGCTTTTAAAATTTGATTTGTTTCTTCTGGAGTGTAATAACCTTTTTCACAAAAAACATCGATATAATCCGCAAGCTTTTCTGCTGCTATTACAGGAAGCATCTCATCTATAATTAATTTTATATAGGCTTCTCTTTTTTCTTTAAATAGATTCGGTATCGCATGGGCTCCTAAAAAAGTTGCTTTTATTGGGAGCGGAAAATTTTCTTTCAATTTTTTAATAACACGAAGCATTTTTAGTTCACTTTCCAGTGTTAATCCATAACCCGACTTAATTTCTATGGATCCTGTCCCACTTTTTATAAGTTCTTCTAATCTTTTTGCTGCATCATTATAAAGTTCTTCTTCGGGCTTGTTTTGTAGTTTAGTTGCTGAGTTTAAAATCCCACCCCCTCTTTGAGCAATTTGCTCATAGCTTAGGCCATTAATTCTGTCTACAAATTCTTCTTCTCTGGTATCAGCAAAAACAAGATGGGTATGACTATCACACCAAGTTGGCAAAATTAATCTTCCTGTTACATCAATAATTGAATCGGCTTTTGTGTTGCCTAGCTTCTCCATAGGTCCAAAATTTATGATAATTTCATTTTCAATCATCATAAAGGCATTTTTAATTGTGGGTAAAATACTCATATCTTTTCCAGAAACTTTTTCTACAGATTTATCTCTTACTTGAATAAGTTCTTTGATGTTGATAAATAAGGTTGTCATATTGTTTGATTACTTTAGCTAAACAAACTTACATTAAAAAAAGAAAACTCTATGTTGTTACCGGATGAATACCATTCTTATTTTAAGAAATATATTGATGATTTAGAAACCAATGGTAGATCTATTATTGAAAATTTAATAGAAACTGGAAATCATCTAGAACAGTTTGTTGCTACTATTCCAAAAGAAAAAGAATTATATGTATATGCTGAGGGAAAATGGACATTTAAAGAGATATTAGTTCATGTGATAGATACAGAGCGAATATTTAATTACAGAGCCTTGCGTTTCGCAAGAAATGATTCAACAGAATTACAAGGTTTTGATCATGATTTTTATAATAAAAATGTGTCTGCCACTTCTAGAGAACTTGAAGAATTATTAGATGAATTCAAAACAGTTAGAGCGAGTTCAATATCTTTATATAAAAGCTTTTCGGAAGAAGTTCTACTGAGAAAAGGAAGTGCTTCAGGAAATATTATCTCTGTAAGAGCTATTGGATTTCTAATATCTGGGCATCAAAAGCATCATCTTAAAATTTTTAAAGAAAGGTACTTTTAGAAATACATCTTATTTTAAACTTCCTGTCATATCTTCTGGTCTAACCCATTCATCGTATTGTTCTGGTGTAACGTAGCCTAAACGCACAGCTTCTTCTTTTAATGTAGTTCCATTGGCATGTGCTGTAGTTGCAATTTCAGCAGCTTTATAATATCCAATTTTAGTATTTAAGGCAGTAACTAGCATTAAGGAATTGTTTAATAATTCTTTAATTCTTGTATGATTTGGTGCTATCCCTGCAACACAATTTACATCAAATGAAACACAAGCATCACCAATTAGTTGCGCAGATTGTATCACATTAGCAGCCATCATTGGTTTAAAAACATTCAACTCATAATGGCCTTGTGTACCCCCTATGGTAACAGCAACATCATTTCCCATGACTTGTGCGCAAACCATAGTAATTGCCTCAGCTTGAGTTGGATTTACTTTTCCAGGCATGATAGAGCTACCTGGCTCGTTTGCTGGGATCGTAATTTCTCCAATTCCAGATCTAGGCCCAGAAGCCATCATACGAATATCATTGGCAATTTTATTTATAGAAACAGCCACTTGCTTTAAAGCACCGTGCGTCTCTACTAAGGCGTCATGAGCTGCCAAGGCTTCAAATTTGTTTTCAGCAGTTATAAATGGCATTTCTGTGAATTCTGCAATATATTTAGCCACTAAAACATCGTATCCTTTTGGTGTGTTTAAACCGGTTCCTACTGCCGTTCCTCCTAAAGCTAATTGACTTAAGTGTTCTAGAGAATTACGCAATGCTTTTAAGGCAAAGTTTAATTGGGCTACATATCCAGAAAATTCTTGACCTAAGGTTAGGGGAGTGGCATCCATTAAATGAGTACGACCAATTTTAACAACACTTCTGAAGTCTTCTGATTTTTTTTGTAAGGTGTTTCTTAATTGTTCTATGCCGGGGATGGTTGTTTTTATGATTTTTTGATAACAAGCGATATGCATTCCAGTTGGGAATGTATCGTTAGATGATTGAGACTTGTTAACATCATCATTTGGTTGAATGGTTTTTTCTCCTTCTCCAATTACTTTTCCAGCAATTTCATGGGCTCTATTAGCAATTACTTCATTTACATTCATGTTAGATTGAGTTCCCGAACCTGTTTGCCATATTACTAATGGAAACTGATCGTCTAACTTGCTAGCTAAAATTTCATCACACACCAATGCTATTAAATCACGTTTTTCTTTTGTTAAAACACCCAATTTGGCATTTGTAAATGCAGCAGCTTTTTTAAGATATGCAAAGCCATAGACTATTTCTAGAGGCATTGAAGCAGCTGAACCAATTTTAAAATTATTTCTAGATCTCTCGGTTTGTGCTCCCCAGTACTTATCAGCAGGAACCTCAACAGAACCCATGGTATCTTTCTCTATTCTAAACTTCATGATTAGTGCTTTTACGATGATATTACAAAATTACGAAATCCGCAACAATCAGTTAGTAACATTTACGAGTATTTTCTTGTGGAAATATTTAGTAAAATGTTAGTTTCAATTAAAATTATCCGTTATTTTTGCATTATAAATTAAAGATATACTATAAAATGTTAGATTTTTCTCAGTTTTCAGGATTGGTTTTATTCATGTTTATTTTTACAGCTGGTTTCTGGTTGTTGATATTCTTATTAACTTTTGTAGTTCCTTACTGGCTAGGTGGTACTATCTGGGAAAACTTTAAATTAAAAAGAGAAGCAAAAAAAGCTGCAGAAGGAAAGTAGTTTTTCACTATACAAACACATAAAAAAAGGCTCACTATCTAGTGAGCCTTTTTTTATGTAGTATCGTTCTCAACGAATAACTTTATGGTGTACCAAAATCTTCACCACCTTCAAAGTCTTCACCACCTCTTCTATCTCGTTGTTGTTTCTTTTTTTGATTAAATCTATAGGTAAAGTTTAACGATACTTGACGAACTCTCCATTGCGATTCTTGATAACTAATACTGGTAGGGTTCTCTATACTAGGATTGTAATTTGTTGATTTTCTTTTTCTAGAATTAAACACATCACTTACGTTTAATACCAATGAACCTTTTTCTTTAAAAACATCTTTACTTAAGGCTATATTGGCAGAAAAAATGCCTTCTGACTCACTTTGAGCCGTATTTCTAGGTCCTCTGTAAGACAGTCTATTTTGCATTTGAATCTTCCAAGGGAGTGAAAAAGTTGCATTAAACCTTGTAAACCAACTATTGTTTGTGTTTCCTAAATCTTGTGTCTCAGGAGTAGCGCTAATAGCTCCAGTTATTTCATCTATTATAAATTTATTGTAGGCATAAAGACCTTTAGATTCTTGTTGAAAAACATTAAAACTTCCAGATAATCGTACTTTTTTTGATGGATTATAATTGGCAGTTAGCTCAAAACCAAATCTATCTTCTGAAGCTAGATTAATAGGCTCTCTTATTGTTATGACCTGGTTTACTCCATCTAAGAGTCTAATTTCATCTCTACTAACTCTTAGGATAGAATTTATTGAATGTTGGAAATAGATTGATGAGTTTAAGGTTAATTTACCAATTTTTTGAAGATAGCCTAGATCAAAAGAATTGGTAAATGTAGGAGTTAATCCAGGATTCCCCTTGTAAATCACATTCTGACTACTTCTAGATTCAAAAGGATTTAAATACCAAAACCTTGGCCTTCTTAGTCTTCTGCTGTAGCCAACTGTAAAACTTTGATCTTCTGTTCTTTCAAATCCAATATTAATGGTAGGAAATAATTCTGTGTATTTGTAATCAAAATTTTCATTGGTATTTGTGAGTCTAACTTTTACATCAGTAATCTCTGTTCTTAATCCTAGTAAATAAGAAAACTTGTTTATTTTACTACCAAATTGTGAGTAAATAGCATTTACATTTTGTTTAAAAACAAGGTTATTTGAAGGGTCAAAATCAAGTGTAGGAGTTCTTGTCACCAAAAAATCAGAGGTTAGGTCTTGAAACTCTCCTCGATATCCTATTTCAAATTGGGTGTTTTCACCAATAGGTAAGACATAATCTGACTGTATGAGCGTGTTTTTGGAGTCTTCTGTTGTTATATTGTTTTCTAAAGCTAACGAGTCATTAATGAAGGCTGTTTCTATTTCCTCACTATCACTGTATTGAAAATCAATAGTTAATTTATGACCACTACTATTAATATTGTTGGTATAGTTTAAAGCAAATTGAGATGTTGTATCTATTTCATCTTCATCTTGAATACGAATATCAGATGCACCTAATAAACCAGCTGCATCAAAGATGCTAATGTTATTAGTTGACAAATTTTTATTGTCTGAATCTCTATAAAAATAAGTCCCAGTAATAGAACTCTTTTTACTTATAAAATATTCTAAGCCTAGATTAATATTATAGCCATTTCTATTTCTTTCAAATGCTCTATCTTCAATTCTGAGACTTGTTACAGCCCCGTTTTCTAGACTTGAAAGATTGGTTAGAAATTTACCAGGTCCTGTACTGTTTCGGTAGCCTAGGTTGGTAAAAAAATTAATCTTTTTTGTTCTAAGATTAATGTTTGATGCCACTCTATATTGAGTTGGACTTCCTATGGTGGTGTTTATAGAACCGTTTAATCCAGTAGCTACACCTTTTCTGAGGATAATATTTAAAATACCAGCAGTACCTTCGGCATCATATCTAGCAGATGGTGATGTAATTACTTCTACTCTTTCAATGGCATCTGCAGGTAATTGACGTAGGGCATCTGTTCCGCTTAAACCAACCAAAGCAGAGGGTTTTCCATCAATTAATATTCTAACATTTTCATTTCCTCTTAAACTTACATTGCCTTCTACATCAACATCAACTGAGGGAACATTATCTAAAACATCAGAGGCAGAACCTCCTCTTACAGTCATGTCTTTCCCTACATTGTAGATTCTTTTATCTAAGCGTATTTCTACAGTTGATTTTTCTGCAATAATTACAACTTCATCTAATGTATTAGAGTCTTCTGAAAGTTTAATAGTTCCAAAATCTATTGATGAGCCAATAACTTTATTGGGCATGGTAATAGTCTTAAAAGAAATAAACTCAAAACTTACGTCATAAGTTCCAGGATTTGTTTTAATACTAAAACTTCCTTTAGAATCTGTAATTCCTCCGCTTAGTTGTTTTGTCTTAGCATCTTTTAAAATTACTGTAGCATATTCTAGAGGTTCTTTTGTGTTAGAGTCTATAATAATACCTGTAATGGTAATTTGAGAAGTTTCAGGCTTTTGCGCAAAAACATTCAAAAGTGTAATCATAAAAATTACAAAAAGCACACTAGTTTTATACATTAGAATCGATAATTTAGTTTTCGATTGTAAATGTCTTACTAAGTTTAATTAATGGTAGTTAATATTCTGTTAAACAAAAAGATTTAAAGTATCTGTTTTATATTTTCTGGAGGTCTACCAATGATAGCCTTTTCTTTATTGATAACAATGGGTCTCTCAATGAGCTTGAGGTGTTCTATCATTGAAAAAATAATTTCATCATTACTTAATTCTTTTCCTTTGTAATGTTCTTTCCAAATGGCTTCATTTTTACGAATTAATTTAATAGGAGTAATAGCTAATAAATCTATAATTGACTTTAACTCATCAAAAGAAACCCCTTTTTTTAAATAGTCTATAATTTCAAATTCTTGTCCACTTTCTTGAAGAATTTGAAGTCCTTCTCTAGATTTCCTACATCTAGGGTTATGGTATATTTTTATCATGGATACATTCGTTTATACCTGATTTATTTATAACTGTGAATTTGTATTTTTTTGTCCGTGAGACATTAAAAATGCTTTTAAAAACGCATTGATATTACCATCCATTACTGCATCTACATTTCCAGTCTCATAAGCCGTTCTAACATCTTTAACTAATTTATAAGGGTGCATAACATAGTTTCTAATTTGACTTCCCCATTCATTTTTCATTTTACCAGCTTCAATATCGTTTCTAGCCTCTTGTTGCTTTTGAAGTTCAATTTCATACAATTGAGACTTTAACATTTTCATAGCAGTTGCTCTATTATCATGTTGTGAACGAGAGTTAGAACAAGAAATTTGAATTCCACTTGGTTTGTGAGTCAATTGAACTTTTGTTTCAACTTTATTTACATTTTGGCCACCAGCACCACTAGATCTAGCTGTAGTGATTTCTATATCTGCAGGGTTTATTTCTATTTCAATAGAATCATCAGCAACCGGATATACATAAACAGAAGCAAAAGATGTATGTCTTTTTGCATTGCTATCAAAGGGTGAAATCCTTACCAATCTATGAACACCGTTTTCTCCTTTTAGCCATCCAAAAGCATACTCTCCATCAACTTCTACAGTAACTGTTTTTATTCCAGCAGAATCTCCAGATTGATAATTGAGTGTTTTTAATGTAAAACCTTGTTTTTCTGACCACATAGAGTACATTCTAAACAACATTTCTGCCCAATCACAACTTTCTGTACCACCAGCACCTGCAGTTATTTGAATAACAGCACTAAAACTATCACCTTCTTCAGAAAGCATATTTTTAAATTCAATATCTTCAATAATAGAAGCAGTTTTTTCATATTGTTGCTCCATTTCTTCAGCTTCAACTTCTCCTTCTTTATAAAAATCAAACAATACTTGAAGATCTTCGTCTAAAGAAACTGCTTTGTTATAATCATCTACCCATCTTTTCTTGAAACGAAGAGATTTCATTAAAACCTCTGCTTCTTTTGGATTATTCCAGAAACTTGGGTCTGCTGTTTTCTCTTCTTCATTTGAGATTTCAATCAGTTTTTTATCAATTTCTAAATAACCTTTTAATTTAGAAACTCTTGCTGAAAGGTTTTTAAGTTGTTCTTGTGTTACCATAGTATATTACAAAAATACTCGAAAAAAGTGAAAGGAAGCAAGTGCTTCATAGAAGTTAAACTAGATTTATACAATACAATAGTACTCTTTTCTTACATTAGAACAGTTTATGTAACTAATGATTGCTTTAAGAGAAATTAAAATACTTTTTAAGTAGGTATTTAGAAGTTTGTTTTATTTTGTTAGAAGTTGCTTCACAACTCTTTTTCTATTTAATTGAACCATACAATAAAATTTATAGCTATTTTTATCAACAAACACAAGCAAAACATCAACAAATGAAATCAAGAAGAGACTTTGTTAAAACAACAACGTTGCTAGGTGCTGGTATCGCTTTAGCACCTAATATGGCTTTTGGAATGTCCAATAAAAGTAAAGATAAATTAAACATAGCCCTTATTGGGGTTGGACTAAGAGGTACCAATCACCTTAGTAATTTACTACAACGCACCGATGTTGCAATTGTTGCAATTTGTGATATTGATGCTAAAAGAATTGATCTATGTTTAGATCTAATAAAAAAAGCATCGCAACCCTCTCCAAAAACTTTTGGAAAAGACACACTAGATTATAGAAATCTATTGGATGATGCTTCCATAGATGCGGTTATTATTTCTACACCTTGGTTATGGCATACTCGTATGGCAAAAGATGCCATGTTAGCCGGAAAGTATACAGGAGTAGAAGTTTCTGCTGCGAATACCATGGAAGAATGTTGGGATTTGGTGAACACTCATGAGCAGACAGGTTCTCATTTAATGATTCTAGAAAATGTAAACTACCGAAGAGATATTATGGCTGTATTAAATATGGTACGGCAAAATGTATTTGGTGAATTACTTCATTTTCGCTGTGGTTATCAACATGATTTACGCTTTGTGAAATTAAATGATGGTATAACACCTTACGGAAAAGGAGTAGAGTTTGGTGAGAAAGGAATTTCAGAATCTAAATGGCGTACACAACATTCGTTGCTTCGCAATGGTGATGTATACCCAACTCATGGTGTTGGTCCTATTGCTACTATGTGTAATATAAATAGAGGAAATCGTTTTGTATCTATGACTTCTCATGCTACAAAAGCTGTTGGTTTAAACAAATATATTGTTGATAATGGAGGTGCAGACCATCCAAATGCAAAATTAAAATTTAAACAAGGAGATATTATTACATCAACAATAGAAACGGCAAATGGAGAAACAATCATAGTCACTCACGATTGTAATTCACCTAGACCGTATTCTCTTGGTTTTCGTGTACAAGGAAGTGAAGGTCTTTGGGAAGTTGACGGAAGTAGAATGTATGTTGAAGGAGTTTCGAAACCTCACCGTTGGGATGAGGCAAAACCATGGTTAGAAAAATATGATCATCCTTTATGGAAAAAATATGGTGAATATGCTCAAGGGTCTGGACATGGAGGAATGGATTTCTTTGTATTAAATGCATTTGTAGAATCTGCAAAGCAAAATATAGCACCCCCATTAGATGCATATGATGCTGCTGCTTGGAGTGCCATTACACCGCTGTCTGAACTTTCAATAGAAAATAATGGCGAGCCTCAAAACTTTCCAGATTTTACAAGAGGTTTATGGGTAACTAGAAAGCCATATGACTGGATTAAAGATGCTCACTAAATATGAGAACTACATCAGAAGTTATGTTTAAAGCTCCTGGACGAATCTGTCTGTTTGGAGATCATCAAGATTATCTTGGATTGCCTATCATAGCTTGTGCAATTGATCTTTTTATAGAAGTTTCTGCCATTTCCAATGAATCAGAAATGTTTCATTTAGTAATGCCAGATTTAAAAACTTCTAGAAGCTTTTCTATACATGAGTCTTTTAATAGTTTGGAGAAAGGAGATCATTTTGCATCAACTATTCGAGTAGTAAATAAATATGGATGTTTTCCAAATAAAGGATATTCAGTAACATTAAGAGGTAATATACCTATAAATGCAGGACTCTCAAGTTCTTCTGCAATAGTGGTTGCTTGGGTTCGGTTTTTACTCATAACATTTGGCTGCTCTAAGGAAATCACCCATGAATTAATTGCTAAAATTGCTCATGAATCTGAAGTGTTAGAACACAATTCTCCTGGAGGGAAAATGGATCAGTATACCATTGCAATAGGAGGTATGATTTTTCTACAAACAAATGAAACAGCTAGTTTTACAAAAATAGACAGCTTGTTAGAAGGTTTGGTTGTTGGAGAATCTGGAATTCCTAAAAACACCTTAGGGTTGCTAGGCGATTTAAAAGAAAAAGCGCTTTGTTCTATTGAAACGGTTCAAAAACACGATGCAACTTTTAACATAGCGGCTGCAACTCTTTTGGACATAGAAAAATATATCCATCTACTACCTAAAGAATTAAAATTATTTTTTTATGCTGCTATAAAAAATCATCTGATTACCAAAAAAGCACTCCTTTTTTTAAATAAAAAACCGTTAAACTATCAAATAATAGGAGGGTTAATGAATGAACACCATAACGTGCTTAAAGATATTTTAAAGATTACAACTCCTAAAATTGATGCTATGATAACTGCTGCTCTGCAAGCAGGAGCCTATGGAGCAAAAATTGTTGGTTCTGGCGGCGGTGGTAGTATTTGTGCTTTAACGTCAAAAGAAAAAGAACAACAAGTTCTTAGAGCTATTTTAAAAGCTGGTGCAAAAGATGCCTATGCTGTAGCTATTTCTTCTTCACAAAATAGCAGTTATTTATGACAGATCATCTTATTATACTGGCAGGAGGAGCTTCTTCAAGAATGAAAAAATCATCTTCAAAAGAATTATCTAAAGATAGTTTAGCACAAGCAAATACTAGAAGTAAGGCCCTTATTTTAATACACAACAGACCCATGTTAGACTATCTGTTGTACAATGCTAAATTAGCCGGATTTAAGCATGTTTATATTGTAATTGGAAAAGATGATGCTCTTTTTAAAACCTATTACGGCTCTAAAAGGTCAGAGAATCTTTTTCACGGACTAACAATCTCATATGCATACCAACTCATTCCAGAAGATCGCATAAAACCTTTTGGAACTGCAGATGCTGTTTGTCAGACATTAGAGCAGTACTCTCAGTTACAACAGCTACAATTTGTAGTCTGTAATTGTGATAATTTATATAGCGTAAAAGCTTTTGAACTTCTACGGCAAAGTAAACACAGTAATGCGTTTATTAATTATGATAGAGATGCTCTTTTATATCCACAAGAGAGAATTGAACGATTTGCACTTACCAAAACAACTACTACTAACTATTTAGAAGATATTATAGAAAAACCAACGGCCGAAATAACAGATAAATTTAAAGATACCCAAGGTAAAAATAGAGTTAGCATGAATATCTTTTTATTTGATGGAACCTTGTTTTATCATTTTTTACAAGTCTGTGAAATTCATCCAGACAGAAATGAAAAAGAATTGCCAACTGCCATATTACAGATGATTAGAAAATACGCTAATGCTATGTTAGCAATTCCTTTAGCTGAACACGTGCCAGATTTGACAGGAAAATCTGATATTCTTGTCATGAATGAGTATCTTGTGACGCATCAACACCATATAGATTGGACTAAAAACAACTAACAAATGATATCATTATCTACTTTAGACATCACCATTATTTTTTCACTCTTTACCATTATTCTTTTAGTAGGTATCTATGTTGGGAAATCCTCGGGTAAAAACACCAATCAATATTTTCTATCTGGAAGAAACATGCCATGGTGGTTGCTAGGAATTTCAATGGTAGCGACTACATTTTCAACAGATACTCCTAATTTAGTTACAGATATTGTAAGAACAAATGGTGTTTCTGGAAACTGGGTTTGGTGGGCTTTTTTAGTGACAGGCTTGCTAACCGTTTTTGTGTATGCGAAACTTTGGCGTAAATCTGAAGTGAAGACAGATATTGAGTTTTATGAACTCCGTTATGGAGGCAAACCAGCTCGTTTTTTAAGAAGTTTTAGAGCAATATATCTAGGGATTATATTTAATGTATTGGCTATGGCAGGTGTTACGCTGGCAGCTATAAAAATAGGACAAGTAATGCTAGGGCTTCCACCAATAACAACAGTAGTTATTGCTGGTTGTATTACAGTTGTTTTTAGTGCAATAGGAGGTTTTAAAGGTGTTGTTTATACAGATTTTATACTTTTTTTCATTGCCATGATTGGTGCATTTGGTGCTGCCTATTATATTGTAGGACTTCCTGAAGTAGGTGGTTTAGAAGCTTTGATTGGTCATGAAAATGTAAAAGACAAATTAAACATTTTACCCAGTATGGATGATACTGAAACCTTTGTAACTTTATTAATCATTCCGCTTGCAGTTCAATGGTGGAGTTCATGGTATCCTGGTTCTGAACCAGGAGGAGGAGGTTATGTAGCACAACGAATGCTGGCTGCAAAAGACGAAAATCATGCCATAGCAGCTACTTTTTTTTATAATATTATGCATTATGCCTTACGCCCTTGGCCATGGATTGTAGTTGCATTAGCATCTCTTATCTTATTTCCAGATTTGGCAAGTATTCAAGAAGCTTTTCCAAATGTAACTGAAGATAAATTAGGGCACGATCTTGCATATTCTGCAATGCTTACAAAACTTCCTAGTGGATTATTAGGGCTGGTTTTAGCTTCTTTAGCTGCTGCTTATATGAGTACTATTAGTACCCATCTTAACTGGGGCGCTTCTTATGTGGTTAATGACTTCTATAAGCAACAAGTAAAACCAGATGCTACAGAAAAACATTTGGTGAATATTGGTAGAATTACAACTGTAATTTTAATGATTGTTAGTTCTCTAGTAGCTTTGTCATTAACAAATGCTTTACAGCTTTTTGAGATTATCTTAATGTTTGGAGCTGGTACTGGACTTATTTTTATTCTTCGTTGGTTCTGGTGGCGTATCAATGCATGGACAGAGATATCGGCTATGATTGCTTCTGGGATCATTTCTATTTTATTAACTTTTACCTCTAAAGGAGACGCTCTTTTTAATGATGGAGGAATGTTTCCTGGCTATTTGAAATTTCCTTTTGTGGTTCTGTTTTCTACTGTTATATGGTTGCTTGTTACTTTTTTAACTGCTCCAGAAACAGACAAGGTGTTATTTAATTTTTATACGAAAACACAACCAGGTGGACCAGGATGGAAAAAGATAGTAACTCGTGCAAAAAAAGCGAAAGTATCTATCATAAAAACAACCGAAAAATGGAGTGTTCCAAATGGTATATTAGCTATGGTATTGGGTTGTGTACTTATCTATTCATGCATGTTTGCCATTGGTAATTACATTTATGGAGAATATACTCTGGCAATTTCTTTAACTAGCTTACATTTATTTTTTTTCTTTACTATTTTACTTGGCATCATTAAAAACACTAGAAACTCTAATTGACTCATTGGCTCTCCTTGATATCCAAAAGTATATAAGAAGTTAATAGTAGATGCTACTATCACTAATATAAAAAGTAACTTTCTCATAATTCAAATATAATAAATGTAAGCTTAACCTACTTAAGAGGTATAGAAATAGCTGAATTGAAAGAAGAAGATATGCCTATGTTTTACTCACGATAATTGAAGTTACTAAAAGTAAATAGCAGAAGTGTGGCAAAAAATATATGGATATAACAAACTAAGCCTTTCAATTGGGGGAATTTCACGAGAAAATGTCTGTCAAATGTCTGTCAAATATTTACATATTTTGGTTAATCAAAGTAAAAAGCTATTTTTACGATAGCTCTTTTAAAAAATGATTTCAATGTAGATAAGTCCTGTATCCCTTATTACCAAAAGGATATAAACAAAAAAGCCTCACATTTCTGTGAAGCTTTAAGTGAGCCCGATAGGATT
>ERZ1027208.591-NODE-591-length-13474-cov-9.098443_pt1 | contig 13474 bp, 4 predicted proteins | sample MGYA00520867_ERZ1027208 | MGnify/ENA primary metagenome ERZ1027208 (study PRJEB33311, sample SAMEA4378413) | marine metagenome | biome: Marine biome; feature: Fjord; material: Water | collected 2014-07-20T08:00:00Z/2014-07-... | depth 75 m ...
GCGTATTGCTTGATCAGTCCAGCAGCGGAACGCAGGTATTCCTTCATCGGATTGCGCGCAATTTCTTCGGCAACTTCGCGCGTTTCTGCCAGATAAGTATGCAACATCACTGTAACGTTGAAATCTGCAGGATCATGACCTGCTTCACGAAGCGCAGCGTGATAGATTTTGATTTTATCCGCGACCTCGGCAACCGACTGGCCCAACAGGTGCGTCAGAACGTTGGCACCAATTTGCCCCGCCTCTTTCCATGTTTCGGGATTGCCCGCAGTAGTCACCCAAATTGGTAGCTCCTTGGAGACCGGACGGGGCTGCGTGACCACACTAAAGGGCGTGCCATCTTTGGTTGGGAATTCGACCGCATCACCGCGCCAGAGCTGGCGCAGTTGATCAATCGCTTTGTACATTGCCGGCTTATTGTTAGGCGGAGTATTTTCGGGGCGCAGCACAAAATCATCTGGTTGCCAGCCACTTGCGATCGCCAACCCGACACGGCCATCAGTGAGGTTGTCAATGACAGCCCATTCTTCAGCGATACGCGCAGGATGGTGGAGCGGTGCCACGCATGAACCCGCACGCACATCAAGGTTCTGGGTCACTGCGGCAACCGCCGCACCTGTTACCGACGGGTTAGGATAAGGACCACCAAAGGCGTGGAAGTGACGTTCGGGCGTCCAAACCGCATTGAAGCCATTTGCATCAGCAAATTTGGCACCTTCCAGCAAAAGGCGGTATTTCTCACGGCCAACGCCATCATCATTGCCCCAATAGAACAGATTAAAGGCGATCTTACGATCTGATACAGCAATTGGACCACGGCTCAGCTCGGTCCGGCTATCGTCTCCAGCAAGAACCAGCTTGAAACCACGGCTAAGGGTCCAGAACAGCTCAAGCACTGAGATGTCAAACGACAGGCTGGTGACGGCCAGCCACGCGTCGCCCTCAGTATGGGTGATATGTTGATCCATACCAGCAAAGAAATTTGCGACATTGCCATGGCCAACCATGACGCCCTTCGGGGTACCAGTAGACCCCGAGGTGTAGATCAAATACGCCAACGTATCCGCACCAGCGCCCGTATCTGGGTTCGAGGTAGGTGCCACCGCGATAGCACCGTCGGTATCCAACACCAATAGCTTTGCATTGCCTCTTGGCAGGTTATCAGCCAAGGCCGATTGCGTTACAATCACAGGCGCTCCGCTATCCGCGATGTAGTGTTTGATCCGGTCGGCAGGATACGCGGGATCAAGCGGTACGTAGGCCCCACCCGCCTTGAGGATGCCGAGCGCGCCGATCAACAGATCAAGACCACGTGACGTCGCAAGGCCAACGGGTGTGCCTGTTGTAACCCCCTCAGAAATCAAACGATGCGCCAATTGGTTGGCCGCCTCGTTCAGCGCACGGTAGCTGAGTGTCTGATCCTCAAAAACCAGTGCTGTTGCGTCAGGAATCCGCGCGACCTGCGCCTCAAAAGCTGTGTGGATCGGCGTAGCATCATATTCAGTATCGGTTGCATTCCACGTCTCTAACAGCGCGGATTTCTCTGTCGCGGGCAGGCCCTCTGCACCGCTAACGCAATGAGCGATGCGCGCTGCAATCATATCCATAGCGTCGTCAGATAGCAGCCCACTGTCACCATGGACCGTGAGCGCATCATCACTAATAACCAACGTCAGAACGCTACCTTCAACAGGTGCTTTGGCGATCATAATAGCGGGCCGGGCCAATTCAATTGCTGGATCACGCAGCGGGAGATCGGCCGCAAAGCCTGCAGTCTGTGATATGCGCGCTAGTTGCGGCGCAAGTCTAACATCACTGCGCAGCGGCACCCAGTCAGCAGCAAAGCCATCAACTGCACCTTTAATTGCATAACCAACATCACCAGCCGCCTGACCTGCACTCAATGTCAAAGCCGCTAAAACCGCGCGAACTGTATCCTCAACGGAGTTGGTCGCTGGCAACTCAACCTTGCGCGTGGCCCATTCTCCAGAGGCGGTGCCCCGTGCCAAAGGAACAGGCAGGGCATCAAATATAGCTAACTTGGCGCGCCAATAGGTCTCGTCAAGGATCAGACGGGCCTGCGCATCAGTTAATGCCGCATCAGCGGATTGCAGCTGCGCACCAATATCTGGAAGAGCAGCCGTACCATTCAGTGGCATTACGCCAGAAAGCCTAACCGCACCATCAGCAGTGCCAACAACCAGCGTTTCCTTACCCGCTTCAATAACCATTCCTTCAGAGCCGCTCGCACTGAAGGGTTCCCCCGAGGTTATGGAATAGACCACGCCACCATGCGCGACCTTAGCCACCCCCAGCGGGTTCCAATATCCGGCAAAATCCAATCCGCGCAGCAAGGCCGCGATCTGGCCTGTACTTTGACTGAAATCAATCATTCCCAACACTGCAGGCCGTTGATCGCGCGCAAAATAGCTGCGCTGGCTCAGGTCTTGGACGCTGCGTTCCAGCGTACCACTTTCAAGCTGCGCCATGACACGACCAAAGCTCTCCATGCCTGCCGCGTAACATTTTGAGTTGAGGCTAAAGGCCGTTTCATCCGGTGCGATGTCCATCAGCTCTTGCACCAGAAGATCACCCTCATCTACGCCGCCTTCAATCATGTGCCAGCTGACGCCGTGCTGCGCTTCGCCGTTGATGATCGCCCATGCAGGCGTGTTCAACCCAGCATAACGCGGCAATGGTCCATCATGGAAATTGACTGCACCTTTTTTCGGTAAGGCCAGCACATTATCTGTGATCATACGCAAATTCGCGATGCTCAAAAGCCAGTCAAACGCGGGCAATCTAGCATCAACCAAGTCAGCAGGTTTGTCAAAAACAGCGATACTTTGGGCTTTGGCCCAGCTGCAGACATCTGCATCCGTGCTCACCACTGCGGCTACGGTGTGGCCTCCCGCAACGATCATATCGGCACATGCAATTGTTAACGATTGATCGCCAAGGATCACACAGGAATAGCTTGCGGCATTAAAGGGAGCAGTCATAAACGGTCCTCCGTGGACGTACGGTATGGGGTCGCAGCATGGGTCACCATATCCGCCAAGAACCAGTTTGGATCTTGGGGACGACGGCCCGCAATGCCTGACCTGAGGCGGTGCAAAACACCGCCTGTTAAATGGGCAACCAGCGCCGTAATGGCGTAGACGCGGCCATGATTTTTTATGAAATAATGTCTACGGGAATCGTACCAATAGGATGGCATCCTACGTTTGATCTTCATGCCCGTCGAAACTGAACCAATGTGCACAACGCGGCTGTCTGGAACATACCAGCACGACCAACCCGCCCTCGCCCCGCGCAGGCAGAGATCCGTTTCTTCAAAATACAGGAAGAACGTTTCATCAAAAGTGCCTATCTCGTCTAGCATACTGCGGCGGATCATCATGGAGGCACCAGCGCTCCAGTCAACTTGGCAGGTCTCATGAGGTTGCGCCATCGGGACCGGCGCGTCCGGCAATATTCGCTCAATAAATCCGAGCCGCGCCGCGCCAACAAATTCACCTGCAATGCTGGGGAAACGGAATGCAGTCGTGTGAACAACGTTGTCTTCGCCGCGCACATGGCTGCATGCAAAACCTGCCTTTGGGTGCGCCTCAAGATGCTCTACCAACGCCGCGCTGCATCCCGCATCCGGAAATGCATCAGAGTTCAGAACATAGAAATAATCAGTACTGCTGGCATCGCTCATCCTCATGCGCAGACCTATGTTATTGCCCGCGCCAAATCCGCCATTCACAGGCGAAGCGACAACGCGTACCAGTCCGTTTTCTGCCCAGCCACGTGCCGCAACTTCACGCGCTAATCTCTCGTATGATCCATCACCGGAGGCGTTATCGACAATGACCAGCTCACCACTCAAGGCATGCAAATCGGCCAATGCCGCCTCGGCGGCACGCAGGGTCATGTCAGGTGTGCAAAAATTAAGTAAAATGCATAGAACGTTTGGTTTAGTCATGTTGCTACTCTGCCGCCGTCGCCTGACGAGGTGCTTGAGTGTCAAGCGCCTCGAAAATTACTTCACGCAGCTCCGCTGCCATCACTACGACATTTGGGGATAGCACCATACTGTCATGATCCCCTGGCACTTCGATCACACGAACCTGTGGCGCGAACTGCTTCCACTCATTATCATCAAAGACATACTCGCGCGCTTCGCTAACCCAATTGCCACCGCTTACCTTAAAACGGCGATCCAGCGCGGGACGCAGCAGTATAATTGGCCCATCCCAATCTGGTGTCTGATATTGCCCAACGGCCTGCAGGAATGCAGCCTCAATTTTGGTGTTGTTAAATTGGGCACCAACAGTGTCTTTGACATGCCCCGCGCGCTTGCTCTTTTCCCAAGCAATGCGGTTTTGCGCCCATTCCAAAAGATACCTCGGACCTTTTTCGCGCAATTCTGTAATTTTGATCAGGGCCTTGTCCGGTTTGTTAAGGCTTGGGCGAACGGGCAACGGGGTATCCAACAGCGCTAGAACGGCAACCTCTTCGCCTGCGATCTTCAGCTGACGCGCCATCTCATAGGCGGTGATCCCACCACCAGAGAAACCCGATAACAAATAGGGACCATGCGCCTGAACTTGGCGAATTTCAGCGATGTAATCCTTGGCCGTCTCCTCAATGCTGTTATGCGGTGCGCTGTCGCCAATCAGACCACGCGCCTGCAGTCCATAGACCGCGCGTGCATCGGCAAACTGTAACGCCAAATGACGCAGGTTAAGGACATTTCCGAACATTCCAGCCACAACAAACAGTGGCGCGGCCTGTGTTGGTTTAACTCCGTTGAGGGGGACAAGGTGGATAAATCCGGGTTTGGATGTTTCCGTATCTGCCATGTCGGGGCCGGCAATTTCACCTGTCTGCGCTGTGATACGTGCCGCGATGTCTGCGATTGTTGGCGCTTCAAACAGCACCGAAATCGGGAACTCAACGCCATACTCACGCTTAACGGCGGCAAACAACCGAACTGCGATCAACGAATGGCCACCCAGATCAAAGAAGCTGTCATCGGCACCGACAGGGGAAACCCCCAGAAGTGTTGACCAAATGGCGGCCAAACCCGTTTGCACGGGGCCTTCAGGAGCTACAAACCCTTCCAAATCCGTCCGCTCAAAGCTTTGTCCTTTGGGCATCTCACGCGGTGGCACGTCAGCCTGCGCTATCAGCGCCTGTAGAGGCAATGAAGACACATATACTTGCGGCAAATTCAAAGCCAGCGCGCGTGACAGGGCTACAGGGCCCTCCGCAGCTGTGATGCCTTGGCCAACCATGTAAGCTAGGCGTTCCTCGGCATCAGTTTGCGGGCGATCCTCGGTTTGAAGAACATCATCAAACACAACCTCCGAAACGCTGAGCGGTGCCGTTTGTGCGGCAAAACCACCTACCAGGCGCGTCATGGCGAAATCAGTGACCTCAACCAGAACGGCCCCATCCGCGTCACAAATTGTCACGTCAAACCGCGCATCATCAGCACCTGATGCGCCAAGCCGTATCCAGCTGTAAATCTCGGACTTCAGCGGCGCGTGAACGGTGATCTCACCGTATGACATCGGTACCCAAAGGTCCGTTCCATCATACCCAGATGCCAGTTCAATGGCCCAACCTGTTGCCAAGTCCATCAACCCTGGATGCAGGATCTGCCCTGCGTCCAGTGGTGCATCCAACATCAGCCGTGCAAGGCCTTCTGCCTCACCCAACTGGCGTGCACGTAGCACTTGCCATTGCGTACCAAAGCGCAAATGCGCCTCTTGAAGGGTAGGCATATGTGCGCCACTATCTTCTTGAACAGCTCCAAGACGGTTAGAAATACCTTCCAAATCAACAGGCTGCGCAACCCTGCGCGATACCCCAATCTCGACCTCGGCATGCGCCTGCCAGCCATCGCGACCATCCAATGTGCCATCACTGCGTAACGTCGCGGTAAAACCATCGGTTTGCGGCTCCAGTGTCACGCGCATCTGGCGCGTGGTCCCTTCAGGCGCATCAAACGCGCGCAGGAAATACAGATCACGCAGAACGAAAGGCGCGTTCAGCCCAGCGCCTTGTGCCGCCTGTGCCATCGCTTCAACCATTCCAGTTCCCGGCATAACAGCGGTGCCATCAGCCATGCGGTGTTGGTCTAAAACCCAATCAGCCTTTGCATCCAAAGTGGCGGCAAATCGTGTCTCGCCTTCTAGCACTTCGACTGTGTCCAGCATTGGTACGTCAATTGCACGCGGTGGCAGCGTTTCGACGGGAGCGTGCCCCACGGCCTCGGCCGCCATGCCAACATCGGCCCAAACGCCCCAGTTTACGGCAACCACACGGGTTTTTCCGCCTGCGCGTCCTTTGGCAAACGCATTCAAGTAGTCATTGGCAGCAACGTAATCGGCCTGCCCTGCCGCTCGTGTCGCGGTAGACGTAGAAGCAAAGAGCACCATCAAATCAACTGCGCCATCCGGCAGCAATTGGTCCAGCACCCGCAGGCCCTGCACTTTGGGCGCGAGCACCGCATCAACCTGCGCCTGCGTTTTACCCAGCAGCGGTGCATCATCCAACACACCAGCAGCATGAATAACACCGTCAATTGCGCCTCGTACGCGCAGCCCATCAATGACCTTGCGCATTTGCGCCACGTTCATCACATCAGCTGCGGCGACCTCAACAGAACCACCAAGCGCCTCAAGACGTTGAACCGCGCGAATGCGGCGCGCGTTCGCATCACCTGCATGCGTGGTTTGCAAGACGCGCGGCCACGCGTCACGCGATGGCAATGCAGTGCGACTAAGTAGGACAACATGCGCGTCATGCGATGACAGCAGATCCGCCGCGATGGTTTGGCCGATGCCGCCAAAACCGCCTGTGATCAGGAATGTCCCGCCACGTTTGAGGGTTGGTACATCCACTTGCGCCAATCTCTGTGACCGGACCCCTTGGACAAAGCGTCGTCCATCCCGAACGGCCACCACTGCATTTGCAGGCGTCGCGAGCAGTTCTTCGAGCAGCGTATCGGTAATGTCAGCAGGTGGTTCAGTAGAACGGGAAAACATGGATTTCGGTGCTGCCGCTTTTGGCAGGACCACATCCATGGTGGAGACAGTCAGGTCGGCGATCTCATGTGGCATAACGCCAGCGGGGCCGCTGATCATGGCCTTTTCAGGATAGGGCAGCGCCTCGGATGCAACTTGGGCGGCTCCATTGGTAAATATGCTCAGGTGTGTTTGCGGTGCCTCTTCGCGTTCTGACAGAGTTTGCGCCAGCCACAGCAAGCTATAAAAACCTTGTTCCAGAGTGCGATCATAAAAACTGCTGCCCGGGCGATGGGTTTCTGCACCTGTGAGGCCCCAAAAATGGGCAATCCGTGTGGGTGAATGATCGGCGGCTACAAGTGTGGCCATCAATGCGTCATAACCTTCGCGGCCCTGCTCAGGGGCCAGCGTAAAACGTTCCTCGCCCAGATCCGCAAAACTGTCACCAGCTTCAACCACATTCACGGTGGCCCCCGCCTTGCGCAAGCGCGCAATAACAGGCGCTGCGATGCCGTCCTGATCGGCGAAGACCAACCAATTCTCGCCATCTGCCGTCGCCAAAGCAGCATCTAGGTTCGCATCCACATCAGCGTATTGCGCGCGCCAGCTTGGTACGGCACCCCAGTCTGACATGTCATCAAGCCTAGCGATTTCGGGCACTTGTGACGTTACCGATTGCGTGTTGGGTTCAATGAAATAGGGGCTGCGCTGGAATTGGTAGGTTGGCAACAGGACACGGTTGCGGCGTGATTCGCCCCAAATTTGATCCCAGTCGGCCTCAACACCACAAGCCCAAAGCCTGCCGATGATGCCCATGAAATACATATCATCCGCAATCTCCTGATCGGGATGACGTAGGGAGCTTAGCACTTGGGCTGGTTTTACAGCGGGACACATTTGCGCCAATGATGACAGCGCCTTACCAGGACCGACTTCAAGGAACACGCGGCCTTCTTGGGCGCTCAGGGTGGTGATGCAATCGGCAAAATGAACGGTATTGCGCAACTGCTCGACCCAATAATCCGGATCGGTTGCTTGGGCTGCAGTGATCGCCACGCCTGTACGGTTGGACATAAAGTTCATTGTGGGCGCTTGCAGGTTTAGCCCCGCAAGGAAGGCGCGGTATTCATCAAGAATAGGTTCCAGCATCCGGCTATGGGCCGCAATGTCGATTGCGATGCGCTGGCTTTCGATCTCATCCGCGGCCAGTCGTTCAGCCAATGCCTTTAGCGCGGCATCAGGGCCAGATATCGCTGTCAATTCAGGCCCGTTTACGCTGGCGATATCCAGATCATCGCTCAGATAGGGGCGGGTCGCCTCAAGGGACAAGGGCACGCTCAACATGCCGCCTGCGGGAACTGTATCAAACAGGCGTCCCCGCAGCAGCACCAGATCAATCAGGTTTTCAAAGCTCATCACACCCGCCAAGCAGGCGGCGACATTCTCACCCATCGAATGGCCCACCATCGCGGCAGGTTTCACGCCCCAGCTAATCCACAGCTGCGCAAGCGCGTATTCAACGATGGCGATCAGGGGTAATTGCGCGGAAGGTTTCTTGAGCGTTTCAGCGGCGGCACCTGTATCGCCCTCAGGCAACCAAAGCGCGCGGATATCGTAATCCAGCTGCGGCGTAAGATGATCAAGGCCACGGTCCATCGCCTCGGCAAAGGTTGGCTCGGTCTCATAAAGATCACGCGCCATTTCAGGATATTGTGCCCCGCCCCCCGGGAACATGAAGACAACTTCGGGATCTACACCCAGAACTTCGTGGGTGAACACACGGCGGGTATCGCCAGCCTCCAGCAAAGTGGCCGCTTCTTCGTGGGTTTCGGCCACAACAACGCGGCGCCGTTCAAACCCGCGCCGCCCGTTTTTCAAAGTATGGGCAACGTCCGCAAGGTCTTGTTCAGGATACGCGCGCAAATGCGCCGCTAGGGCTGCGGAGTTTGCGTCTAAGGCTGCTTTTGAGCGGCCTGAAATACACAGCGCATGGAAAGGAAAATCGCTTTCCTCCGAGGTTTCACGAACCGGTGCCTCAGCGAGGATCGCATGGGCGTTTGTGCCCCCAACGCCAAGCGCATTGATTGCAGCATGGCGCGGGGTCGCGCGGCGGGGCCACGGGGTGAGCTTCGCATTTACGGAAAACGGACTGCCCTCAAAACCAATCGCAGGGTTTGGTGCTTCATACCCCAGCGAGGGCGGCATTTCGTTGTGGTGAAGGGCCAAAGACGCTTTGACCAACCCTGCGACACGAGCCGCTGTATCCAAATGCCCGATATTGGTTTTCACTGAACCGATGCGCGCATAATCGACCTTATCGGTCTGGGTGCGGTACGCTTCAGTTAGGGCCGCAACTTCAATCGGATCCCCCAAATAGGTTCCAGTACCGTGACACTCAATCAGTTCGATCTGGTCTGCGGCGACGCCAGACGCATCCAGCGCCTTGCCAATTGCCTGTGCTTGCCCATCAACAGAGGGTGCAAGATATCCAGCCTTGGCTGCCCCATCATTGTTGATCGCAGAACCTTTGATCACGGCCCAAATATGATCGCCGTCAGCTTGCGCATCTGACAAACGTTTCAGCGCGACACAGCCAGCACCCGACCCAAAAACCGTCCCTTGGGCACGGTGGTCAAACGCATGGCACTCGCCATCTGGCGAAAGGATTTCGTTTTCCTTAAAGACATAGCCGCGCCCTTGGGGCAGCTCAATCGTGACACCGCCAGCCAGCGCCATGTCCACCTCGCCCGCGCGCAAGGCGGCAGCCGCATAGTGGATCGCAACCAAAGACGTCGAACAGGCCGTTTGCAAATTGATCGACGGCCCTTTCAGGTCAAACACGTGGCTGACACGGGTGGATAAGAAATCCTTGTCGTTGCCCGTGTGCCGTAACAGGAACATACCCACATCATCCACCAAATCGGAATTTGAGCAGATGTTAAAATAAAAATAGCTACCCATCCCGCAGCCCGCATATACCCCGATGGGACCCGGCACATTTTCGGGCACGTGGCCTGCCTGTTCCATCGCCTCCCACGCTACCTCGAGAAACTTGCGGTGCTGAGGATCAAGAATGGCCGCATCTTTTGGCGAGAACCCGAAAAAATCAGCGTCAAAGGTTTCAAAGCCTTTGAGGTCCGCAGCCGCGCGCACATAGTTCTTGCGGGCAATGTTTTGTGGTGTCTCTCCCGCAACGAGCAGTTCTTCTTCGCTCAGCTTACGGATCGATGACACACCGCCGCGCAGATTTTCCCAAAATGCCGCAACCGTGTCGGCACCCGGCACATTAACGGCCATACCCACAATGGCGATATCTTCGCTTTGCAACATCATTTTGCGGCTCTGCTCTGTCATTCGGTCTCATCCTTCGGCCCACTTGAGATGGAGAGATGTCCCCATACGAATTGAATAAAAAGCGGACCATTTACTAAGACGACTAAAATCGTCGAACACATTACTACGTGTTGATAGTGGTTATTTCATGGCGCGGGGCCAGTTTTCAATCATCTCGCTGAGGGAGAATAGCACAATAAATCCCCTCATAACATGAAGATTGTTGCAATAATGGAAACGATGCCACACTGATTACAGGAAAATGCCTTGATCCATCCGAATCTGCTAAAAGCAAGCAATCACAAGGTTCTGCCCCGCGCAGATGGCTGTTTGCGGGCCATAACAGGTGTATTTTTCAATGCATGGCGCGGAACATACGCGCGGCGCGGGCTAAGCCGTTCAATATGGCCAAGGACAGCCCCTGCCGTCAGCCACGTGAAAGGGGTCAGCGTCGCGTTAAGCAACATATCCATAAGCGTAACGCCCAAAATCAACGCCACCGCTCCGATGTAGGGAGACAGCTCCGCATCTCGGTGGCGCACCACATGCCAACCGAGCAACAGCAACGGCAAAGCCAGCAAGCCAAACTCAGCGATATACCCTAGCCAGCCAAAACTGCCGAAGACTATGATCCAGCGGCCATCAGGAATGGTCAAAATTTCACCGGTCTCGGCCTCACGCACCAGACTGCGCCCCCACCCGCTCCAGCCAAAGGTTGCCTTTTGCGCTGCCCGTTCAAGCAGTTGTTCTTCATTGTCAAAACGATACCCAAGCGATTGCGCCCGGTTTGGATTTGCCTCAGCAACTTTTGCAACAATGGCATCTGTCGGGATAACCCCAAAATTACGCAACATTGGGTAGGTTACAGCGATCAACGCAAACACAGTTGAGATCAAAATCAACCAGCGGCGCGGCATGAAATAGATCGCGGGCACCAGCAACAAACCATACGCGATTGAAGCCGCACTTTTGCAAGCAAGTAAGAACAGCATCAGGTATAAAACCCACCCTACAGCCTTCCAGCGATCAAGCCGCGGTGTCACACGTGCCAATGCTGCTGCGGCCATGGCACTTGTACACACAAATAACGCCAACCATAGACCGTGCGGCAAGAAAACAATCGGGCGAAAACCACCTGCCCGCATCGTCTGTTCAAAGCTGTGCTGAAAGAACCCGTAGACCCAGATATTCACTTGCGGCGATACCATGATCTCGACAAATGAAGGCGCGGAATAGGCGATAGCACCAACCATCAAAGCCAGCAGCAGTTCGCGCAGACCCGTTTCCGAACTTAAGAATTGGCGCGCAACGAGAAACGGAACAATTGTAAGCACTTGCCCAATAAGAACCGAGCCAATATCACGGACCGACTGCCCCGGCAGCGCATCAATCAAAAACAAGATCGGGTCAGCATCGCGGAGCACCTCAAACAGGATCGGCTCGCGGTTGGTCAGAACTGTTGGGATCGCGCTGAACACAAACAGAAACACCAGCGTCCTTGCGGTGCGTCCCTCTGGGATCAGCCGAACTTGATGCGCTGTGGCGAACAACAAAATGAACAGCACGCTTAGGTTTGGGATCGAAACCTTATCCATCGCTGGAACCAGCGGCAGGTTGAAATTGGCCAATGGCGGCAGCAATAAATAACCTGCAAGGATCGACCAAACGATCGCCCGCTCGACTGCTTGCGTACGAAAAAGCACAAGACAGACAAACGGCCAGATCAGCAGCATCAGATATGCAATTGCGTTGGGCATCATGCTCCTGTCGGCGTGAACGGGGGAATGTGGATTCATTTACACTCTAGGCAGGCCGATGTCATCAAGGTAGTTTGCACCAAAGCGGGTATCCCACAGTAAGAAAACCCAGCATCTAATTGAAAACGAATTACTATTTGATACCTCACACCCACACCAACCACACCCCGTTGTGGCAAGCTTACACAGGTCTGATATGAAATTTGGCACAGGGCGTTCAGCAGTTGAGGTCAATATCCCCACCCGCACGGCATTGTTTCACGAGGTTCGAACTAAATTTGCGCAGGGCCACGGATTCGCGCTTGCGACGTTGAACCTCGACCACCTCACCAAACTGCCTAGTGAAGCCGCCTTTGCCGAAGCCTACCGCGCGCAGGATTTGGTTGTGGCTGACGGGCGGCCTGTTGTCTGGTTGTCCCAGCTCGCCAAGCAACCGCTAGAGCTCATGCCCGGTTCCGACCTTGTCATCCCAATGACTGAACTGGCCGCGGAAATGCAAATGCCCGTCGCCCTGATGGGCAGCTCGGACGAGGCGCTGGCCGGAGCTAAAGCAGCACTTGAATCCCGCGTTCCCGGACTGAATATTGTGATGACCCACGCGCCTGCTTACGGATTTGACCCCGCAGGTTCCTCCGCCACAGAAATCTGTGACATGCTTAACGAGAGCGGCGCGCGTCTGTGCTTCATCGCGCTAGGCGCTCCGAAACAAGAACTGTTTGCAGCCTATGCACGGGGCCGTTGCCCAGCTGTAGGGTTTGCGTCCATCGGTGCCGGGCTCGACTTTTTGTCTGGCCATCAGGTGCGCGCACCCAAAATCATGCGCGCACTGGCACTAGAATGGCTGTGGCGCGCATTGCAAAGCCCCAAGCGGATGATCCCACGCTATGCAAAGTGTTTTGCGATCCTGCCCAAGCTGACCGTGGACGCATGGCGGAAGCGCTAGGTTATTTATATTCGATCAATCGCTTTTTAACGCCAGTAAGTTGACGCCAATAATAGCTCAATGCTCCGCTGGCCTCGGCGAATTTACCCAGCACGCTGAAACATGCCCACGACACACTACTGCGCCGCGCCAGTCGCACGATTTGCAGCGGATAGATTAACATCAAAAGCAGTCCGGCGGGCCCCCAAAAGATCGCACCAAACACTACAAACAGCGGCAGGCCAGCCCCCCAGATCAACGCACGTCGCGTTTGTGCAACCCAGTGCCGCTCGGGCGGGGCGCCGTGCAATGCTGCTCCTTCGGCAAAGGCATGGCCCGCGCGCTTTGTACGCCTCCACCATTGGCCAACTCGCGTAATCTGCGCATCATGGGCTGTCACCTCTGCCTCCAGACGCCAAATGCGCCAACCCGCCCGC